>Ga0210015_1003069_pt1 | contig 15016 bp, 15 predicted proteins | sample CryGeymeta201522_FD_185471 | JGI IMG/M metagenome (GOLD analysis project Ga0210015, IMG submission 185471) | Groundwater microbial communities from Crystal Geyser aquifers in Utah, USA - Crystal Geyser metaG 2015-22 (SPAdes) (version 2) | ecosystem: Environmental > Aquatic > Deep subsurface >... | reverse complement strand
TCATCATTAACCCCATTTCTGCCTCCTGTTTTATATTTTTTTCAGGAGACAATTGTCTAACTTTTCGTATAGATTTTTAAATGAGGCAACGATTCGGTTTCATATAGATTTTTGATGAGGCAATTCGCTCTTTTGACAGTTAATCATCTCTTTTTATATACTTTCAACAAATAATCAATAAGGAGAAGCTAATTATGGATTTTGGAATGAAAAATAGATTGTCACATATTATTAACCCAAAAACAGGGAAGACGGTAATGCTTGCAGTTGATCATGGTTACTTCCAGGGTCCGACAACAGGGCTGAGAGATTTGAGAAAAGCTGTTTCACCTCTGATTCCCTACGCAGACTGCCTATTTATAACAAGAGGAATGGTGAGAAACTGTATTGATCCAAAAAGCGATGTTGCAATATGTCTCAGGGTTTCAGGAGGACCAAGTATCCTTGGAGAATTATCTAATGAAGATATTACTACATCTATGGAAGAGGCAATAAGGCTTAATGCTTCCGGGGTTGGGATGTCTATCTATGTGGGTGCAAAAAATGAAGATAGAACTATATCAAATCTTGGCAGATTGGTTAACGAGGCTGAGAGATACGGAATGCCTGTGCTGGCTGTAACAGCAGTTGGTAAAGAAATGGGAAGAGAAGCACGCTATCTCGCACTTGCATGCAGGATGGCAGCAGAGATTGGGGCCCATTTCGTTAAGACATATTATTGTGAGGATTTTTACAAGGTTGTGGAAGGATGTCCTGTACCTATTGTTATGGCTGGTGGTAAAAAGATACCAGAGAGGGATGCATTGCAAATGACAGAAAATGCCATTAAAGAGGGAGCCTCAGGGGTTGATATGGGCAGAAATATTTTTCAGAGTGACAATCCTGTTGGTATGATTAAGGCGATAAGAGCTATCGTTCATAAAGGCGCCTCTGTAGAAGAGGCTTTCGAGATTTACTCAAAGAAGTAGTCTACCCAAACATTATATAAACAGGAGCAGACATGCTGAAAAAACCCTGCAAAGCGACAGGATTTTATTATGATTCACATGACTGCAATTTTAAGGCAATATATTTTTGCTAAAAGGCTGGCTGGCCATGCTAAAGGGCTATGAGGTGTCGCTGGCAGGCCTTTTTCAGCACATCACCTCCTGTATCAAAAACAAGATTTGAACATTTAGCTCTATTCTAAAAATTATAGCCGAAATGAAAGCAGCTGTTTATTACAGCAATGACGATATAAGGATTGAGGAACGCCCAATACCCTCTATATCCAATGGAGAAATCCTGGTAAAAATGATGGCTTCTGGAATCTGCGGCACTGATGTTATGCAGTGGTATAGGATAAAGAAGGCGCCACGTGTCCTTGGTCATGAGATGGCAGGAGAAATTGTAGAGATCGGAAAGGATGTAGAAGAGTTCAAAAAGGGAGACAGGGTATTTGTTTCTCACCATGTCCCCTGCTATAAATGCCGCCACTGTGTTCACGGGAATTATACCGCATGCGAATCGCTTCACACCGGTAATTATGAGCCGGGAGGATTCTCAGAATTCATAAGGGTTCCTGAAGAAAATGTCAGATATGGAACTTTTCTCCTTCCTGAAAGAGTGACTTTTGAGGATGCTACTATGATTGAACCTCTGGGATGCGTAATTGCTGGACAAAATCAATTAGGCATGAAGGAAGGTCATACGGTATTGATAATAGGCTCTGGTGTTTCAGGTATTTTACACATTCAATTGGCAAATATAAAAGGTACAAAGGTTATCGCTACAGATATCGATGAGTATAGACTAAATAAGGCAGTAGAGTTCGGTGCTGATTATGCAATTGATGCAAGTAAATATTCTATAGATGAACTGAAACGCATAAATGACAATAGATTGGCAGATGTTGTTATTGTCTGTGCAGCTTCAAAACAGGCAGTGGAAAATGCAATATCTTCTGTTGATAGAAAAGGGAAGATTCTCTTTTTTGCAGTTCCTGAAAATGAAATCAGTATTTCGTCCCAGAGATTCTGGAGAGATGAGATAACTGTAACATTTTCATATGGTGCATCACCTGATGATCTTCAGGAAGCAATAAAGCTGATTGACAGTGGCAGGGTTAATGTCAGAAAAATGATAACACATAGAATTCCACTTTCTGATATTGGGCGAGGGTTTAAATTAGCCGCAGAGGCAAAGAATTCTTTAAAAGTAGTGGTGGTTCCTGATAACGATGTGTAAGGATCTAAAGATTAAATCCTATCTGACGAGTACCACCTGCTTATGCGCAGGTATGGAGGTACTAAGCTTTTGCTGATTATTAGCCTTTCTTTGTACTCACATTTGCCATTAGTATTATAAGTGATAGATTCTGGAGACTGGCCTAAGATTATTTCGCATGCATCCGATAGCTTTACAATTTTCCAATTGCTCATTACAATGAGGACTCGCTAATTTTTTGTCTTAAAAGATGGTTTTAATAAAATTCACGCTGCCTGCATCAATCTTAGAGCCAGCCTGTGTAATTTTTGTCCTTATCCTGTAAACATCATAGTTCACATTCACGCCGTCAGCAACAGCCTGCTCATGCGGATATTCCATTGTCTTATTGAAACAACCTCGGCAGTTCTTCCTCCTCTCCTGGGTTCTGACTTCAGGAAGAAAGTGTTGAACTGCGCTCACACTATATAAATCGAAGTTTTTGCTTTTACAGATATTTTTAAAAAAGGCTGACTTCTACAATCTCTCCTTCCTGTACCCCGAGTTTCCTTAAGGGAATTACGGCTGTTCCATCTGCCCTTGTCAAAGTCGTGATAAGACCTGATTTGCCGAGTATGGGCACAGCCCATATCTCCCCATTCCTTTCTTCAAGAGAAACCCCAATATGTTCTTCTCTGCCAGGACTTGAGGAGATGTTCTTTGCAATCCTTGTCTTAATAATCCTTTTCTTATTTTTAAATCTATCTTCACTTAACCCTGACTGAATTTCTAAGACAGGCTTAATAAATATCTCAAAGCACACATTAACTGCTGCCGGATGTCCTGGAAGACCGAAGATGGGAATGCCATCTGCAATGCCACCAATCATCGGCTTACCGGGCTTTAATGATACACCATGAAACAGTACTCCCGGCTTTCCCATGTCGTTTATCACCTGTGCTGTCATGTCCTTTGTGCCCACTGAACTGCCACCTGTAATCAAGACCATATCTGAATTTTTTAAAGACTCTTCAACAACCTTTTTTATGATTTCATACGCATCACTAAAAATACCTTTTTTTACAGGGATTCCTCCAGCATTTAAAATTAGTCCTGATAAGGTATAGGAATTTATATCACGTACCTGGCCCGGCTTTATAGGTTTATCAGCAGGGACTATCTCATCGCCTGTTGATATAATAGAGACCATTGGCTTTTCATAAACCCACACATCTGTTATCCCAAGACCGGCAAGTGCACCTATATCCTGAGGTCTTAATCTATGACCTTTCTTCAAGATATGCTCACCTTTATCCGCATCCTCCCCTGCCTGTATCACATTTTCACCTGGGGCAACAGGTTTTGCAACTTCAATCATTCTGTCATCTACCTGCTGTGTATGTTCAAGCATCACAACTGAATCCGCAATTTCTGGAAGCATTCCACCTGTTGCGATCTTTGCGACTTCTCCTTTTTTAAGTTTAAACTTAGGTTCCTCACCCATCAATATTTCATCTTTTATGGTAAGGTATGATGGAAGGCTATCTGTGGCACCAAATGTATCAGCAGAGTTTACTGCAAATCCATCTACTGTTGACCTGCTGAATGCCGGTAAATCTTCTGGTGAAACAATGTCTCTTGAAATGATCATCCCATATAATTCTTCGATGGGCAAGTTGTTTTCTTTAGGTCTTTTAAATGGAGAGTGCTGAAAAAGAAATTTCAGGGCGTCTTCTACCGAAATGAGTTCTTCTCTGCCAAGCATATCTTTCATGGTATTTGCCTAATCTTAATCTAAATTCAATTAAACTTATTCATAGCCTTATCTAGACCTTCTGAGACAATTGAGCAAATCGCATCTGCTGCCTTCTGTATTGTATCCTTGATTAACGTAATCTCATTCCTTCTGAATTTGCTCAGTACATAATCCTCAGCCAATACCCCTTCTTCCCTTCCTATGCCAACCTTCAGTCTTATGAAGTCCTTCGAACCAATATTCTGTATTATTGATTCAACGCCCTTATGTCCGCCTGATGAACCTGTTTTTCTAATCTTTAATTTACCTATTTCCATATCAAGGTCGTCATGGATGGCTATAAGATTTTCAGGCTGGATATTGAACTTCCTGAGTATTTTTCTGATAACAGGGCCGCTCATGTTCATGTAAAGAAGGGGTTCTATGAACAGGATATCTTGTCCTTCTATAAAACCCCTTCCTATTCTGTATCCTTCTTTTTTATCTTTAAAATCTATTTTATTTCTATAAGCAACTTCCTCTATTACCATAAAACCAATATTGTGTCTGGTTCTGGAGTATCTTCTACCCGGATTTCCAAGTCCAGCTATAACCCACATTATTAACTAACTTACTTTTTTTCTTTCTCTTTTTCTTCTACTGCTGCTACTTCTTCTTTTTTGCCTTTCTTTATCACCTCGGGCTCTGCAACCTCAGGGGCAGCAACAACTTCAGCAGGTGCCACTTCCTCAACAACAGGAGCTATTATGTTAACTATAACTTCATCAGGATCAGTAAGAACCTTTATACCTTCTTCAAGTTTCAGATCACTAACATGGAGAGATTGGCCTATCTCAAGTCCCGAGATATCTATTTTTATATGGCCTGGTATCCTGTCTGGAAGACATTCGACCTCAATCTCTCTGAGAAGATACTGCAATATCCCTCCATCCCTCTTTATACCTATAGCTTCTCCGACAGTAGTAATATGTACAGTAACCTTTATCTCTTCGGTAAGTGAGACCTCAAAAAAATCTGCGTGGAGTAAATCGCCTTTAATGGGGTCAAGCTGATAATCCTTTATAAGTGCGAGCCTGCTTTCACCGTCTGCAAATTGAAGGTTTACCATCACCTGCTCACCTGCGGTTGTATTAATAAACTGTGCGAGCTCCTTTTGGGAAAATTTTATAGGGAGAGAATCTCCTCCCCTGTAAAGAATTGCAGGGGTCATATTCTTTCTTCTGAGGTTACGCGCTGCTCCTTTCCCAAATTCCTCCCTTTTTTCAGCATTAATAGTTATCCTTTCCATCTCTCCTCCTTTACACAAAAAGCGAACTTATTGAAGATTCTTCATAAATCCGTTTGATTGCCTCTCCAAGAAGAGGTGCTATACTTAAAACAGTAAGTTTTTTACTCTGCTCTTTTTTGCTATCAAAGGGTATCGTATTTGTTACAATAAGTTCCTTTATAGCTGAATTATTTACCTTCTCAATTACCGATCCCGAAAGTACAGCATGTGTACAAGCTGCGACAACCTGTCTTGCACCTTTTTCCATCAGTGCTGTACCAGCCTGAATGATTGTACCACCGGTATCAATCATGTCATCTAGTATAATGGTATCTTTTTTTTCAACTTCACCTAGTACGTTCATTATCTGAGAAACATTTGCAGTCTCACGCCTCTTATCAATAATTGCGATAGGACACTGAAGTCTTTTAGCAAAAGACCTTGCCCTTTCAACACCGCCTGCATCAGGGGATACAATTATAAGGTTTTTGAGATTATATTTTTTCCTCACATAATCAAGGAGTACAGGTGATGCATAGAGATTGTCAACAGGTATATTGAAAAACCCTTGAATCTGAGCTGCGTGAAGATCCATTGTTAGGATCCTGTTTGTCCCTGCCGCAGTTATTAAATCAGCAACAAGTTTTGCAGATATCGGGACTCTTGACTGAACCTTTCTATCCTGCCTTGCATATCCATAATAAGGTATAACAGCCGTTATTCTTCTCGCTGATGCCCTCTTAAGTGCATCTACCATTAAAAGTAATTCCATAATATTATAATTTACTGGCATACAGGTTGGTTGTATTACAAATACATCAGTTCCCCTTACATTCTCATTTATTCGCACCATAATTTCACCATCACTGAATGTTGTTGCAGTGGCATCTCCAAGAGGGATACCAAGACAGGTTGCAACCTCTTGTGCAAGCTCTTTATGTGCATTACCAGTAAAAAGTTTTATCCCTTCCGGCATTGCTCCTCCTTCCAACAACAGTTTAAAGTTGAAAGTTCAAAGTTGCAAGTTAATAATACAACTTTCGCAGAACTAATAATATAGTCTTGTCATTCCTGCGAAAGCAGGAATCCAGACATTTTTCACTTTTAACTTCGCACTTCTCACTCCCGAATTTGCTGTGCAAATTCGGGTTGGCTGGGGCGGGAGGATTCGAACCTCCAGATGGGAGATCCAAAGTCTCCTGACTTGCCATTTGTCTACGCCCCACCTCCAAAAAGTTCATTGTAAAATCTTTATAGCCGCAGCCCCGAATGCTTTCGGGGCTGCGGCTATAACCTGACTTTTAACTCATCATTCGTTATTGTTGTAACAATCCTACACCAATTAGACCCCATCTCTTCGGCTACAGCAGATGCCGCCTTTTTTGACTCAAAAACACCAAAGATTGTAGGACCACTGCCACTTATTGCAGAAATTACTGCCCCCCTTTCCAACAGTCTATACTTTATCTCCCTGACAACAGGATATCTTTCAATAACAACCTTTTCAAGGTCATTATTGAGCTTGGTGCTGAGAGAGGCAAAATCCTGCTTTTTAAAGGCATGACAAAAAAGTTTAATATCAACAGGTTTTTTTGTCAACCTATTGATAGTTATCTTGTCGAAGGATGTATAAGCCCACGCTGTGGAAACAGAAAATAGTGGTTTTATAAGAAGAAGCACGACAGACGAGTTAATTTTAAATGGAGTAACCTTTTCGCCTCTACCTTCCACTAAGGCAGACGGCCCGTTTAGAAAAAATGGGACATCCGAACCTATCTCCGCGCCTATTAAGCTTAGCTCTCTATTATTTAACCTGAGACCCCAAAGCCTATTAAGCCCTGAAAGTGTGTATGCTGTATCGCTACTTCCCCCTCCAAGTCCGGCACCAATTGGTATGTTCTTTTGTAAGACTATCTTTGCACCTTTTTTGTAAGATGTATATTGCTTGAGAAGAGATGCAGCCTTGTATACAAGGTTATCATCAAGAGGTATGTCTAAATCACTCTCTACCTCTATCAGATCTGAATGCTCAAACATCAGGTTATCATAAAGACTGATGCATTGCATCAGACTCATAATATTATGGTAACCATCATCCCTTTTCCCGATGACTTTAAGAAACCAGTTTATCTTTGCAGGGGCACTCAATGAAAATGATGAGTGAAGGGTGGGGAACGACGAATTCTTCATTTTAGATCTTGAATCTTCTTCTCTACTCTCTCTTTAAGTCTTTCTTCTTTTTCTTGAAACTCCCTTGCCTTTTCCCAGTATTTCTTAGCCTTTTCCTTGTTGCCCATTGAGTTATAGACATCTCCTATATGTTCAAGTATAACAGGGTCATCCTTTACTATTTCAGAGGCCCTGATGAGATTTTTCAGGGCCTCATCATGTTTTCCTAATTTAAAAAAAACCCATCCGAGACTATCTATAATATAGCCGCTGTCAGGTTTAAGTTCTAAAGCCCTGTTTATGAGTGAATGCGCCTCTTCGAGATTTATTCCCTTTTCAACATAACTGTAGCCTAAGTAATTAAGCGCGTCTGCATGCTTTGGGTTAATCTCAATTACCTTTTTCAAATACCTTACCATCTCATCAAATCTATTTGTTTTTTCAAATACTATGGCAAGGTTAAAGTTTAGCTCATCATTGTCTTTAAATCGGCTGAGCGCATCTTTCAGGACAGTTTCTGCCTTTGCATAATCTTTTTTATGAAGATAAGTTGCAGCAAGATAAATATAAACCTCAGGTTTTTCCTTATCGAACCCAAGTATTTCTTCATAAACAGTAATCGCATCATCATCTCTATTAAGCTTTGAATATAAATATCCGAGATGAAGGAATGCACCCAGATTCTTTGGCTCCTGTAAAATTATTTTTTTTAACTCTGAGACAGCTTCTTCATTTCTCCCTATCTCCTCAAGTGAGATAGCAAGGTAGTATCTAATAGATATATTGTCAGGCCTGGCTTCAAGTACGACCCTGAATTCTTCTATAGCCCTGTCAAATTGCATGTCTTCAAAATAAAGTATTCCGAGTTTTGTATGTATATCAAAGTTTGCAGGCAGCTGGTCGCTTATCTCTTTAAACTGCTCTATTGCTTTATCCGTTGCCTTCTGCTTGAAATAAATCTGTGCAAGTCTTTCTCTTGCCCGAAAATTGTGAGGGTTTATAGAAACCGCCTTACTGTAATAATCCTCTGCCTCTTTTAGATTATCTTTACTCTCACTGATTAACCCTAAATTAAAATATGCTGCATCAAAGTTAGGTCTCTGAGCGATCGCTCTTTGGAAATATTCTGAGGCCTTTTCAATATCTCCTTTATCAATATTTATTGAACCGAGATAATAAATTGCCATCATGTTATCAGGGTATATCTTTATGAGTTTCTCAAGAATATCGATAGCCTTATCATATTCTTGCATTGATGCATAAAGGACACTCACAAACAGGGCCGCCTCCTGATTATCTGGCTGTATCTTAAGAACCCTCTCGTACATCTTTATTGACTCTCCTGACCTTTTCTGACTGTTGTAAAGTTCACCTAAGAGCATGAGTGCCGGGATATAATCAGGTTCTGTTTTAATGATTTCTTCAGCAAGTGATATAGACTCGGCTACCTTTCCTGTTCTGAGAAGCACATAACTAATCTGTGTCTTGAGATATGCTGATGAAGGGTCCATCTTAAGGGCATTATTGTAATATTCAAGTGCATCTTCCCATCTTCCTTCTTTTTCTGCATTGTAACCAAGGATATACTGATAATAAGCATCCTTTGGCGGAATAGGTCTTTCTTCCAGCACTTTTACCTGTTTTGCAGTACATGAAATTGTAAAAACAGACAAGAGTAATAAAAGTATTATTTTTAGAAACATATTTAATTATGACACAAAGATAAGATTGATAACAATATGATAGAATTTTGTATGGAGTTTTTTGATGTCTTGTTTCCAATAAACCTCGGTCCTCTAACTTATAGATGTAATGAAGCACTCTCAGACATTGTAAAACCTGGCATGATTGTGAGTGCACCGCTTAAGAACAAAACCACAAAAGGGATTATTATGGGAAAGTCTTTAGTAGTCCCACATGGTGATGTGAAAGATATACAAAAGCTTAATAGTGACTCTCCAGTATTAAGCAATAATATGATTAATCTAATCAAATGGATGTCTGAATACTACTTAACTGAACCTGGTATAGTGTTAAAAAACATGCTTCCGAAAGAGGCATTTACAAGGGTAAAAAAAAGGAAGACAAAAATCCCCCCTTCCCCCCCTTTTCTAAAGGGGGGCTGGGGGGATTATCCCTTAAGCATTATTAATATCAATGATAGTACAGTATCCAGTCTCACGGACTCGATAAACGAAAATGCATACAGGACATTTCTCCTCTATCCCCCATCTTCTATATATGAATACTCATTCCTGATAAGGATACTTATTGGTATCAGGAATGCAATACTTCTTGTTCCAGAGGTATCACTTATTAATAACCTTTATCCACTTTTAAACGAAAGGTTTGGAGAAAGGGTATGCCTTTTCCACAGCGTATTGAGCAAAGGCAAAAGGTCTGAGGTAATTGAGAGAATTCTATCAGGCCATTCTGACATTGTACTTGGTACAAGGTCTGCTGTATTTGCTCCTCTGAAAAAGGTCTCCCTTATCGCAGTACTTCATGAACATAGCGATTCTTATAAGCAAGAGGGTGGTTTGCGTTATAGCGGAAGGGATATTGCAGTAAAGAGGGGCTACTTTGAAAGGGCAACTGTGCTTCTTTCATCCATCTGTCCATCTATCGAGTCTCTATATAATTGCAAATCGGGTAAATATACTTTATTAAAAACAGATGATATTAAAAAACCCAGGGTCAGGATAATAGATATGAGATATGGAAAACTTCTCAAACCATATCTATCAAAGACGGTTATTGATGCCTCTATTAGGTATATTAAGAATGATAAAAAGGTTATGTTTATGATAAACAGGAGAGGATACTCAACACTTCTTCAATGTATGGATTGCAACCACATAGAGGGATGTCCTGTTTGCAGAATTCCCTTAGTCTTCCATAAACAGGACATGACAATGAAATGCCATTACTGCGGATACATATTATCTGATGTGCCTAAAAATTGCAGCAGATGTAAAGGCTATAATTTAAAATTACTCGGTGCAGGTACACAGAGGATCCAGGAAGACATCGAAGAGCTAATCGGGATAAAAACCCTCAGGCTCGATAGTGACAGGGCACAGAAACGGTCAGAGATAGAAGAGTTAATTGGGGCTAAATTCAGGAATGACGGCAGGATAATTGTCGGGACAAAACTTTTGACAAGGAGGTTAGGGATCACCGGAGGATTTTCTATGGCAGCCATTCTAAATACAGACCTCTTCCTCAATCTCCCTGACTTCAGATCTGCTGAGAAGACATATCAGGAAATCTCATCCATAATAGATAAGATTGAGCCTCATGGCGAGATATTCATCCAGACAAGGATGCCTCAAAATTACCTGTATAAATACCTGAAAAATTATGACTATACTTCTTTCTTCAGGGAAGAACTGAATAGGCGAAAAGCCCTCCTCTATCCTCCGTATTCAAAGCTGTTGCTCATCAAATTTATAAGTAAAGGGAATATATTGAAGGTGCTCCCCGAGATTATTGGGAAAATAGACAAAGATGTGAAAATCCTTGGCCCATCTACATCAAAAAATACTCAAGGTAAAAATGAATTCAGATTACTTTTGAAATCCTCGATCCGGGAAAAACTTCATTCTGCAGCCAGAACCTTTATGGATGCATTTAAGGACTCAAAAGATGTGAAAATAAAAATTGATGTTGATCCTATAACAATTTAGGCATGAAAGACTGCATTTGACCTACCAAAAAATGTCTGATTTGTTAACATTATCAATTACCTCCAAACAAACACTTATCAGAAGTTGAAACTATTGATGATTAGCATGAATAAAATACGCCTAAACGTATAGTGTTTTATCCGTAAGGCCGGAGGCGTTGCGGATAAAACAGGTTGAACTGAGCCATCGCCATGAATATAAAGTAACAGTATGGGGATTGTAAAGGGTGAATGCTGATTACAGAAGGCCCGGACCGTCCTTGAAGAGCATTTTTGCCGGTCCTGTTGATTGGACCACCGCTCTGGCGAGGGCTGCCAGAAGCTTGCTGTGTCTAAAAACAGGCTCTTGAGACAGACCCGCCCACCGTCCCACCACTGAGCTTTCCGACACGCTCTGTTTCCAATAGACAAGCTGCATAATCATGACGAATCCAGATATCCTGCACGGGGGCGCATATGCGTCCTTCGTGAGGGATACGGCATCTCCAAAATGGTAGTCATAGTTCCTTCCCCGCAGCAGGGGCATCGGGTAATGTCTATTCCGGTAAGCTCAAGCATCAGTTCCCCGGCGGTCTTCTTTGCACGTGCAGGCATTGGAGTGTTATCGCCGATCAGCTCTCGGCAGAGTTGTACGTTTTTTTTCTTATGCCTGTTTGACAGGAATCCGAAATGGCGTATCTTCATGAACCCCTCGGGGAGCACATGAAGCAGAAACCTCCTGATGAATTCTCCCGCCTCCAGGGTCATCAATCTGAGGGTGTCGTTGTTCTTCCTGTCTCTGTAGGTAAAGGTGACCTTGCGGTCCTGAACATTCACTATGCGATTATTGGATATGGCGACTCTGTGCGTATATCTGCCGATGTAGTCAAGTACCTCCGGAGGTCCTGCAAAGGGCTTCTTCAAAAACACTACCCAGTCCTTGGACCTGAGGGCTTTTATCAGTTTGGAGAACTTTTCGTCCGTTGCATACTTTGCAGTGTTTCCCGGAAACTCCAACTTTCCCTTTGCATGGGCTTTCTCCAGATATTCTATGAACTTTCCCCTGAATACCATGGAAAGGGCCTCTACATTGAAGAGATAGTTATTCTTCGTCTGTATCCATCTTGTTTTATCCCTGGAGAGGACGCCGCCTGCTATAACACAATGCAGGTGAAGATGATCTAACAACTTCTGGTCCCAGGTGTGAAGTATTGCAGTAAAGCCCAGCGTGCCTCCCATGTTGTTCCTGCCGAATTGAAGAAGGGTTTCCGAGACGGCCTTAAACAACATAGAATAGATCACCTTCTTGTTGCACAGGGCTATAGGATTCAATTCATGCGGCAGCGTAAAGACATTGTGGAAGTATGGCACGGGCAGAAGCTCGGCCTTCCTGTCTTCCAGCCATTGCGCCTTTGTCAGGCTCTGGCACTTCGGACAATGCCGGTTGCGACAGGAATTATATGCGTGCTGTTCATATCCGCATGTGTCGCACTTCTGTACATGCCCGCCCAGATACGAGGTGCGGCATACCTCTATTGCGTGCATTACCTTAAGATGACTGCGAGGCAATGGGTTTGTATTTCTGTAGCTCTCTCCGAACTCCAGGAAGATATCGGCTAATTCCCATCTCTTTGCCGTCTCCGGTCGGAGGGGCTCCGTGGACAACGCCACGGCGCTTACTTCTCAGACAACCTCCTGACAGTCGGTGTTTCTATGAGATCAAGTGGGCTCTTTGTGGCGGCCAGCTTCTTGCTCGTGACGCGCAGATAGCCCATTGTCGTTATTATCGAGGCATGACCCATCAACGACTGGATGGTCCTGAGGTCCACTCCGGCCTCAAGCAGATGTGTGGCAAAACAATGCCTGAGCGTGTGAATGCCGCCCTTTTTTGTTATTCCCGCCCTTTCCTTTGCATTGTAGTATAGCGTCTGGGCCGTGCCTATGCTCATCCTCTGGCCGGTATAACTGCCGTAGAAAAGCCATAAAGGGGGCCTATACTCTCTGTAGTAGGCCCGAAGCTCCGTCAATAACCGGCTCGAAAGTACCGTATAACGGTCTTTGTTCCCCTTGCCCTGACGGACCATGATCGTCATCCTGGAACTATCTATGTCGCTCAGCTTCAGGTTTACCACTTCACTTACCCGCAGGCCTGCCCCATAGGTCGTCATCAACACCGCCTTGTTCTTGCGGTTCGAGGCGCACTTAAACAGTCGTTCGAGTTCCTCGAAGCTGAAGATCTCCGGCAGCTTCGTCTGAGACTTCATCGGCGGTATGCCCAAATGCATTGAAGCCATCCCCAGCGTCTGCGTATAGAAAAATCTCAGTCCCGATACCACAACATTGCACGTGCTCCACGCCAGATGTCTCTCATCCATGAGATACAGAAGATACTTTTGTATCTTCTCCTTGTCGAGCAAGTCCGGCGACTTATTGTAATGCTTCGCCATGTCTGCCACTGCCGACACATATGCCTCTTGTGTCGATTGTGCGAATCTCCTCAGTTTCATGTCGTTGATCATCTTTTGCCTCAGCGGTTTCATACAATACCTCCTTGTTAATGGGTTTTGGAGATATTGTAGCGAGACCTGTCAGGGTTATTAAACGCAGAATTACGACTTGAAGGCTTATTGCTTGAGGCTGTTAAAGCTGCCGCCTTAGCGGCTTAGTTCAACATTTAATATCCTGTTTTAAATAGCAATTGCTTCTTTGTGTTATTTATTATGGTATACTTTTAGCAAATGAAACCAATTCCGTATAATAATTGTTAAATGCAAAATGAATAAAACAACGGGAGGTGCGAGATGGAATATCGTCATCCACTGATGATTATCTTTTTGCCAATATTTACTTTTGGCATTTATACTTTGGTATGGATTGTGAAAACTAAGAATGAAATGAATAAACATTATGGTGTTTTTATACAACCAGCTTGGTATTTGCTTATCCCTTTTTTGAATTTGTACTGGCTGTGGTGCTATGCGAAGGGTGTCGAAACAGTCACACAGGGGAAAAGAAGTGCCGTCGAAGTTTTGCTATTAATTATTTTCTTGTCTTTTTTTGGCATGGCGATTATTCAAGCGGACTTTAACAAGGTTTACATTCCTCAAAGACAAGTGGAATCATGAAATGGGAAATCTTTTTTCCATGAAAGGCTAAATGAAAAAGATAACATATACAAGGCAAGATGGTTTTTCCGAGCGCGACTTGCTTCATTGGGCGATTGACCACTTAGCGTCAGCCAGAATTCTCTTTGAAGAAAATCACAGATGTCTTGATTCGGCTGGTTATCTTAGCCATCTTGGGATTGAACTTGTTTTAAAAGCAATTCTCCTTAACTGCAAAAATGATTTTCCCAATGAACATTCTCTTGCAAAATTGAGCGATTTGATCGAAAGACAAGGAGTAAATCTAAACTATACGAAGGAACATAAAGAAACATTGAAGACATTAGATGCATTTTATGAACTCAGATATCCTGAAGCACAAAACCCCATTGAAATCGGTGACGATGATTGGGAGAAAATTGAGTCATTCTTTGAGCATTTATGTTTTTTGTTACCTGACCAAATACAACAAGACTTAAGACAGATGAACTATTTTGAAAAGGGAAAACGAATTCTGATGATGAAGAAAAAGAGCATTTAACAAAGGCATCGAGCCGACCGGGAATAGCCTCTTGTGAGGAGAAGTTTGGGGACGTTGTTTCTTGGTGAGAATTACTACTGACAGAAAAGCAGACGGTCAAGTAATATTGAGCCATGCCACGACATGCACGTTTAGACATTCCGGGAGCGCTTCATCACATTATGATAAGGGGCATAGATAGGGGGGATATCTTTATCGATAAGCAGGATAAGAATAAATTCCTGGAGAAATTGGGAGAATATGTATCTGACGCCAAGTGTTCCGTATACGCCTGGGTCTTGATGAGCAATCACGTACATATATTATTCAAGAGCGGGGAGAAGGGGAT
>Ga0210015_1003068_pt1 | contig 15017 bp, 14 predicted proteins | sample CryGeymeta201522_FD_185471 | JGI IMG/M metagenome (GOLD analysis project Ga0210015, IMG submission 185471) | Groundwater microbial communities from Crystal Geyser aquifers in Utah, USA - Crystal Geyser metaG 2015-22 (SPAdes) (version 2) | ecosystem: Environmental > Aquatic > Deep subsurface >... | reverse complement strand
AAGCCAAACTATATTTTAAAGATTACTAAAAAAGAGAGAAAATTGAGGGTAAAGTGATAAAGATGAGTTAAATATATCCTTAAACACTTGGTCGTAGAAAACCTGCGAGATAGAGAAAGCAACTGCGATTGATTTTAATATCGTTCCTGCGTCAAACTGCCCTGAAAGAAACGCCGAAGCAAATCCTATCACAGAAGATACAAGTATTGCAATTATACTTTTCCATCTTCTTGAAAGGTTTGCGCCTGTAATGAAGCGTATAATTAAAGGAGCGATCACTCCCATAAGTCCTGCAAGCCATTGTGGTTCAATATTCATTTTATCACTTCCTTTTTTAATCCTTTGGAACATGCTGAACAGATTGCAAGTTACAGAAGATTAAATCTGCACTTTTTAAACAGATTTATAAAATTAGCAGGGGCCGAAGCCCCCATTTTTAAGTTTTCAGTCATTTAATAAAAAAATCATCTCCTATAAGGCACCGCCATTAGCGAAGTGAGACCCCGAAGGTAATAATATACCCCCAGAACCTGTCCTGAATTTATTTCAGGATTCAGCGGGCTAACTCATTCAGTGAGTTTTAAGCGGGGGGATAAACCCCCCGCATTTTAGAAGAGAAGCTATGAGAGTAAATTAAAAAACAAGAGGGCTATTTTATGGAACTAAATCAGTGAAGCTCCTTGTTACAATACCGCCATCAACAATCGTTGTGAGAGCGCCGTTCTTGGTGTTCACAACATTCTTTGTTATGATTAGGTTCATAAGAGCCTGCACTTCTGCCTCTGTTACGGTTGCCTTTGGGTTATTAAACTCCATTGAAGCAGTCTTTCCATTTTCAGTACCAAAAACTAATCTTAAAACTGTTGCACTTGTGTTAGCCACAGCCATTCACCTCCTTATGCAGCGTAAACCTTAGTTACTACACGCCTTATATCAGATAGCGTGTCGTTTAGAAGGTTAGCAATAGCAAGTCCAATGTCATACAGATCCTGGTCGAGAGCAGCAGGTCTAATGTTCCTAATACTTTCCATTCTTGTCGAAGTGTCAGGCAAGGTAAAAACAATTTCCAGACTTCCTGGATTTTCTACTACAGTCATCTATGCACCTCCAAGTGTTAGATTTTGAGGTTGGGAAACGTGCACATTTTACGATCAACCCTTCCTCATATATAAATATGCATGGGGGGTATAGAGATTTTTTCAAAGAAGCAAGGTAGAATGCGATAAAAAGATTTTTAAATGAAAAACTTGAAATAATTGGAAGGAAAAAGAACCTGCTGAAAAGAGCGCAGGTTCCAAAGGAATAAAGTTTAAAGATTTTTATTAAATGCTTTGAATTTTTCAGATATAAAGCAATTCGGGTGAGAAAATAATTGGGTGGCAGAAAGATTATTTAAAATCTAAAAACTATGCTTATCATAACTGATACAAAAAATATTACAAAAAGCATTATGTAAGTTATTATGTTTCCAACCCAGACCCCAGTCTTTATTTTTGATGTGCTTACAGACTTAAAAAATTGTTTAACGATAAAGTATTCGATAAGGACAGAAATAAAGAAAGCTACAATTAGATTGAAAACGATGTCAAGATAAGAATATGGTATTAAAAGAGCTGGAAAGAGTTTCTTTAACGTGCGCGATAATGGAAAATATAAATATGGATCTACTAGCAATAACGCAGGGATACCAGCTATCATCGAAACCAAATTCGAAATTGCTGAAGGTAAGAGAGTATTTTTAATGTTGACTTTTAAAATTGACTTGTATACTAAAGCCTCTATATAAATAATTAAGAGTAAAATAATTAACATTTCTAAAAGGGAGTTTGAAGTGAGCTTAATCCCTGCATCAGCATATACAATAGTCGGCATTAAAAGAAAATAAAAGAATAAAAGCACTTTACCTAATCTCTTCATAATTATCTCGCATCTTCACAAAATTTCTTATTAGATACCAGTATATTATACAATTTTCAAGTAATATTGAAATTATGTCTCATCGGATGCAAAGAATTCCTTAATTATCTTCCAGCTACCAAAGCTTCTTGCATTTTCTCTCTGTAAACAATATCAGTTTGTCGTCGTTTTGTATCTGAACGAGCCCTCGGCACCATCAATAAAGACGACAAAGGTGAGTTTGGAAGAGTGAACACAATTTGCAGACTTCCTGACTCTGTACTGTTATCATATTTTGCCTCCTTGAGCAAAATTTTGAGCAGCCGAGAAGATTTCTTTGCAAGGCTAGTTTTACTTGAGAAAGCTGCCCTAAAATTTGACACGGAAGAAATTAAATCTTTACTTAAAGAAATAATTTCAGAGCACAAAGTTTAACGAGGAAGAAATTAAGTTTTTATTTATTGTCAAGATGTTGTATAAGTTATTATTTAAAATTTCAAATAAAGCTTTTCTAGGCAATTTAAAACAAATCTTCCCTAAAAGAATCAATACAATCTTTAACTTTAAAATTAATTACTTCAGAAAAAAGAAAAATTTGGTAGAATAAAATTATACTATATGAAAGAAAATGATAAAAGAGGAGATAGTTTGGATATTCCGAACTTAGTTCGGGTATGGACGAGTTATATGAAATTAGACGAAGATTAGAGAGGAGGTGTGAAAATGGGAGAATTGCTTGAATACCTCGACAAGAGCAAGGAGACTGATAAACTCTATGAGATGTTGCGAAGCCGCAATGTCTCAGAAATAGAAGAGTTATGTAAAACTTTCCCTATCGAGACATTACGCTTAGACTGGGATTCTATCCAACGCGATTTTCGCAACAGCAAAAGATTCGAGTTAATAACATTCTTTGCACAGACACTTGTGCGATATGATACAATTCTTCAACAAAACCCGGAACTACGACTGCCAAAGTCTTTACCTGCAAAACAACTTGCAGAAACTTTGATGTCAAGACTTATACCATTCATCAGTAGTCAACAGGGTATTGATATAGCTCATGGTCTTAGGATTCGGTTATATGATTTTGCCATGGCGCTCATGCAGACTGGACGTAACCGTGATGCACTTACCTGTCTTCTTGTATCAAGGCCGTCCATCAAGGAGGACCACGATTTTTGGATATGTGCATGTCTCTACAATATTGCTCAAACTACGAAAAACCCAGATGACATCTTAGCTGCAATTGATGTAGCTGAACAAATTGTGAGCGAAAAAGTCAAGGTGCCAGAAAAGTATGCTCAAGGTGCCAGGCAGTTGTTAAACAAGCTGAAGGAGCAGCGCTGAGAGGGGGATAATAATGAAGAATCTCAATAGTTCGCGTTATTTATTTATTTTTCTTTTATTATTAATCTTTTTATCTGCTACTATTTGCTTAGACAAAACTCTTGCGAGCAATCCCGATTGGATAGATATAAGTAGTGGAATAGAAGGTGGTTCTTCTTTGACTCTTTGTTTTGCTCCTGATAATCCGAACATCCTTTATGCGGGAGTCAATAACAAAGGTGTGTATAAAATCTCAGATTCAGAGCAAAACTGGACATTATTAGATAAAGGTTTAGATACTGCGAACAGCAAAGTAATTTATGTTATTAAAATTGACCCTGTTGATCCAAATATTATGTTCCTGGGGACAGGAGCTGGCTTAACTACCGAAGGAGGAAAATGGGTTGTTAGTGACGCTCTTTATAAAAGCACTGATGGAGGAAGTACATGGAGCGTAAGTAATTCTGGAATAATACCGAAAAAGTCTTATATTGCGTCTCCGCCGAGCGTGTATGACATAGCCATTGATCCAAAGGATCATAAAACCTTGTATATTGCCACAGCAGAAGGAGTGTATAAAAGTACCGATAGTGGGACAAGCTGGGCATGGGCTGGAGGAGACCTTTTGAAGTCAGGTGCAGGTTCTATTGCAATTAGCCCTGTTGATTCGAAGATTCTATATGTAGCAAGCTCTATGAATGGTGTCTGTAAAAGCATTGACGGGGGAAATACCTGGAACTCTCTTGGATCAGAAAGCGTAAGCGTTGTTGCAATAGATCTTTTAAATTCTAATGTTATTTATGCAGGTGGAGGAAAAGGCATTTTTAAATCAACTGACAGTGGTAATACATGGACAGACCTCAATCTCAAAAACCAGCACGATCTTACTCCTTCTGTAAAGGATATAGAAATTTCTCCTCAAAACTCTTTCATAGTTTATTTAGCTACCAATATTGGAGTATTTAAAAGTGATAATGGCGGAGAAAACTGGATTGAGTTAGAACCGAGCAAGTTGATACTTTTCTGGTCATCAAATGATGTCGCTCTATCGCAGGATAACGTCTTATATTCTGCTGCTAATGGTTTCAGTAGTAAACCCGGAGGACTTGTTTGGATGTGGAAGGATGAAGGCATAACTCCACCTCAAGAAAACACAGGTTCAATTATTGTCAAAACCAATCTTGCGAATGCTTTTTTTACTATTACTGGACCGTCAACCTACCAGGGAACAGGCACAGCGTACCAAATTAAAGATGCTCCAATTGGAGAATATATTGTAACTTTTAATGCCGTAGAAGGCTATATTACACCGTTATCTATCAAGAAAACCCTTGATCCCGGCGGAACCATTACTTTTGATGCTAATTACTCGGAGATCGAAGGAGAGACAACAACAATATTACTTTATGTTGGAAATCCGATGATGTATATAAATGGTATAGAACAGGAGATAGATCCAGGACGAGGTACAACTCCGGTTATTATACCCAAATGGGGAAGAACTATAGTACCAATAAGAGCGCTTGTGGAGGCATTAGGAGGCACTATAGTCTGGGATGGAGATACACGAAAAGTTACAATCAATTTTAAGGGGACATTGATCGAGCTCTGGATTGATAATCCAAAGGCTAAAGTAAACGGAGTTGAAAATTGGATCGATACCAGCAATCATGATGTAAAACCTACAATAATAAACTCAAGGACTATGCTCCCTCTACGTTTTGTGGCTGAAAATCTTGGCTGTCAAGTTGACTGGGAAGGAACTACTCAAACGATTACAATAACATATCAGGCGCCATAAAAAAACTATTAATGTAGTTCAACATTCAAACCCCTTGTAAAAAAGCAAGGGGTTTTTCGATGGTTAACCTTAATCAAATACATTTTTGTAGCTTAAAAGCCTCTCTAAATCAGAAAAGAATTTAGAAATGTTATCTGTACGAGGATTCTAATCCCCCATCCCCACCAAAACTGATTATATTACTTAAAATATTCAATTAATTACTACTTGTTGAACTATAAATAATAAAATGGTAACTATTTATTCTCTTTATTTAAGACTTTTTTGTTTATAATAACATGAAGAGGAGGATACATAAATGGATCAAAACACCGAAAGTTCGCCAAAAAACAAGCAAATAATTTTTAGTATTATCATTTCTATTATAATCACCACGTTAGTTGTTGGCAGTGGTGTTTATTTTTGGCAAAAATCTGTCTCGAATAAAGAAAAAGAAAATGCAATACAAGATTTAAGAAAGGAATATCAACAAGAAGTTATTAAACTCCAGAACGAGATCGAAAACCTAAAAAAGTCTTCTGAAGAGAGAATTTCTCCTTTAGAAGCCCAGAAAATTATAGAAGACGAAACAATAGAGGTAATTTTGGCAATTAAAAATAAGGATATGGATAAGTTATCAACTTTTATTAATCCAGACAAAGGTGTCCGTTTCTCTCCATATTCGCATGTAAGCATAGATAATGATCTTATTTTTACTGCAGATCAAATTAAAAATATTTCAAAAGACAAAACCAAATATACCTGGGGAATCTATGATGGATCCGGACTCCCCATAGAGTTAACATTTGAAGATTATTTTAAGAAGTTCGTATATGGTCAAGATTTTGCTAACGCAAAGGAGATTGGTTACAATCAAATACTTGGAAAGGGTAATATGATAAATAATGAATTTGAGGTTTATCCCAATAGCATAATTGTCGAATACTATTTTCCAGGATTTGACCCAAAATATGAAGGAATGGATTGGGAAAGCCTACGGTTAGTTTATGAAGAGAAAGATAATACATGGTATCTCACAGGAATTGTCCATGATCAATGGACAATATGAAGTAATAATTTTAAGGAAGAATTCTTCACGCTTGTCGTATTTTCATATTACATAAGAAGCAAGCGATATAGTGAAAATAACAAACTTTAAGACAATGATTATGAATATAAAAAATAAGCATCGTTTTGTCATTCAAGAACATCATGCCAGCCATCTTCATTATGATTTTAGATTGGAAATGCTTGCCCATCCGGCAGACAGGGCTGAAAAAGAGGGGATTGATAGATATGTTCTAAAGTCCTGGGCAGTGCCAAAGAATGTTTCAAGTGAAAATGAAGTAAAGCGCCTTGCATTTCAGGTTGAGGATCATGATATAGCTTATATTGATTTTGAAGGAATAATAAAAGAGGGGAGTTATGGTGCAGGAGAAGTCAAAATTTGGGATAGCGGGGAATATGAAATTTTAAGCATGGAATCAGACGAAAGAGGTAATTTGAAAGAAGTCGTTTTTAATTTATATGGAAAAAAGATAAAAGGAGAATATGCGCTTATAAAAACAAGGGGATTTGGAAGTGGAAAAAACAGGGAAAATAGCTGGCTTATTTTTAAGAAAAAATAAATTATTACTTACTTTGAGATTCGTTACAGAAAATCTTTGAGCAAAAGTTGACTGGGACTCGAATACGCAAACGATAACGTACCAATTATAGTTTAAGTTTTAAAAGCGGAGCTTTATGGTTCCGCTTTTTTATTTGCTTAGCTTTTGTTAAATATTAGTCTATTATGGAAGCCTAGTTTGTAGCACCTTTATTATCCTATATGCAATCAATGCAATTTCTTCTCTCGTTATTAATTCGTGAGGCTTGAGGTATCCTTTGCCGTCGCCTTTGATTATGCATAGTTGTTTTAAAGTCTTCACATCATTTATGTTATATTTTAGCAGGTAATTTATCGGTGTCATACTCTTCTGTAACCGGTACATTCTCTTGACTTTTCTAATTCATTTGCTATAATTTGCAAATGTCTTAGTGAAAATTTGATACTTGGAGGAAAAAACGGAAGAAAAGAAAACACTTTCAACCTTTGACAAGTACTTGTCAATTTGGGTTGCACTTTGCATGGCTGTTGGTATAATTCTCGGAGTTAAATTTCCGCAAACTGTGTCTTTTCTGGGCAAATTATCAATAGCTCAAGTTTCAATTCCAATCGCAGTAGTTCTATGGATTATGATCTTCCCTATGATGGTTCAAATAGACTTTACTCAGATTAAGAGTGTTCGGAAAGAGCCTATACCACTTTATATTACCCTTTTTGTCAACTGGATTATAAAGCCTTTCTCGATGTATCTTTTGTCTGTATTGTTTTTTAAGTTTTTATTTAGACCTTTTATCACGGGAGAGAACGCTCAGGGCTTTGTAGCAGGTGCTGTTCTTTTGGGAGCAGCTCCGTGTACAGCGATGGTTTTTGTTTGGAGCTATCTCTCAGGAGGAGATCCTCTTTATACACTTGTTCAAGTTGCCGTAAATGACCTTGTAGTTATTGTTGCATTTGCGCCAATTGTCAAGTTTCTATTAGGTTTGAATAAAATGGTCGTTCCATATTCAACGATTTTTTACTCAGTTGTTATTTATGTTCTTATTCCTGTGGTGTTAGGATATGCTGCGCGAAGACATTTTATAAGAACAAGAGGAATTGACTGGCTTGACAATGTTTTTGTAAAGAATATGAAAAATATAACAATGGTAGGGTTACTCGCAACCCTCATAGTTATTTTTATGTTCCAGGGCAAAATTATTGTTTCTAATCCTTTTTCTATTTTTCTTGTTATGATTCCTCTCATTTTGCAAACATACTTCATATTTTTCGTTGGAATCCTCCTTACCAAGTTATTTAAAATTAGATACGAGCTTGCTGCTCCCGCTGCTATGATTGGTGCGTCAAACTTTTTCGAGCTTGCAGTTGCAACAGCAGTAATTTTGTTCGGTTTATCTTCTCCCGCAACCCTTGCAACAGTAGTCGGTGTGTTGGTAGAAGTGCCTATTATGCTTAGCCTCGTTGCAATATTCAAGGCTAATAAGAAGTCATTTGATTTTGATGGTAAGTCAGCAGCAAAAGCTTTCGTTCATGAAGGCGTTCTTCCGGGTGCTTCAAATAAGGATATTAACGAATGAAAAAGAGAATTTTGTTTATTTGCACTCATAATTCGGCAAGATCACAAATGGCAGAGGCGTTTTTGAAGACGCTTTTTCCTGAAAGGTTCGAAGTATATAGTGCAGGCACTCAGCCTGGAAAATTGAATCCTTTCGTTGTGAAAGCAATGGTGGAAGTTGGTATGGATATCTCCGGTAACCACACCAAATCAGTTGATGAATTCAAAGGGGATAAATTTGACCTTGTCGTAACTGTTTGTGACCAAGCAAAAGAAACTTGCCCCTATTTTCCTGGGGCGCTCGATTACCTCCACAGAAATTTTGAAGATCCATCAACGTTTACTGGCTCTGAAGAAGAAATCATGGAGAAGGTACGGCAGGTGCGAGACAACATCAAGAATTGGGTTATAGAAACATTTGGAGAATACAAATGAAAGAAGCCAAAGAAGTTTTTAATGTCCTTTCTAGCGAATTATCTATTAGAATCTTAAGACTTGTTGTTGGAAGAGGTGAACCTGTTTGTGTTTGTGAGTTTGCTACTGCTCTTGAAAGGCCGTCTTACGAAATTTCCAAATCCCTAAAGCAGCTGAGAAAAATAAGCTTTTTATGTTCCAAGAGACGCGGAAAGTACAACTATTATTCTGTACAAAAGATTAATGATGCGGCAAAAGCAGTGGTATTCGATGTTGTTGCAAAGCTAAAGGATGAAATCTTCAAAGAAGATCTCAATCGATTTGTCAAAGAAGTTTGCTCGGTTAAAAAACGATAGTATTATATTGAAAATAGGGTGCAGTTAGCTCACTCGGTGTTGAGGGAGTAGTGCTTGGTGGTTCATTTGATGATGGAGTAGCTTGGTGCGATTTTTTAAAAATAAAAATACTTGATATACTCCCTAAAACAATTGCTGCAACCACAATGATTGCACAAATAATAGTCTCGTATGTTCCGTAACTAGTTCATTTTTCATTGAGTTTAATAAAATTAATTGTGGAAAATATTCGTAGGAACAAAGTATTCATATGAAAAGAGCAATGAATACAGAGGAGTAAACGAATACAAAGGATTATAAAGATACAACGGATAGAAATTTAATTAAGATTCACTTAACTACTCCATGTTTTTATTTGGTAGGAGTCTTTCCCAAATATCCTATCAAGTACTGATTGCATTGATTTTGAATTCTGAACAAAATATTTTGGAGAGGTAGTGATTCTTATATCTTTCTCTTCAATAAAAAGGTGAAGAATCAAAGGACTGCCGCCTTTGAATTTTTCTATTTCTTCCTTAAAATCCTTGAGTTTTTGGTATATAACATCCAGAGTTGCTTCTTTCAGATATAGATGCAAAGATGTATATTTATTCTTTTTCGAAATATCTTTTTCAGTAAAAAAGTTTAAAACTCCTTCAGCAAAAAGTGTAACAGTCTCTTCTTCCCTTTTTATTTGCCCTTTTATTACTATAACTCCTTCATTTTCGATAAAGTCATCGAATTTATTGATAAACTTTGGCAGTACTAATGTTTCGATTTTTGTGAAGCCATCTTCGAGCGAAAACCTGTAAATATAATTTCCATTTTTAGTTTTTGTTTTTCTCAATGAAGAAATAACACCTGCTACTTTGACAACTCCGTCTTCTTCACTTTCTTTGATTTCTGATACTGTTGGTACATCTTCTTCTTTCAACAGTGGTAAATAAGCATTCATAGGGTTATCAGTCAAATAAAAGCCAAGGACTTCTTTTTCATATTGCAAAGTCTCAGCATCTGAGGACTGGGTTTTCTGAGGCAAGTTAATTGTCGCTCCTCCAAAAAGTGATAAAGTTTGTATTTGATCTTCACTCTTGTTTTCCAGTAATGACTTTCTTTCTTCCCCAAGCGAATCAAAACAGCCTGATTTTATTAGGCTTTCAATAACTTTTTTGTTTACTTTCAGACTTTGTATCCGACTTTCAAAATCTCTAAAAGATTTAAATTTACCACCTTTCTCTCTTTCTTCGATTATTTCTATTAATGCCTTTTCTCCAACGTTTTTAATTGCCAGGAGCCCTAATCTAATATCTTTCCCTTCTACTTTAAAAAAAGTATCTGACTCATTTATACCGGGCTTAAGGATGTTTATACCTTTTGTTTTTGTCTCATATCTGGTTTCACTCAATTTATCTTCGTTTCCAATGTATGAGTTAAGAATTCCAGTAAAATATTCTTTTGGGTAATGAGCCTTGAGATACGCTGTCCTATAAGCAAGTGTCGCATAACTTACAGCATGAGCTTTATTAAACCCATATCCTGCAAAATATTCTATCAGGTCAAAGACTTTTTCTGCCGTTTCTTTTTCTACTCCATTATTTAAAGCTTTCTCTACAAAGATACTTCTTTGTGATTTCATAATTTCGGGTATTTTTTTACCTATTGCTTTTCTTAGTGTATCTGCTTCAGCCATGGAATAACCTGCAAGGGTATTTGCTATCTGCATTACTTGCTCCTGATAAACTATAACACCATAAGTATTTTTGAGAATTGTTTCAAGTTTTGGATGAGGATATGAAACTTTTGTTGTTCCATTTTTTCTGTTTATGTATTCTTCTATTCCTCCTGCTTTTATAGTTCCTGGCCTATACAAAGCCACAACAGCAGTTAGGTCTTCGATACTTTCTGGTTGAACCCCTTTTAAAACTTTTCTCATTCCGTTACTTTCCAGTTGGAATACTCCTATTGAATCTCCTTGTTTTAACATTGAAAATGTTTCTTTATCATCCTCTGGAATTTTTTCAAAATCAATCTCTATGCCTTGTTTTTTGAGACTTTCAAGTGTTTCTTGTATTATTGTTAAATTTTTCAATCCAAGGAAATCCATTTTTAGCATTCCAATGTGTTCTATAACATCCTTATCAAACTGCGTAATAATTGCATCCTTCTTATCAGTTTGCAGAGGTAGGTATTCTGTAAGAGGTTTGTCTCCAATTACAATCCCTGCGGCATGAGTAGAAAAGTTTCTTACTACACCTTCAAGCTTTGAAGCAATGTTAAACAGTTCTTTATATGCGGGATCCTGAGCCTTTTGTTTTAGTTCAGATACTGTTTCGACAGCCTCAGATAATGAAGCCCCCATTGGGATAAGTTTAGCAATTTTATCCATATCACCATAACTAAAGGCAAGAGCTCTCCCAACATCTCTTATTACTGCCCTTGCCTCCATCTTGCCAAAAGTTGCAACTTGTGCTACGCGGTCTGCCCCATATTTATTTTTTACATATTCTATAACTTTATCTCTAACTTTATCTCCAAAATCAATGTCAAAGTCCGGCATAGAAATTCTTGAAGGATTTAAAAAGCGCTCAAAGAAAAGGTTGTATTTTATAGGGTCAACTTCTGTAATACTCAGTGCATGTGAGACAATGCTCGCAGGTGCAGAACCTCTTCCGGGGCCTACAGGGATTCCCTGTTTTTTTGACCAGTTTATAAAGTCATGTACAATGAGGAAATAGTCTGTAAAACCCATATTTTCTATTATATCAAGCTCGTATCTCGTTCTCTTTAAAATTTCGTCAATGTTATCTTTGTAAATATTTCTTATTCCACTAAAGGTTAGTTCTTCAAGGAGTTTTTTGTTTTTCTCTGGATCCCATTCTTTGCCATTTTCTGTGAAGTGGGGAAGGTGATAAGAGGAAAAATCGAATTCAAAATTACATATTTCCTTTATTTTCTCAGTGTTATCAAGAGCTTGCGGAATTTCCATGAATATTTCTCTCATTTCTTCTTCTGATTTGACATAAAATTCATTTGTTTGAAATCTCATTCTTTCCGGGTCATCTATTTTTGAGAGAGTTTGGACGCATAAGAGTATGTCATGAGCTTTGGCATCTTCTTTTCTTAAATAATGAGCATCATTTGTCGCAACAAGAGGAATGCCATCTTCTTGCGAAATATCTTTTAGTATTTTTATAACTGCCTTTTCTTCAGATATACCGTGATCCTGAACTTCAAGGAAAGTGTTTTCTTTCCCAAATATATCAATGTATTTATAAAGAGATTTTTTGGCACTATCTTTACCTTCTTTTAGGGCTTTTGATGGTACTTCACCTTGTAAACATGCTGTCATTGCAATGAGTCCTTCGTGGTACTCTTCGAGAACTTTGTAATCAACTCTTGGTTTATAATAAAAACCTTCAATGAAGCTTTTTGAAACAATCTTTACAAGATTTTTGTAACCGTTGAGATCTTTAGAAAGAAGAATAAGATGGAAGCGATCTTCGTCTTTATTCTTATTCTCCATCCCCGCTGGGGCAACATAAATTTCTGCGCCTATTATGGGTTTAATTCCTTCCTTTCTCATTTTTTCATAAAATTCTATTACGCCGTACATATTTCCATGGTCAGTAATAGCAACCGCATCCATTCCAAGCTCTTTTACTCTTGAGGCAAGGTTGTTTATCTTATTAAGGCCATCAAGAAGGCTGTATTCTGTGTGTAAATGTAAGTGTGTAAAACCCATTTTATCCTCCTAATTAATCGTAATCGATATAGTAGCTTCAAGGTCTACTTGCAAATCTTGAGAAGAAATATTCACTGTTACTGATGAAACCTTATTTTCATAAAGAGTTAGCTTAATTGTTTCGGAAAACTTTCTGTCCTCAAACTCTCTTTCGCCCGTGAAACTGATCGAGTCCGTATTTGCATCTTTTAAATTAAGGCTCTTAATTTTTTCTTTGAATTGCAAAAATTCCTGTATTGTATCTCTGGCAAATTTTAGGATGGTTGCCCTTTCTAAATCATCGACTTGCTCATTATTGATAAATGGTTCACCGTTTTTAAATGTGTAGGAAACATTGTTATCGCTTATGTTTTCGATTAAGTTATTTTTTACGGCACCTTCCAAATCATACGAAAACTTATTTTTTGAAATATCACCAGTTATTGTTATTGAAAAATTAAAGTTTTTATTATCTTCAGGGAATTCTATGTTTTTAAGTAATTCCTGGACTTTTTCACTGTCGAGAGCTAAATTCGCATTAATTAAATTTTCCCCTTTATGAAATTCCTCTGTGATTTTTTTTGTTATGTAGAAAGGCGCTTCAATAACTATACTGTGTTGCCCTTCATTTACTGGAGAAATTATGATGCTTTCCTCTTCTATTTTACCTTTTCTTTCAGCTTCGTCTATTAAAATCTTTGTATTTTGATTGTCTGTTAGAATAATAAGGTAGGAAATTGGTTCCATATAGGTACTGATATTATTAGTTCTGTTTCCATTTATCCCAAGGTTTAAGTTCCCATAACCTTCTTTTTCTATTGTATAATCCCCTTCATTAAGATACAAGATACCTTCATTTATTTTGACACTTTTTCCATTTACCTGTATTTTCCCCTCAATGGGAAAGCCAGTTTTTGAATCGGTTATGTTTACTTTGAAATTTGATCTGTTACACCCCAAAATTGTAATCAAAATTGCGATTATTGAAATTACAGTTAGTAGTTTTTTCACATCAAAATTTTATATCAAAAGGGGTTTTTTGCAAAAATATTTATGAATCATATTTTGTTTATCTTTTTATTTAAAAAATTTTTATTTCGACTCTATCTGTGTTTTTTGACGCCCAATTTTGGACATACATCATTAAGAGGGCATTTAGAACATAGGGGTGATGCTGGTTTGCAAATATTTTGTCCAAAAGGAACTATAATTCTGTTGTATATTGACCAAAACTTTTTAGGTAAAACTTCCATAAGGGCAAATTCTGTTTGCTCTGGAGTTTTTGTATTAACGAGTCCTAACCTGTTTGAAACTCTGTGAACATGTGTATCAACGCAAATTGCTGGTTTTCCAAACCCCTCACTTAAAACAAGGTTGGCAGTTTTTCTCCCAACCCCGGGGAGTTTTAAAAGCTCTTCAAGGGTATCGGGCACTTTTCCATGATTTTGGATAATTTCCTTAGATATTTTTTTAATTGTAGCAGCTTTTTTATGGTAAAAACCCACTGGATAAATCAATTTTTCGATTTTTTTATTTGACAGTTTGAGAATTTTCTCTGGAGTGTTTGCTGTTTCAAATAATCTTATTGAAGCATCGTGTGTAGTTTTATCTTTTGTTCTCAAGCTAAGTATCGTCGATATAAGTATTTTGAAAGGATCTTCGTAACTATTCGCGATTTGAGTTACGGCAGGTTTTTCGAACTTGCTTATGCTTCTCTCAATTTTTTTAATTATTATCTCTATTTTATTCATTTACCATCTTTTATTTTAAAGATTTTCCAGTTCCATTATAATATATAGAGAAATGTTTGAAAAATTAGAAGAAATTTCAAATTCGCTACGCGGTAGCGAAAGGCTATGTGAATACAACCTGCTTATTCAGTTATACAAGATTCTTGCCCTTTATAATTTACCGATACTTTTACCTGAACTTAACGTATTAAGCGGATTTTCTTTGAGATTTCTTTATCGTTTTGATTTTCTGAATTCTTATAATGAAGATCTTGATTATATAAAAGATAATCTTTGGCGCTATATTGGTTTAAGGATTTCTGTTTTTGAAAGCGTTGATCTTAGAGAATTTATCATTGATAAAGTTAAGAACGGAATACCATTAATTCTACATCCCGAAAACCTCCTTGTTTATAAAATTGATTCTAATAATTTATTTTTTTTCAGAGCGTTGTTTATGGAGTCTTCTTCATTGGAAAACGTAATTAAGGGTAACAGGAGAGCGATTATTATAGAAGAAGTTCCAGAATTGAAAAGAGAGGAAGTTTATGATATCAAAAAATTTCCAAATTTATCAAGACATCTTTATGAAAACTTCTATAAAAAAAATATTACTATAAAAGGTCTCAGAACTTTTGTAGGAGAAGATGCTTA
>Ga0210015_1003065_pt1 | contig 15020 bp, 14 predicted proteins | sample CryGeymeta201522_FD_185471 | JGI IMG/M metagenome (GOLD analysis project Ga0210015, IMG submission 185471) | Groundwater microbial communities from Crystal Geyser aquifers in Utah, USA - Crystal Geyser metaG 2015-22 (SPAdes) (version 2) | ecosystem: Environmental > Aquatic > Deep subsurface >... | reverse complement strand
AGTGCCCCCAAAGATCCCGTTACTGGTCATCAATCTGGTCCGTGTACTACCAACAAAAAAGCCCAGGCCTTGGAACAAATTTCTAATTACGGTTGGATGGGTAAAGGGACGTGGAGTGATTTGTCCCAGTTTGCATTATCTTACAAGGCTTGCCGTCGCGAAGAAGATCGAACTGGCAGTGTAGTTGCTACCGAACATTCAATGTATTGTTCCAGTACCAAATTGTGGAATGTTGCGCAATCTAGGGGATTAACCAATGAAACCATAATCAACAAAACATTGTGGAATAAAAACTTCCGTAGTTGGTCGTTTAAGCAAACCGACTTACCCAATTCCACTATCGATGCCAAAACTATTTCCTTCGATTGGTGGGGTGACAAAGCTTATTCTGTCAGTTGGACTTATGATGCCAGTCAAAAACAATATCTACGTCAAAATGGAGGTGTCAACGCCATTGATTTTAATACTGGACAGCAAATTAATTCAAAAAATATAATCATTCAATGGACCAAAGAAACTCGGTCTATTGATGAACATGCCCACAATTTATATGCCATGATTGGTACTGGCAACGCAGTTTTGTTACAAAATGGCACTAAAACCAATATTACTTGGTCAAAGGCAAATCGCACTGCCCGAACAATTTTTAAGGACAAGTCGGGCAATGAAATAAATCTTGTCCCCGGTCGTACTTGGATTGAAATCTTGCCACTGGGCAACAAGGTTACATACGAAATATGAAAGTTGAAACCAGTCTCAATGCCATATTTACCTCTAGAACACGTGTCAAAATAATCAATATCTTGTTTACTTCTCCTCAAGAAATTTATTATGTTCGCCAACTGGTTCGTGAAACTGGCGAAGAAATAAATTCTGTTCGACGTGAATTGCTAAATTTAACTAAAGTAAATATAGTTTTACCCGAATCTAGGGGTAATCGATTGTATTATACCCCAAACCACAAACACCATCTTTATCCCACATTATTAGCCCTCGCCTACAAAAGCCTTCCATTTTGCGAATCACTTTCCAAATCCCAGCTGGTCATTGCTTCATATCTTTTTTTGTTGGGCACTAACGAAAATAAAGACAAAATTGATATAGTTGTTGTTGGTGACATTTCTACCAAAACTGTTGAAACTGCCATGAAATCCGAAGAAAATCGTCGTGGTTATGAAATAAATTATATGATTATGGACAAAGAAGAATTACATCTCCGCCAAAATAAACGCGATCCATTTTTGGTTGACTTCTTTCTTTCTGGTCCTGTTGTTATAATGGGTAGTCCCCAAATATTAAGTGATAATTAATGACACATATTCGTAAAGTTATCAAGACTGGTCATAGTCTGTGTGTTACCCTACCCACCAAGGTTATTCAAAGATTGGACATCAAAGAGGGTGATGTTGCCCAATACAAGGTAAAATATTCCAAAGGTACCATCACTTATGTTTTTACAGGACATCCTCGTCAATTGTCTTTTTCAATAAAATAAATGAATCAAAATAAAAAAAATCTTAATTTATTTTATACTTTATCAGGTCTTACCTTTATTTGTCTAATTTTAAATTTACCCATAAAACTTACGCTATTCAATCACACTTTTTATCGACCAGATTTTAATTTTAAGCTTGGCAGTTTACAAATCAAACCAAATACCGACTTAAAATATGGTCTTGATTTGGCGGGTGGTGCGTCTTTAATTTATAATGTTGACACTAGTAGCGCCAAGACAAGTGATCTCGCCTCTGCTCTCGAATCTTTAAAAATAAATATCGAACGGAGAATAAATTTATTTGGTGTTTCCGAGTCTAGTGTCAAATTAAACAAGCAAGGTCAAGACAACCGTTTAATTGTCGAATTGCCAGGGGTTACCAATATAAACGATGCCATTGATTTAATTGGCCAAACCGCTTCACTCAAATTTATGGGTATCGTTGAGCTCCCACCCGAAGCGACTGCCACCGCCACTTTTGATGACGTTTTTAAAGATACAGGTTTAAATGGCTCACATTTGGTCAAGGCTCTACCAGTTCCAAATCCAAACACTGGGGCTATGGAAGTTTCGCTTGAATTTAATCAAGAGGGTTCAAAATTATTTGAAAAGGCCACCAAAAATTATTTAAACAAAAGAATTGCTATTTTACTTGACGACCAAGTAATAACTTCACCTACAGTTTCATCAATTATACCTGATGGTAAGGCAGTTATTAATGGCAGTTTTGACATAAAATCAGCTAAGTCACTGTCCGCTCAATTAAATGCCGGCGCTCTGCCTTTATCAATTAAACTATTATCACAATCCCAAGTTGGCGCGTCTTTAGGTAAAGATTCAATTGACAAAGGGGTCCGTGCCGGGTTAGTTGGCCTTGGTCTTGTCGCTTTATTTATGGTTGGCAATTATGGATATTTAGGATTTATTTCTGTAATTTCACTTGCAATTTATAGTTTGTTGTCGATTACTATTTATCGACTTTTTTCAATTACACTTACTTTTCCCGGAATCGTAGGATTTATCTTGTCTATTGGTATGGCAGTTGATAGCAATATTTTAATTTTCGAGCGGATGAAAGAAGAAGTTAGGGCTGGCAAACCCTGGAACTTGGCCATGGAACTAGGGTTTGGTAAAGCTTGGGATTCTATTAAAGACGCCAATACTTGTACTATCATTACTGCCCTAATTTTATTTAATCCTTTCAATTGGCAGTTTTTAAATTCTTCTGGCATGCTTCGCGGTTTTGCTGTCACCCTATTACTCGGTATTTTAATTGGTATGTTTACCGGTGTCGTCGTTACTCGCAATCTATTACGTGTTTTAGCCTCTCGTAAAAAAATATGAATATCATGAAATTTCGTCCTCTATTTTTAATTATTTCTTTATCTTTAATTGCTACTTCAATTTTTTCGATAGTAAAATGGAATTTTTCCTTTTCAAAAGATTTTACCGGTGGTTCAACTTACGAATTAAAATTACCTAATACTAAGGACGATTCATCAATTAACAAAATATTTTCTGATAATAAAATCGATATTAGGTCTATTATAAAATCGGACAATATTTACACCGTAAAATTTGTCGATATTACTCAAGATCAAAAAATAAAATTCGATACCGAATTTAAAAAACTCGACAAAGATACAGAAATTTTACAATTTTCTAGCGTTGGTCCTAGTTTGGGTCAAGAGCTAATCCGTAAAACCATTTTTGCTATTCTATTATCCTCTTTCGCTCTGTTATCTTTTATCGGTTATCGATTTTCAGACTTATCTTTTGGAACAGGAGCCATATTGGCTATGTTTCACGATTCATTTATATTAATCGGTGTTTTTTCTCTATTTGGTCATTTTTTTGGAGCCCAACTGGATGCTCTTTTTGTCACCGCATTACTCACTACATTGTCGGCTTCAGTTCACGACACCGTGGTTACCTTTGATCGTATTCGTGAGCTACGACGCAAACATGCCTCCTTACCCTGGGTGCAGCTAGCCAATCAAGCAGTCTCAGAGGTCATCGTTCGTTCAATTAACAACTCAATGACCATTATCTTTATGTTACTCGCCCTAGTTCTCCTTGGCGGTTCTACCACTCGCTGGTTTGCCACCGCTCTTCTTGTCGGTGTCATCTCTGGTACCTATTCCTCCACCGCCGTTGCTATACCACTGGTTTTGTTATTTAAAAAGAAAAAATAACAAAGTACGTCATTGCGAAAAATTTTTCTTAAAATTTTGTGGCAATCTCATTGGGATTTAGTAAGCCTTTATTTTCTCTATTAAAACCCCTCTCTCGTTTAATTTCACATCTTTTTCCACTTCAGCAAATAATGCATCGAGAACTTCACCAACTTTTCGACTGGGTTTTATTTTTAATATTTCCATGACGTCCTTACCATCAACTTTTAAATCTTTGACGCAAAATGGTTGTGTCTGCACTTTTACTAATCTGTTTTTAAATAATTCCCAGCGCCAACTAGTTTCCTTGGCTCCACTTCCCAGCCTATCACCCCGACGCAAGGCAATCATTTCGTCCAAATAGGGGAATGTCACGTTTTTGATAAACCGGCGCACCGCACTATCGGTTTGCATTTCTGACACCGTAAACATGTGCCAACGCACCAAAATAAAAAGTTGCTGCAATTCTTCTTTTGATAATTTCAGTCGTTTGCCTATAGACAGGGCAATTCTACTACCTACTACCTCATGATTATGAAAAGTATTATTGTCCCCAATTTTTTTCATTACCACCGGTTTACCCACATCATGCAGTAATGCCGCCAATCGAGTTACGTGGTTTCGAGACGAGCAGTTATTAAGCGTTTCTAAACTATGTTTCCACACGTCATAAATATGATGGCCTCGTTGTGCCATCCCCACCCCTGCCAAAATTTCGGGCATAATCAATTCCAATATCCCGCTGTTTTTCAAAACTATTAAACCATCTCCAGGTTTATCAGTCGTTAATATTTTAAACAATTCATCACGAATTCTCTCCCAGGCGATGTTGTTAATTAATTTTGCATTTTTAACAATACTGGCAAAAGTTTTTTTTTCGATTTGAAATTTAAGCTGTGACGCCAGTCGTACCGCTCTCATCATCCGCAATGCATCCTCACCAAATCTTTCGTCAGGACTCCCCACCGTTCGAATTAATCTGTTTTTAATATCTTCAAGTCCATTATTATAATCAATAATTCGTAATTCGTAATTCGTAATTTTTAATTCCAACGCGAGAGCGTTGATAGTAAAATCCCGTCTTTTTACATCTTCCTCCAAACTTTTTCCCCATATAACTTTGTCAGGATGTCGATTATCCTCATATCCTTTTTCACTACGATAAGTTGTAATCTCAAAAATTTCCCCACCTTTACCTATTATTCCTACTGTTCCAAACAAATTGTTATAATAACTGTTTTTAGGAAATAACTTCAAAATTTCTTCCGGCACTAAGTTGGTTGTTAAATCCCAATCTTTTACTTGTCTGTTCAAAAGCAAATCCCTCACCGCCCCTCCAACTATATAAATTTCTGCATCACCAAACTTCTTCATCAAATCAATAATTTTTTGTGGCAATTGCATTTTATTTATAAAAATCAAATATTGATGCAAAAACTAAAAAATTATTTATTAATATCTGAGAAATTGGTTTTGAATCACAAAATGTAATACACCCAACACTGGTAACTCTTCTTGAATACTCAACATTTCCACAACAACTTTCTTGAAAATGTCCTGGAGTTACGTTCATCCATAAAACAAAAGTTCCCAAAATAGTTAACAATAATAATAAAATTTTTTTCATTGATATATTTTACATCAAAAACCCCCTCTTTACTCAAAGAGGGGTAAAGGGGTGATTTTGTTTTTACACCCTATCAGGTCTTGGGAGGGCTTCTTTGACTACCATATTTCGTCCACCTTGATCGGTACCGTCAAGCGCCAGTGCAGCAGCAAGATCAGTATCATTTTTCATTGTCACAAAACCAAAACCACGAGAACGATTGTTTAGTTTATCAATTACAATGTTACAGTCTTCAACTTCACCAACAGTCGAAAATATTGCCTTAAGTTCGTCAGTTGTAACAGTATAATTTAAATTACCTACAAAAAGCTTTTTTGCCATTTTATTTAGAAAAATATTAATAACAACTCAGTATACAATAGGATATATATTTTAGTCAAAGTTGTGATTTATTTAAATTTAAAAATTACACATTAAAAATTGATTAAAAATTAAAAATTTTAAATTATAAATTGTTTTCAATACATGGTCAAAGAAATTAATTTACTGTCTTTAAAAATAATTGATCAAAATTATTCGTCGTCTCAAATTGTCGACTTAATTTTAAAAAATCGCAAAATAAAAAATGTTAACGAATTTTTAAAGCCAGGTTTACCCCAAATAAAACTTAATTTAAAGCCTGCCTTAAATTTGATTAATAAAGCAATTAAAAATAACGAAAAAATCATTATTTATGGCGATTACGATGTCGATGGCATTACTGCCACCGCCATATTGTGGCAAGCAATTCATAAAATTTACCCCAATGTTACCCCATTTATACCTCATCGTGAAATTGATGGTTATGGTATTAAAGCCACCTCTTTTTTCCGATTTCAAGAGGAGAAAAATATCAAATTTGATTTGTTAATCACAGTTGACAATGGCATTGTGGCAGATAAAGAATTAAAAAAAATTAAAGATAAACAAGATATAAAAATAATAGTGACTGATCATCATATTGTGCCTGATTCTACAAGTAGGGACAAGGCATGCCTTGTCCCTACTGATTGTATTATTCATAACACCAAAATCTGTGGTTCTGCCATCTCTTATTTTCTCGCCAAAGAAATCGATAATAAGGCTGATTTGGGTCTGGCTGCCCTTGGTACTGTCGCCGATTGCTTGCCATTAGTTGGGGTAAATCGCTCGATTGTGATTTACGGTTTACAGCAATTAAATAAAAATCCATCACCTGGGATAAAAAAGTTAATTCAAATATCTGGTATAAAAAATGCTCTCTCAACTTATGATTTAGGTTTTATTTTAGGTCCACGAATCAATGCTGTCGGTCGACTATCCGATCCCACCGACGCTTTGCGTTTACTTTGTAGCCAAAATGAAAATCAAGCCACCAAATACGCCCAAGTTTTAAATAATTTTAACCAAGACCGACAATTAATCCAAAAAGAATCGTTTAATCGGGTGGAAAATCTGATATCTGACAAACTGAAATCTGATAAACTAGTTTTTGTTTCCGGTGATTATAATCCCGGTATTATTGGTTTAATTTCTGGACGTCTGACTGAAAAATACTATTTACCATCTATTGTAATTTCTGTTGATGGCGATATCGCCAAAGGTTCATGTCGCTCGATTCCCAAGCTAAACATTATTTCTGCTTTGCGAGAATACTCGGATTTATTTATCGATTTAGGTGGGCATAGTGGTGCTGCTGGATTTAGTATAAAGACCTCAAATATTTCAAAACTTAAAAAAACTATTATCAAATCGGTCAACTTAAAACTTAACAAAATCCATTTAACACCACATCTCGATGTCGATGCTCAAATGCAGTTAAACGCAATCAATATAAAAAATATAAAATCTCTTGAGTCTCTTGCTCCCTTTGGTATTGGTAATCCGCAACCTTTATTTTTTTTAAAAAATATAACTATCAATTCTATCCGCGCCATCGGCCAAAATAACGATCATTTAAAAATTAAAATCAATAATATTGACGCTATCGCTTTTAAAAAAGGCGACTTAGTTAACAAAATAAAATCAGGCGATACCATTGACATCGTCACCAGTCTTTCGTTAAACGAATGGAATAACACAACAACTCCTCAATTGATTGTGAAAGAAATCATAACAGTGTAAAATTCCTTCTATGTCCCGCACCCTAATCAATGATTGTCTAAACAAAATAGGTGAGAAAGTTATTCTAAACGGTTGGATTGCCAATATTCGTGACCATGGTCACATTGCCTTTATTGATCTTCGTGATTGGTCGGGGAATATCCAAGTTGTTACCAACGAAAAAATTGAATTTGGCAAAGAATGGGTCATGGAAATCGAAGGTGTCGTCAAAAAACGCGATGAAAAAGCAATCAATTTAAAAGTACCCACTGGTACCATTGAAATTGAAGCTACAAAAATTACTATTTTAAACAAATCAGATGTTCCACCATTTCCTCTTGATAGTGATGGTACCGAGTTGGAGGAAAATTTACGCCTAAAGTACCGTTATTTAGACTTACGTCGTAATCGTCTTGCCAACATCATCAAGAAAAAACACAAATATATTTTGGCTGTCCGCAATTGGATGGATCAAAATGGTTTTACCGAAGTAATCACCCCACTTTTAACCACCTCATCCCCTGAGGGAGCTCGTGATTTTCTAATTCCGTCTCGTATCCACAAAGGTAAATTTTTTGTTCTCCCTCAAGCTCCTCAACAATTTAAACAATTGCTAATGGTTTCGGGTGTTGATAAATATTTTCAAATCGCCCCTTGTGCTCGTGACGAAGATCCACGTGCTGATCGTCATGCTGGTGTTTTTTATCAAATCGATATCGAAATTAGTTTTCCTACAACTGACATTCTTTTTAGCGCTGCTGAAAAACTGATGCAAGATACTATCGCCACTGTTGCTCCTCAAAAAAAGATTGCTATTTTTCCTTTTCCTCGTATTACCCATACTGATGCCATTAATATATATGGTACAGACAAACCCGATATTCGTTTTGGTCTTGAGCTCCAAGATGTTACTGAATTATTAAAAAATAAAACTGATTTTAATGTTTTCAATAATGCTGATGTTATAAAATCAATAGTTGTTACCAGTGGAGGAAGTTTTAGTAAAACTCAAATTGAAAAATTGGAGGAATTAGCCAAAGAAAAAGGAGCCAGAGGTTTGGCCTATGCCAAGGTCACATCCAACAATCTAGATATTGGAATTTCTCGATTTTTGTCGCCAGATATTCAAAAATCATTAATCGAAAATTTAAAAGCCAAAGATGGAGATTTATTAATATTTGTTGCCGACAATATAAATATTGTCAACAAGTCTTTAGGACTTGTTAGAAATTATTTGGGTACTTTATTAAAATTAACCAATCCAAATGAATTGTCTTTTGTCTGGATTACTGGTTTTCCTTTTTACGAAATTAATGATGAGGGTAAGCTTGACTTTGGTCACAATCCATTTTCTATGCCCAAGGGTGGAGCTCAGAGTTTAGATGCAACAGACCCACTATCAATCGAATCACTTCAATATGATTTAGTTTTAAATGGTTATGAGTTAGCCTCTGGCTCGATTCGTAATCACGAGCCCGAAACCATGGTCAAAGCCTTCGAAAAAGTTGGCTACGGTCGTGAAGAAGTTATCAAAAAATTTGGGGGGTTATATAATGCCTTTCATTTCGGTGCTCCACCCCACGGTGGTTGGGCTATTGGTATTGACCGATTACTAATGATTTTACTTGATGAATCAAATATTCGTGATATTTACGTTTTCCCATTATCTTCAAACGGTGTTGATGTCCTTATGGGCGCCCCGGGCGATGTTGACCCTCAGCAACTCGATGATGTAGGTCTGTCAATCAAACCAGAAGTATTAAGAAAATTAAGTAATGAAAAAATCTAAAATCTTATTTCCACAAATAAATAAATTTACCTTTATTTATAAAAATATAATTATATTTGGATTGTTTTTTTTAATTAATTTTGTCATCTATCATTTTGGGAACAATACTGTTTTTGCAAAAATACCCCAATCATCGGCATTTTTTACACCACCACCCACCCCAATTGTCAAAAATAAAATTGCCCCGATTTTGTCAACTCAAAATTATATAATTATTGATTTGGCCACGAACAATATATTGTTGGGCAATAAAATTAATGACCGCATATATCCCGCATCGACGACTAAATTAGCCACCGCTCTCACCGCTCTCAATTTATACCCCTTAGACGAAATTATCACTACCATTCCCTATACCGAAGGCAAGGTTATGGAGCTTACTGAAGGTGAAAAAGTAACTGTCCGAACCTTGGTTTCTGCTTTATTAGTCTATTCTGCCAACGATGCCGCCTTTAATTTGGCTAACCATTATGAAACTGGCACTGAGGGTTTTGTTAAACAGATGAATAATTTGATTAAAAAATATATTTTAAATAATACCAATTTTACTAATTTCGATGGAATACATAATGAAAATCATTATTCAACCATATACGATTTGTCGCAGTTAGCCCGTTTGGCTCTCACCAACCCGTTTATAGTCGAAACTGTAAAACAAAAAGAGATAAATTTATCTAATCTTTCAGGAGAAATAAAATATAGTTTAATATCAACCAACGAGCTTTTGGGGGTAGTTCCCGAGGTAGAAGGACTCAAAACAGGCTGGACACCCGAAGCCTCGGGTTGCTTTATTGGTGCTATCAATATTAACGGACACAAATTAACTACGGTAGTTGCTCAGTCGACTGACCGTTTCACTGATACCAAAAAACTCATCGACTGGGCTAAGGAAAACGTAACGTGGAATAATAAATAAAAAACAATTTCCAAATCTACAAGCTCCAAACAAATCACAACCAACAAATAACAAATTTTAAAATATTATTTGGAATTTTGAATTTGATTTCATTGAGTATATTTTTCTGTCACCGCCGGCACATATGCTACAAATTCACCATCACCCTCAAAAACATATACTGGTTGCAAAAATTGTACTAGGGTAATTGGTTCAAAATAAGCTAATCGCACTTTTCGTATTGTAACGGTACTGGCTGTCACATCTTTTGCCGGCCAATAATATCCTAATTTCATGTCGGCAAAAGCCACTTCTGGTGTTTTAATTGGATATGTTGACGGAGCACTGTCATCAATATTTACATATTTATAATTCACCTCAACAATTTTTTTGGCTGCTACCTCCGATCCTGATACTAAAACAGACACTGAAGATTTATCCAAACTATCGGACACTATTGGTTGGTTGTCATTCAGTTGTTTTCTAAAAAAATCAATTCGAATTATATTGGCATCGGTCAACCCCCCAACTTCACTTAATGTTCCGAATCCAATTTTCCATAAAGTAACTTTGCTGGTTCCTTCGTCTAAATCTTTGTACAACTTTCCTCCTGACGATAAAAATGCCTTAGCCAATAATATTGCCTCTTCCTTGTTGGGCAAGTTTTCAGGGTTTAACAATGTCTGATCCTTCAAATAATCGTAATTTAATTTAAAACTGTCAGCCAAAACATTCATTGTCAGTTTACGGCTCGAAAAATTATCTTCAAATTCATATATTCCCGTACTTATTTCGGTTGGCTGTGATTTAAAACCAAACAAATTAGCGGTTTTTTTCGCTTCCTCTAGTGCCCCAATTACACTTCTTGAACGATAAATAACGTAGACATTTGCTTGGTCCTTAAATTTTGGAAAGACATCATTTGATAATTCCAAATTAAAGGTTTTACTTTTATCAATTTCTTTGCTGGAAAATATTATTTTGGGCAATCTTCCAAAACGAAGTGTTGGCGCCACGTATGGCGGATGTGCCGTCAAATATGCCATCCATACCATTCCCCCAATCCAATATACAATCACCAGAGCCAATATTCCAAAGCCTCCATATTTAATTATTTTTCGACTTACATAAGCAGTATGTGTCAGTGTCGTCATACTTAATATTACACTAAATTGAGTGCGTCATTGCGAGAAATTTTTCATAAAATTTCGTGGCAATCTCGCTTCAAACAGTAAAGCGCTTCCTAAATTCCGCTGAGATTGCTTCGGATTACCTCGCAATGACGTGCTTCCGATGTTAGACTATCCTATGTCCTCAACTAAAACCATTCGCACCCGCATGGCCCCCAGTCCCACTGGTGATTTGCACATCGGTAGTTTACGTACTGCACTTTATGCCTATGCCTACGCCAAACAAAATAATGGTAAATTTATAATTCGTGTCGAAGACACCGATCAAAAAAGATTAGTCGAAGGTGCCATGCCTCGCACATTACAAATTTTCAAAGATTTTAATTTAGTTTACGATGAGGGACCAGACGTTGGAGGTCCATATGGTCCATATATTCAAACAGAGCGTTTAGAAATTTACAAAAAATATATTCAGGAATTATTGAATAAAAAATTGGCTTATTATTGTTTTTGTTCGCCAAAAAGATTAGACGAAATGCGTTTAGTTCAAAAAGCTGCCAAAAAGATTCCAAAATACGATCGTCAATGTCTAAAATTATCAGACAAAGAAATTCAAACAAAATTAAAAAATGGTGAAAAATATGTTATTCGATTAAAAGTTCCAGATAACCAAAATATCTCTTTTAATGATCAAATTCGTGGCAAAATAACTTTTAATACTAATGAAGTTGATGATCAAGTGTTAATAAAAAGCAATGGAATTCCCACTTATCATTTTGCTGTAGTGGTTGACGACCATTTGATGCAAATAACTCAAATCATGCGTGGTGAAGAGTGGATTTCTTCTACCCCCAAACAAGTTATTCTATACAACTATTTTGGTTGGGAAATGCCAGAATTTTGTCACTTGACTGTACTATTAGACCCGACCCACCCCGGTAAAATGAGTAAACGGTTTGGGTCAGTGATGGCACGGCAATTTTTAGATGACGGTTATCTTCCTGAAGCGTTACTTAACTTTTTAATGCTTTTAGGTTGGAATTCTGGAACGGAACAAGAGTTATACACACTCGAAGAATTCATCAAAGCATTTAATCTCGAACATTTGCATAAAAAGTCCCCAATTTTTGACCGCAAAAAACTAGATTATTTTAACGGTCTTTATATTCGTAAATTAAGTGATGAAAAATTTGGAGAATATTTTAAAAAATTTTTACCCGAAATTACCGACAATCAAATTAAAATCTTAACCCCAGTCTTAAAAGAGCGAATAGTTAAATTTTCTGATTTAAAAGAATCTCTTAAATTTTTGTTTGAAGATGTTAACTATGGCAAAGAATTATTATTAAAAAAGGGGACTGACCCAAAATCAGCAATTGACATGCTTACAAAAACAAAATCTTTACTTTCAGGACTTTCGACTTTCGACTTTCAGATTATTCAAACTGAAATATTAAATTTACTCAAAGAAAATAATTGGAATACAGGAGAATATTTTATGGTCTTCCGTGTCGCCATTTGTGGCAGTGCCTTTACCCCACCGGTGGTCGAATGTTTACCTGCTCTTGGGTTAAATAATACTTTACGCAAAATCGATGTGGCTCTTCACCATCTTTCTGACTGAATTTTCCCCCAACCCCGTTACTCCTCAAATGGAGTGGGTCGAGCTTTACAACGACAGTGAAAATAATATCGATGTTTCGGGATATTCTATTCGTGATTCAACCAATTATTTAACATCATCCCATCGCCAAATTTTATCTGGTACTACCCCACCCCAAAGTTATTTTGTAGCTTCTCTTGATAATCCTTTTATAAACAAAACAAGTAATGATACTGTAAATATCTATGATAAAAATAATAATTTAATCGATTCTCAATCCTCAAAATCAATACCAGTTGGACTATCATTTTCTCGCCAAACTAACGGTACTTGGTGTCCCACCGATCCTTCACCAAATTTACCCAATAATTTATGCAAAGAATCGTATTCGTTGCAAAATAGTCCTACTGCCATTCCCTATATTTCTCTAAAAATCACCAATCTTGATGCCGACAAAGAATTAATCGAAATTACCAATGACAACAATTTTACTGTCTCACTTTTTGATTGGCGAGTTCGTGACAATAGCGGTTCTGTTCGCAAATTATCCTGTCAAAATATAAACGCCAATAGTTCCTGCCAGTCTGCTTTTACTTCTGGGTATTTAAATAACGATACCGACAAATTAACCCTATTAGATCCACTCAAACGAGAAATTAGTGTTTATAGTTATGAAAATTTAAAACAAACAGTTACTAAACCAACCACTACCCCAAAACCAACTGTTACCCCAAAAAACAGTTCTCTATCGCCCCTGTCAAGGGGAGATGTTTTAGTTCCTACTAAAACAGAGGGGTTTGTTCGACAATCCACTGTCACCATAAATCAATCTTCCCCCATCCACAATTTATTGTCTATAATTTTAATGTTAATTGGTTCTGTTTTTATTCTATTTCCCTTAATTTTTCATGCCAAATTTAATAAAAAATAAATACATAAAATATTCACCTGTTATCATCTGGATGTCGTTTATATTTTTCCTGTCATCTGGTCAAACATCGGCCATAACTGGCACCAATGTAGAACGTTTTTTAATTTTAAAATCATTTCATTTGATTGAATATGCCATTTTGTTTATCTGTTTTAAAATTGCTGGTTATTCCTTAAAACAGTCATTACTTTTCTCTTATATTTATGCATTATCTGACGAGTTTCATCAATCTTTTGTTCCCGGACGCACTGGTCTTTTACGCGATACACTCATCGATTTATTTGGTTCAACTCTAGCCTATATCATTATCTTGTTGACACGTAATAAATATCACTCTAGGATGAAGTAATTAATTATTTATTTTTCAAATGAAAAGAATCATTTTAAGTGTTCTCGTCATCGCTATGGCTATTGGCATCACCACTGGTGCCGCCTTCGCTTTGTTTAGCCCGACTGCCACCGTCTCCGGTGTTACCTTCTCGACTGGAAATGCTAGTTTGTTAGTAAGTGGAACCGATTCCGGTTATACCGACAATTGGGGGACTATTCTCGATTTTACCAACATGTATCCCAGCGATACCGTATTTCAAACACAAAACATGTATTTAAGAAACGCCAGCACTTCTAATATTGCTCTAAATGTATTTATGAAATTAGCTTCAGTTGATACTTGGAACACTCCAGAAATTGACGCATTAGAATTTCAAGTTATTGATACCACTGACAATTACACTGATGGTTGGCACACTCTTCGTGACTGGAATACGACTGGTTACCCTATTACTAAAGTGGGTAATGCAATAGCAAATTTAACAAATCGACGTTTTACTGTAAATTCACGTTTACCAGCCATATATAATACTACTAAAGATTATATGGTTGGTCTTAAGCATGTTGCTACTAGTGAACTTGTTGAAAACGAAGTCTCCAGTAAAAGTGTTACAAATGTAAACTTTACCCTAACTGGTACTCAAAATTAATTTGAGCTTCTACAAAGCAGTCCGCCATTCGTGGACTGCTTTAGTAGGTGCTTAAAAAAATAATTGAAAACACTATTTTCATCGCTTTAATAATAATTCTCGGGATTTCGGTTTCACCCGCTTTGCCTTTCAAAAATATCCCCCGTACCTATGTTGTTGTTTCTGGCTCGATGGAACCAACTATTAAAACTGGTTCGATAGTCCTTACCAAACCAGTTAATCCCAAAGAAATAAAAGTTGGTGATATTGTCGCTTTTACCTCACCCTCGAACTCCAAAGATGTCATTTTACACCGTATTTTTGGCATAAAATCTGAATCACCCCTTCGTTTTTCT
>Ga0210015_1003057_pt1 | contig 15050 bp, 18 predicted proteins | sample CryGeymeta201522_FD_185471 | JGI IMG/M metagenome (GOLD analysis project Ga0210015, IMG submission 185471) | Groundwater microbial communities from Crystal Geyser aquifers in Utah, USA - Crystal Geyser metaG 2015-22 (SPAdes) (version 2) | ecosystem: Environmental > Aquatic > Deep subsurface >... | reverse complement strand
TTTGACCCTACAATTCTCTACAATTCTACAATTCTTTGACCCTACAATTCTTACAATTCTTTAGGCGCAGCCTTTCAACTCACAGGGCGATTGACACGAATAAGTGGTCTTGAGATCTGGCCATGTGCTTCAATCGTTTCATGAATCCGTTGAGCCAAACCAACAAAATCTGGATCAACCGTGCAGGCGACAATGCCACAATGTTCCCTTTGTTCACGATGCAATCGAACAAAGTGCTTGCGATTCAAGGTCAACAACATCCGCCCTTCAGCGTGCGCAAATGCCAACACCGCTTCGTCAGACAACGATTGGTTTGCCTGACCAGCTTCTTGGATAGTCAGCACATCATGTCCCAACTGCCGCAACCCCTCGACAACGGGAAGTGGAAAGTTCTCGTTTGAATACAACCGCGCCATTTATGCTTCCTCGTTCTCGCGGATATGTTGTTGAATCTCGTCGCGGTGAGTGCGGTAATAGGCCCAAGCGTTCGCTAAATCCTCTGCTCGCAGGGTCGGATAGGAACGGAGCAAATCTGATTCGCTTATGCGCAATCTTCTGGACTGCACCAGAATCCAAACGGGGATACGTGTGCGGACAATGCACGGCTCACCGCCGCAGACATCGGGTTTGCTTTCAATGCCAGGAAAGGCATCACCCAAATCGCGTACTACCCACTGAAGTAGTTGTGCTTTTTCGGCGCGCGTCATCGCGGCTAGTAACTTTTCCGCTTCTTGAATCGTGTTCATGCCTTTTCATCTACCTCCCACGGTTGATTACACTCCGATCTGCATCTTGCTTGAGATGCCCGTGCCCAACGCCGCCGCAGGCGGCGTGAATGCCATTTTCACTGGCGCCGGCTGTTTGGCGTCCAGTGCAAAAAGATGTTAGAGAATTCTTCCATCTGAATAGGAAATACAGCAAAACAATGACGCCTATTACCCACCAAATGGTAGATAACGAGCTTTTCTTTTTATTGGCCGTAAAAGTCGTTTTTTGTTTTGGCTGTTCATCTTCCAGTTGGAGGTTGACATTGATCACATGCGCATTGTTTGATCGGCGACCTTGCTCTTCGATTTCCCAGCTTGGCTTGAAACTGCCTATCACGTATCTATTGATTTTCTTAATAACTGGTTTTACCCCAACCGCCACTTCCTTGTAATCACCATTTACTTCTTCATAACTCGTTCTGTATTGCCAGTTGCTATCCCTTTTCGGGTTTATACTTTCTGGTAGTTTATCAAGTGTTTCTAAAACCCTTTTTCTATCAAGTATTGGGCACAGTTCGTTTTCTTTTAATGTGAGCTCTAATTCATGCTTGATTCGACCTTTGTCAAAATGCCAAACACCTGATTTATCGAACGTACCATAATCAAGCCAGCCGCCTCCCCACTCATTGATTGGCATGCCAAGTCTTTTACACCCCCAGATATTGGCTTCATATTCTTTTTCGCCAAAACAGAACTGTTCTGGCTTGTATGCTTTTTGCCTGCTTCTATAGCAGCCAACACCATAGTAGGTTAAATCCTTCTTGGTGGCAGTATGCCCATTTATTAGCATTTGAGACGATTTCCAACTACCAACCAACTCAAAAAGATTGATGATCAAATCAACTTCTGTGATTGGTAGGAAAATTTTGTGCCGGGCTTGCTTTCCTTCCCCTGTAAAGGAGTAAGAGGGAATGTTTTTACATATCTCTACCGCTTTTGTGAAGTTTGGCGATGAACTTTCACCGAATGTAATTTCAACATTTGCTACATGTGACTCTGTGACAGGGACGGATATGCGATCTGTTTCAGTAACCGGGTCTCCGCATTGCGGGCAGAATTTTGCCCCTTCATTTATGCCAGCGCCACATTTGTCACATACCATCATTTTATTGTGCCTCCATTTTTTATCTTTTCTCTAACGCCACAATCAGCCGCCGAGGTACGAGGTCGGCTGGATTGATTTGTTGGGTCATTTACTCTTCATAGGGTCCGAGAAAACGTTCACCGTTGAAATGGATCAGATGTGTCGGGGACTCAGCGATCCAGACTTCGGTCTCCCAAGAAATGTCATTCAGGTATTTCAGCATAGCCTTTCGATCAAGAAATGCGGTCACAAAAACCAGACCAGCGGTCGATCCTGAAAACGATGCCTTCAATTCCTGCCTGCGTTTAGGGTTTACTGGCCCGTGGCTCGTCACAGCTTCAATAAGAACCAGCCAGTTCTTTTCTGCGTGATGCACCACGACATCCGGCATTTTCCCATGTTCCTGTATTTCGATACCCAGCAGTGCCAGCGCGTCTGAATCGAAATAGGCCCATTTTGCCTGAGTGTCCCCAACGTAAATAACGTAACCACCTGGTGTAAACAACGGGCAGAAATCATCCATGATCTTCTTCACCAGCACATTCTGGCCGCCAGGTGAAAGCCTGATTTCCTGACCGTTTGCCAGACTGACAGGCAGTCGTCTCATTTCTCTCTCGCGTGCATACAGCTTTTTCAGTATATCAACGGTCCGAAGATACTTCTGCAAATTCCCCTTCCATTCTGGTTTCCCAAAACCTTGAAGCAGTTTCAGAACAGATGGCTCGACCTGATAGACTGCTTTTGGGCTATTGGTCGGTCTTGAGGGTTTGTCAGGGTTAGCGACAATCAAGGCGGCCTGCATAAACTGGTGAACTGTTTGGCGGTGTACCGTTTCACGGGTGTTGGGTGCGTATTTCTTTCCGTAGTGTTGCTCAAAGAACTCCATCATGGGAGTGATACCCATGAGTGGATCGGCTGCATCTTTCCATTTGCTGGCAGGCTTGAGACCGAGCAGTGACAAAAGGGTCAGGGCAGAGCGTTCATTCTGTTGCTGTCTTGGAACACCCAAATCATTTAGGATCGAGAGCGCTTCCTTGATCTTGCCTTCTGCTTTTTTCCCGCTTGTCTTATTGCTCACAGTTCAAATACTCCTTTTCTATGATTGCATCAATGGTTTCCTGATCGGGCATTCTTTCCTTGAGATGGACACCAAGTCGTACAAGCTGTTCATGTGTGGGATAGGGCATCTTCCGGAGGTCGGTGGCATTAACCTGGGTGTGTCCACTAAATAGGCGGAAATACTTATCAACGATGGTGGAATTGAGATATAAGGCAAGCCCTTTCGCCAGGTCAGCAGGTAATCCACTTCCCTGTTTGTGAAAGTAGTTCACGTGATTTTCAAAGCCCACAAGGCGAGCTGCGATCCTTGTGGGATCATATACCGCTGCCATGACTCGCCGCAATTGCTCCTTTGACGAAAACCTTTTTGTGAGAACGTAGAATCCCCCCTCGACAAGAAGACCGGATGTTTTGGACGATGACATGATGGCATTGGGCTTCTTTCCTGATTCAACAGGCCATTCGATGAAGCCGTTCAGGAAATGGCACGGATAAATTAGGGGGGACCGTTTCTTGCTCGGGAGCTTGTCTAAGGTGCTCCCGTGCTCTAAAGTCGACGACCCGTCCCGTAGAAACACTCAGCCCCAGTTTGCTGAGAGATGATGTAAAGCATTTTATTCGCTTCACCGGACTGGTGTCAGCATCATCGACATCCAGATGGATAAACATATCTCGATCACCGGGGTGAACCACCCGACTGTAAGGGATGGACAGGATGCGCGCCTTGCCGAAATCAAGACCCTCTGAGGTGGAAATTGTGACGAACTTAGGCTTCTGAAGCCCTCGGACGGCATGATAGATAATATTCTCCTGCAACACGTCGTCGTCACCAAAGGCCTTCTTGCGTGACTCGAATATGTGAATCTGTTTGAGGCTCATAGTCCGTAAGAATGCAGCCCGAAACTTTTTAAAATAAGGGCCATTGCAGAAGCTGCGAGGTGTTATTGCCACCATTTGCCCGCCCGGTTCCAGCAGCAGCATGGACAGCCAAACGAAAACGGCATAGAGGTTTGCCACCTTAATGTCGGAATAATAGAGCCTTCTGATCATGGCAGTCTGGCTATTGATCTTCATGTAGGGTGGGTTGAGAATCGCATGGGTGAATCGCTCGCTGGGAACGGCAAAAAGAGACTCTCTTGTTTCTGCAATGGCAACCGAGACGAAATCCTCATTCTTCACGATTCCTTGAAACGCTATGCCACCCGATGTGCAGAGCGATTGGCATCGCTTCATAGTCTCTTCCATGTGGGGCAGAATTGCGTCATCTGTTTCGTAGGCGTCAACCATTATGGAAAGAGGGCGATTCTTTTGGGAAATCAGGGTTTCCACGCACATGGCAAAAAGCACACCCGCCCCTGCACCTGGGTCCAAAATCTTCACATGTTGAGGTCCGCTTTCAAACATGGAAGACATAAACTGCGCTATCACGGCGGGTGTCAAAAACTGACCAATCTCAGACCGGGCGGTTCTACTTGTTGAACCGTTAAATGATTTGCGAACGTAGTCAAGTGTATGCAAGGATTTGATTACCATGTCATTTTCTGCGGTAAAGGCATATTCACCAGAGTTTGTCACTGTTCAATTGTCTGACCTAATGCCCCGCGGATGAGCGGTGGCCGCGGGGGACAAGCTTGCTTGGACCCCGTGGACATCCGCTCGATCCGCTTGTTGGCCGGAGCGGAGCGGAGGACAGCAAGCGGATCCTTGATCCGCGGGGCATTGGCGCTCCGCGCAGCGGAGCGCCAACACGCAAGATCAGCCGCCGGTTGGAGCGAAGTGGAAAGCGGTCGGCTGGAGCGGCTCGTTAGGCCCGCGGTAGCAGATGAATTGACGAACTTGCTTGCTCGTTCTATTCCTGCTCGCTCTCAAATCCGCTCCACCGCCTCGTCAACAACGGCGATCGCCTCAATCTCGATCAGCGCCTCGGGAGAGTAAAGGGACGTGACCTCGACGATAGTATCGGCCGGATACGGAGGCGTGAAGTAACGACCGCGAAGCTCGATGATCTTCGGAAACTTCGACATATCGCGAAGGAAGATCGTCACCTTTATGACGTTTGCGAGGCTTGAGCCGCCGGCACGGAGAACCCGCTCGAGGTTCGCGAAGACCTGCTCGGCCTGAGCATCAAAGTTACCGATGCCTATGATCTGTCCGTTACTGTCGATCGCTGCCTGGCCCGAGATAAAGAGAAGCTCGCCGACGCGATAGCCCTGCGCGAGGCGAAAAGGCTTGTACGGATTTGGGTCGATCATGATCTCTTTTATCTTCATATGCCCTCCTAATGTAAGCTTGGTTTGATGCCTAACGTAAAGTTGAGGAGCGCGCCGCTTTTGGCGCGTCCCTCTCGAACGCCATGTTATGCCTTACTCTGGGATAGGCCATTGCGGGTTCCAAGCAATTTCCCACAGATGACCATTGGGGTCTTGGAAATAACCTGCGTAACCGCCCCAAAAAGTGTCTTGCGCAGGTTTTACGATAACAGCCCCGGCATTCTTGGCCTGCTCCATCACCTGATTGACCTCTGCTTTGGAAGAAACGTTGTGTCCAATGCTGAACTCCAGTGCACTTGGAGTTCCCAACGGCAATCCTGAGTCTTTTGCAAGACTCTTTCGCGGGTAGAGTGCGAGCTTCAGATTCGCTTGCAAATCAAAGAAAGCAACTGCGCCGTACTCAAATTCTGTTCCTATGATTCCTTGCGTTGCGAGACCAAGGCCATCGCGATAAAAGCGTAGCGACTCTTCCAAGTCATCGACGCCGAGCGTAATGAGGCTAATTCGTGGCTTCATCTGAGTTCTCCTTAATATTTTTTGTTCAACCCATTTTCCATTAGATTTTGCAGTTTCAATCAATTTGAACCCAGGTTCTCTCATGAAACCAAGGTTAATCATTTTGTTCGCTCGCTCAATGTTTCTCTTTCCCCACTTGCTTTTTGGATTTCGAGGGCTGAATTTCAGATAACAACTCTCCGGATCGCGTTTATGGGCAATGCTATCGACCCATCCATAGCAAAGGGCATGCTCAATTGCATCATGCCAATACACTGATTCTGTTTTAGAACTCTTGTGATAAACCACCAGATGTATTGACTTTTCGGTGCTATGATTCTCTTCTAACCACGTACGCCATTCTTCAAGATTCCTTGCAAACAGCGTAGGCGAGTACTTCTCAGCCATTATAATTCCTCTTGCCTCTTATCTCCATGTAATGAGGATTATGCATGATGCCAAGAATGTTACCGAAGGGATCGATAAAACTTGCAGTAATGAACCCATTTCCACGTTCTACAACTGGCCGATGTACTTTACCACCGAGATTCTTAATCCGTTCTGCAGCTTCATCGAGATTTGAAACTTGCCAGTAAACAACAGCTCCGCTATGGATTTCACTTGAAGCCCCACTTTCGTACTTGCTATCAATTATTCCTAATTCGACCGAGTCATCACCCAATTGAAACTCAATGTATCCAGGAACAACAAAATAAGGATCAATACGAAATAAGTCAGAGTACCACTCTTTTGCCTTTTCAAGGTCAGAGGCAAAAAAGTTCATTGTTGCTATACCGCAAAACTGGTTCTTGTTTTTCAATTCGTTCTCCATTCAATATTATTATCAAACATAACGCCAGGCATCAGCCAGAGCCGGCTTTATCGGCGATTGGCTGTATGCCCTTGTTCAAGTAAGCCGCTACGCGGCAGGTTCCATTAAATATCCTTCCGTTATCATAAAACCGCCAAACCCCTCCAGCATTTCCCGGCAATAGCCACTCTCTTTTTGCATTATACTCTCTTTTGGGAAGCAAGGGGCTTCTGATCTTATCAACCCTCATTGAAAAGGAGAGAGCTATGCAAAAGTACTGGTGGTATCAAACCGAGTGGCATTCAAAAATGGACAAATCCATGCAAGTTAACGGCATGGGGGAACGGACCAGAGAGGCCTATCTCCGGTCCATGCGTCAGCTTGTCGAACATTACGACAGAACACCGGATCACATCACTGAAGATGAATTGCTTGATTATTTCATCCACCGACAAAACCTCACCGGCTGGAGTCCAGCCACCATGCGCATCTGCTATTCCGGCGTCAAGTTCTTCTTCAAACACGTCCTCAAGAAAAACTGGCACTTGCTCACCATCGCCCAGGCAAGGCGGGAAAGGCGGCTGCCGGCCGTACTCTCCAGGGACGAAGTCAGAAAGATTTTCTCTCTGGTGCGCCCCTTCCATAACTATGCCTACCTGATGACGGTCTACTCCTGCGGCCTGCGCCTCCAGGAAGGTCTCTATCTGGAAGTTGCCGATATCGACGGACCAAGGAAAATGATCCATGTCCACCGTGGTAAGGGAGCCAAAGACCGCTATGTCCCCCTCCCGGAGTCAACATATACCCTGCTGCGTCGATATTGGCGCACCCACCGAAACCCCAGGCTCATTTTTCCGGCAGTGGGCAGAGGAGGCCAGAGTGGACCGACTTCCCAAATTCCCGTGTCTATCGAAGGTGTACAAGGCGCCTTAAAAAGAGCAAAACACGCCGCCGGCATCAGCAAGAAGGGCGTCCCGGTCCACACCTTGCGCCATTGTTACGCTACGCACCTGCTGGAAGCCGGCGTCAACCTGCGTGTCATTCAAAAAAATCTCGGTCATGCCAACATTGAAACCACTATGATCTATCTCCATCTGACCAACAAAGGAATGGAGGATGCCTATCAGATCATCAATGCCGTCATGGGGGAGGTGTGATTATGGGCGCTATTACCCAAATATTCCGCACCTTCGGCCCTGAATATCTTACTCTATATCCTGATATGCCGCTACAGCACAAAAAGACCATCGGCGCCATTATCAACTGCCGTTCGGGGTCATACGGCGTCGCCGTCTATCAGTGTGACGGCTGCGGCAAAAAACACCTGATCGACCGCTCCTGCGGAAATCGCCATTGCCCCCAATGCCAGTATCACAAAAGCCGCCAATGGTTGGAAGCGCAGCTTGAGCGACGATTACCTTGCGGTCATTTTCTGCTGACATTTACCATGCCCGAGCAGATTCGACCCTTCTGCCGCTCCCATCAGGATGCGGCATATAGCGCCATGTTCACGGCTTCTGCCGACGCTATCAAAAAACTGGCTAAAGACCCACACTTCATCGGCGCCGATCTGCCTGGCTTTACCGCTGTGCTTCACAGTTGGGGACGTCAGATGCAGTATCATCCCCATCTGCACTTCATCGTTCCGGCAGGAGGTCTGTCCACCGACCGAAAAAAGTGGCTGTCAACCCGCAACAATTTCTACTTGCCGGTCAGAGCGCTTTCCGAAATCTTCAGGGCCAAATTCAAGGCTGAAATGGCAAGGCAGGGACTGCTTCACAAAATAGACCCCTGCGTCTGGCAGATCGCCTGGAACGTCAACTGTCAACCCGTAGGCGACAGCGAGGCGACCCTGAAATATCTCGCACCCTACATCTTCCGGGTGGCTATCTCCGATTCCAGAATCGTGGCGGTCAAAGATCGAAACGTCACCTTCTCCTACCGCAAGAAAGGCAGCAACCGCGCCCGGTATGTCACTCTCGATGCCCTGGAATTCATCCGGCGCTTCCTACAACATGTTCTGCCCACAGGCTTCATGAAGGTGCGACACTATGGCTTCATGAGCAGCAATTGCACTGTCTCTCTTACCCGGCTCCGCCTCCTTATTCTTGAAGGTCTGAAAAATATTAAAATCTCTCTGGCTGACCTGGCGCCAATCAAACCGAAACCCGCATTACCAAAGCCTATCTGTCCGGCCTGCGGCGGCTTTCTACTCTATCTTTTCAGTCTCATCCCGGGCAGGCTATGCAGAGGGCCAACCTGATCAAACTTGTTCTCCCCATCATCATTCTTCCCGCAACCCTCCCTGAAAGGAGTAATGGAGTAGTGCGCCCAAACCATATAAAACAGCTTTAAGACCAATTCAATGCAGGCAATTTTAAGTGAAAGGCAGCACTGATTTTATGGACGGATTTGAAAATTCCCTCTTGAATCCCTTATAGCTTTCTGATTTTCTCCCCCTCCCGCACATCCCCTTCGAAGCATTACCCTATTTTATACCGAGTAGCCCACGGCTTCTTGAACAAAGGATTGAAGGCGACCTTGCAGGTCGCATCAATCCTTATTGGTTAGCCATCATGGGCATATAGATAATCCATATCCGGCTTTTCCGTAGCAAAGAAATGAACCCAGATATAGGCGTGACTGAACGCTGCAACGGTAAGTGCGGCCGTAGAGTCGAAGCCAACAGCGATGGCCCAAAACAAAAGGAAGGCGAAAATGTACATTCCATTGTCTGTGAATCGGAAAATACCTTCCTTCACATGCGGCATGTCGCGGTATCGTGGTTCGAAGTGATCGGCACCGGCTGCGCGTGTCATCCCGAAGTATCTCTTGACGCTGTACGCGGCGTAGCCTCCGAGAAGTGCGAGGAGAGCCGTGACGATGGTCTGTGGAAGAATGTGGAGCTTGAGACTGCCGCGGTCCATCCAACCCAGGGCAAACAGAGAAATGAAGCGGCTGACAGACAGAAGGAAGAAGCATGCAAGGTATCCTCGGAATCCAATCGCCTTGCTTATCACCGACGATCGAAACTCCAGACGCCATGCCAACCATACGAACATCTGGTGAACAACTGGAACAGCTACGGCAATCCAAAAAGCCACCGGAAATGGTTGGCTATCAAATTCCCAAGCCACCCAAACGAATACGATAAGAATCGCCGCACAGACAAAGTGCAGCGGCTGACCGACCCAGATGCCCGGTGGGGTCTTGGCAGCCGTCATACCAAGCTTCGGACTTTGAGATGTCACCTGTGTCACCTCCTAATGGCTAATGATAAAGTCACCTGCTGGTGTGAAGCGCAGCGGAACACCGGTCAGGTGGACTGACAGGTTCGGCGATGCTTGGCAAGTCACACCAATCGATTGTGCCACTTCTTTGGATCCCGGGAAGTATGGAAGATGCAGTAGACTATCACCTTCCCACCGGCGTATTCGTAAAAGATGGCGTACGGAAATCGCCTCACCAATGCCCGACGATACTCCTCGTGGACTTTCGGGTGGAGTTCAGGCATGCGACAAATTGCCTGAATACAGGCGTCTACACAGTCGAGAAACTCTTCCCCCAAACCAGGTCGACGATTTTTGTACCAACAATATGCCTCATCGACGTCCTCTTGTGCTTCCGGAGCGATTATTAATTCATCGGCCATAGCGACTTCGAATCCTGCGTTTTACCTCGTCCCACAAAAGCCCCGAAGCTGGATTGCTCATCAAGTTGGCCTTTCGACGAGCCAACTCCTCCTTTTGCCATTCATACACAGGAACCTCTGATGGGGTAGCCGCCAGATCGTCCCATAGATCTTCCACCAGTTGTAGCTTCTCTGGTGGACTCAGGTCGAATATGGAAACAGCATTTAAATTCATTGTTACCTCCTTATAGCAGGGCACTGCTCACGTTTGAATTGATTGTTTCGGTTGCCGAACTGCAAGTTAAATTGTTCTTCGCCGAACGGCGGAGCTAAGCGGAGGCACGAACCTGCTGGGCTGCGAAGCAGACCTTGCAGGTGAAGTGCCGACCGCTTGAGCGATTCGTTGGCGCCGCGCGAATCAGCGCGCAGGCAACTAATCAGGCAGGAGCCATCAATAATTCCCCTATCTTGCCTGATGCCGGCGCCAACAAAGAGCGAAAAGCGTCAGCTTAGCTCCGCCGTTGCCGTCGCGCGCAGCGCGGCGGCAACAATGATTATACTGAACCGGTTTATTCCTTTGATTTGTGTTTAACAATACTATTTTATGAACAAAGAAACAAATAATTTTGAAGAAAAGCCTACTCGACTGCCGTAAATAGTCCATAATATCATATTATACAGAATCCATATATCGTAGGCAGGAGCTTATATGGGAGAGAAAATGTCAGATTGAAAGCCCATAAATAAAATCAACAGCATCGCGAGGGGCAGAACCAGGCCCAAATACCTTTTTTATACCCATATCTAAAAGCTCCGGCACATCCCTTGTGGGTATAACCCCTCCTATTATAACAGGTGCGTTTATTCTCCGCTCATTCAACACCTTTAAAAGGGTGGACGCAATATAGAGGTGCTGCCCCATGGAGCTGGTTAAACCTATAACATCTGCATCCTCCTCTTCGGCTACCTTGGCAAGTTCTTTGGGATCGCTGAAGTATATGTAAACCACCTCAATGCCCGCATCCCTAAAACTGCTCATTATAGATAAAAGCCCCCGGTCATGTCCATCCAGCGAAAAACGTGCCATTAGAACCTTCATCTTTTCCTTTCTCCGGTCTTTACCCATGGTTTCTCCTCCCTAAGTAGAATATATCCTGCCTCCACTGACTTCCACTATCGCCTCCATCATCTCCCCTAAAGTACATTTAGCTCTGGCGGCATCTATAAGTGCAGGCATAAGAATACCTGCCTTTTCTACATTATCGTAATCAGACATAGCCCCTTTTACTCTCTCCAGCGAATCCTTTACTTCAGTGTTATTCCGATTTGCCCTCCATCTTTTTAGCCTATCGGTGATCTCTGCCTCAATCTCAGGTTGATATATAGTAAATGCAGGCACTTCTTCCTTTTCCTCTATCTTAAACTTGTTCAAACCCACTACGATTCTCTCACCGCTATCGACCTCCTGACGCCACTTTATGCTCTGTTTCTCCAAAAGCTGGCGGAGCCATCCATTCTTTATACACTCAAAATAGCCTCCCTTGCTCTCTATCTCGGCCCTTACCTTCTCCGCTTCTTCTTCCACCTTATTCGTAAGGAACTCAAGATAATAGGAACCACCCATGGGGTCTGTCACATGGGGTATCCCTGTCTCATGAAGAACTATCTGGTTTATCCTTATCGCTGTCCGAACTGCTTCTTCAGAAGGTAAGCCGATGGCCTCATCATAAGAATTAGTATGCATAGATTGTACACCGCCCAAAACACAGGCCAGCACCTGGAGGGTAGCCCTGGCTATGTTATTGAGAGGCTGCTGAGACGTAAGGGAAGAACCGGCAGTATGAACATGAATTCTATACTGAAGGGACCTGGGGTCATTGCAACCAAATCTCTCCTTCATTATCTTAGCCCACATCCTCCTCCACGCCCGAAGTTTTGCTATCTCCTCGAAGAAGTCCATGCCTAAATGAACCTGAGAACTGAATCTGGGGACAAACTCATCGGGCTTCAGCCCAGCCTTTATCCCACCTTCCACCAGGTCAACAGCCTTTGAGAGCACAATCCCCAGTTCCTGGGTAGGAGTAATATTCATCTCTCCAAAGACATAGCCACAGAGGTTTGTGTGGTTCCATCTCTTTATGTTCTGACAACTGTATTTTATCAGCTCTATCTCCAGTCTGTACTGGGCATCCGGGGTAGGAGCCGGAAGGTTGGTAGTCAAACATCTGTTCCCCAGTCCATTCTGGCTCTGCCCATTGAGTTCCTCAGGCCTATGTCCTCTACCTTCTGCATAAACCACATACATGGCCAGGAATGGGAGGCAGGTAAACCTGATATTATCGGCTACCCTAGTATTAGGAAGATCATAGTCTTTCAGAAGGGTGTGAATATCATCCAGAGTACTTATGTTCACCCCGCCTAATCCTACCATCCCCCGGGCTTTGGGGCTATCGGGATCAAATCCACAATGGGTAGGGGTATCCACAGCAAAGAGGACAGCCGGGGTTTCTCCATACCCTTTCATGCCTTCTCTTATGAGGTATTTGGTACGTTCCCTTGTCTCTTCACCGGTACCGTAGCCGTGGAGCAACTGTATCATCCACGGCATGTACTGATAGCCAAGCGCCCTATTCCCCCTGGTATAGGGAAAGGCTCCTGGGATCTCCGGCTCTATATCCTTTACGTCCTCTGGGCTGTAAACATAGTTAAGGGGTATCCCGGATTCTGAAGTATATTGGGGAGAGCCAAATTTCAGTTTTTTAACATAGACTTCTTCTACCTCCTTTTCCCAATCCTTCATCATCTCATTAACTCTATCAAGGGTCTTCCTGGAAAACATAACCTTACCTCCCCGGAAATTTATATAAAGCTTGAAGCATTTTTGCCAACTGTTAACTGCAAACCGTAAACTGTGAACGGATACCCTTTATCTTTGTGTAATCTCTGGCCATTTCCTTCCCCTAGGTCTAATGTCTGATGTCTATGGTCTACTGTCTGAATCACAGATACAATCTATCAATTATAGAATAATAAATCAAGTGGGAAAACAGATGATTTTAATAGTTTTTATTGACATACGAACTACCATTTGGTACTTCATCCAATTGAAGGCTATAGATAGAGAGCTTTGAAAAAGCACCCCTTTTCGCTTCAGCCTTCGGTCTTCAGCCTAAACACCTGGACAAACCCTTTTAGGACTACCATGATAAAAAGCATAAAAGAATCAGACCGGTACCCGACCACAGGTAAAAAGCTTTGGTGGATAGGCCTGCTTTATTTTGCTGAGGGGTTACCGTTTGGGATAATCATAGATGCCTTACCTGTCTATTTCAGATTAAATGGACTATCACTCAAAGATATTGGGCTAATGAGTCTGATCTCCCTGCCATGGTCAATAAAATTTCTGTGGGCGCCGGCGGTCGATTTTATTGGCAGACGAAGGCACTGGATCATGGCAGCACAAGCTGGCATGGCATTTTTGACTATCTCTCTAATGGGAATTGACCCTTCCAAACCAGGGGTATTGCTTTTGTCATGTATGATTGGCCTGGCAATTCTTTCCGCCACCCAGGACATAGCCATTGATGCCTATTCCATTGAGATATTAGAACAGAGCGAGATGGGAGCAGCCAATGGTATCAGAGTAGCCACTTACAGGGTAGCCCTCATCGTTGCAGGCGGCCTGTTAGTGGCTATTGGGGGATGGATTGGCTGGGATATTACCTTTTTTCTTACAGCCCTTTTTTTGGGATCACTATCCTGTACAAGTCTTTTACTCCCTTCCACCGGTTATAAACGGTCAGACCATAGCCTAAGGGCTATAGTTACCCCTCTCTTTGACCTGCTAAGAAGACCTGGTGTATTATGGGTAGCGATGTTTATCCTTACCTTCAAACTTGGAGATATGGCTATGGGGCCTATGGTAAAGCCTTTTTGGGTTGACCGGGGGCTTAGCACTACAGAGATCGGGTTTATAACCGGAACGTTCGGTATTGTTGCAAGCATCACCGGGGCGCTTGTTGGAGGCAGTTTCACAACAAAATATGGGATATTTCGCGGACTGTGGGTTCTTGGGATATTCCAGGCAGTAAGTAACCTAGGGTATGCAACGGTGGCAACCTATCCCAATACCGGGCATTTAGGAGTCTATCTGGCGTCTATTATAGAATCCTTCTGCGGCGGCCTGGGGACCGCTTCATTTTTAGCCTTTCTCATGTGTATTTGCAAAAAGGAGTTTGCCGCTACGCAATATGCCATCCTGTCAGCGCTCTTTGGCCTCACCCGCTCTTTCTCCGGTGCTGCAAGCGGGTGGATGGCCAGTCTCTTTGGATACGATGGATATTTTTTCATTACCTTTTTTTTGGCCTTTCCGGCATATCTTATGCTAAAACCAGTAAAAAGATGGATCGATAGTGCTTAGAGTTGGGTGGATGCCCAAAACTAACCTCTGGCGGTCATATTATTCAGACTTGTGAGAGCTTTGAAAAAGTACCCCTTTTCGCTTCAGCATACATTTTTTGACCCATCTAAGATCGTGAGTCGGGAGTCGGGAGTCGTAAATAGAATAAAATCCATTCACGATTTACGATTTACGACTTCCGGTTTTTGACGATGTTCGCTCTCAGGGAACTTCTTCAAAGCTCTAGGCAGGTTGTGTAAAGGTCTCACTTGTATCATTTTGGTTGGCAATGAGCAATCATTTATGGTACAAAGAAGATGGCTTAGTAAGAAGACCATCGGTAGGCAGGAGAAAAATAAGAGAAAATGAGAGAAAAAACTTTTGGTACAAGGGGACACAGAGTTGTAGTTACTGGCTTGGGAGCGGTAACACCTTTGGGAACTGGGATAGAGAAGAGCTGGCAAGCACTATGCGAGGGAAGATCTGGCATCACTCGGATTACCAGTTTCGATCCCGGTAGCTTGCGCACCCAGA
>Ga0210015_1003054_pt1 | contig 15058 bp, 10 predicted proteins | sample CryGeymeta201522_FD_185471 | JGI IMG/M metagenome (GOLD analysis project Ga0210015, IMG submission 185471) | Groundwater microbial communities from Crystal Geyser aquifers in Utah, USA - Crystal Geyser metaG 2015-22 (SPAdes) (version 2) | ecosystem: Environmental > Aquatic > Deep subsurface >... | reverse complement strand
CGGCGAACGCGACGGATCGCGCCGCAATAGCGGCGTTCCTCGAAGCTGCTGGAGCAACGGCGCTGCGCCCCGAGACGGGCTGCACCTTTCCGTGGCCCGCTAGTCCACTCGGCGTCGTCAGACCCGCCAATGCCGACGCCGCCGCCGCCTGCGTCGCCCGCGCAGGCGCAATGGGCGCGCCTCTGCATCCGATAAGCCGCGGCCGTTCCTGGGGGCTCGGCTCGGCCTTGCCGCCGCAGGACGCCATAGTGCTCGATCTGTCGCGGCTTGACCGCATCCTTGACCTCGACGCGGTGCACGGAACCGTCCGCATCGAGCCTGGGGTCACCTTCAGCCAGCTCGAAGCCGCGCTGGCCCTCAGCGGCGCGCCTTTCCACGTTCCCTCCTTCGGCGGCCCACCAGACGCCAGCGTGCTCGCCAACGCCCTGGACCGTGGCGAGGGCTCCGGTGCGCTGGGCGACCGCTTCGCCAATTTGTGGGATCTGGATGTCGCGCTCAGCACGGGCGAGCGGTTGCGCACCGGTCACGCGCGCCGCGGGCTTGACCGGCTGTCAACGCTGCACGCCCGCCCCGCCGGGCCGCTGCTTGAGGGACTGCTGAGTCAGACCAGCGCCGCCTGCGTGCTGTCGGGTCGGCTTGCGCTGCCGCGCACGCCAGGCTTTGCCGCCTATCTCGCCTGCGCGCTGGCGCCTGCCGGCGTTCCCGCCTTTGTGGCGGCGGTGCGCACGTTGATGCAGGAGGACGTGTTGGGCGTCCATGACGTGTTCTTCTGGGACGGCGCCAAGCGTCTCTCCAGCGCCGCCATCGCCGCCGACTACGGGCGCGGACTGAACCAGCCCGCCGACCTGCGCGCGTGGTCGGCCTCCATCGCGATCAGCGCCTGCCATGAGATGCTGTTCGACTGCCGTATGGCGCTGGCGCTGGCGGCGCTGACGCCGCTGGCCGAGTCCGTGGAAGTGTTCGACGAAAGCGACGACGCCGCCAGCGGCCTGCGCGGGCGAAGTGACGGCGCGAACCTGAAGAGTTGCTATTGGGCCAAGCCCGCGCTCGGCGCGGCGCCGCTGAACCCTGATCGCGACCGCTGCGGCTTCCTGTGGCTCTGCCCCGCGATGCCCCTGGAGCCGGAGGCGCTGGCCGCGCTGGCGCACTTGGCGCAGCGGGCTGTGGACGCGCACGGCGTGTTCGTCGCGGCGGGCGCCGAGGCGGTCAGCCCGCGCGCGCTTCTCGGCTATGTCTCGCTGGCGTGGGACCGTGACGAACCGGGCGCCGATGCGCGCGCTCTCGCCAGCCATGACATGCTGCTTGACGGGATGCTCGACCTCGGCTTCGGCCCTTATCGCCTCGCCCTGCCGAGCCGGGCGCGGATGCCAACGTCAACCGACGACTGGGATGCGGTAACGGCGCGGCTGCGCGCGGCGCTCGACCCCGCCGGGCGCTTCGGCGCCGGCCGCTAGGCGCGCGACGGCCGGCGCGCCGCCAGGACCGCCACCAGCACCGACTCCGGGATGGTTACCGCGATGGTTACCGGCTCGGGCCTGCGGAGCGCCCCGGCAACCGCCGCTGGGCACCGCCGGCAGGCCCGAGACCGCCGCCACACGCTCCTCGGCACCGGACGGCGCGCACCGCCCGGCCCGCCGCCGTCAGGCCATCACCACTTCTTGAAGGACTTCTTGACGCTCTTCTCCGCCTTCTTGGCCTTTTCCTTGGCTTTATCAGCCGCTTTCTTCGCCTGTTCCTTGGCTTTTTCCTTGGCTTTCTGGGCCGCCTTCTCGGCTTTTTCCTTGGCGTCCTTGGCAGCCTTCTCGGCCTTTTCCTTGGCCTCCTCGGCGGCCTTTTCTGCCGCCGCCTTGGCCTCTGCCGCCGCCTTCTCCGCCTGCGCCTCGGCCTCTGCCGCCGCCTTCTCCGCCTGCGCCTCGGCTTCGGCCGCGGCCTGCTCGGCGGCGGCGGCGGCCTTGGCGGCGTCGTCGTCCACCGCGTCGTAAGCGGCGGTCGCGCCCATTTCGGCGTAGTGGGTGTCCGCCGTCAACTCGACATCAACGCCGACCCCGACATAGGCGGCGACGTCGCCGCTGACGCCGACGGTCACCGCGCCGTTGTCGTAGCCGGCGGTCCCGCCGCCGCCCACGCCGTAGCCGCCCGCGCTGACGCCGGCGCCGGTGGTGGCGCCGCCCACATTGTCCACGCCGTAGCTGTAGTTGGCGTTCGCCTCGACCGCCGTGCCGTGGAACACCTCGCCCTCGCCCGAGGCGCCATAGGCCCCGCCGCCGTGCTGGATCGACGCCTCGCCCTGGGCGTAGGTGCCCGACTTCACGCCGACGTCGCCGCCGAGCGACATGTTCACCGGCCCCGCCTCGACGCCAACCGACGCCTCCGCCGTGGCCGAGGCGTAACTGCCCGCGAAGGCGCTGGCCCCGGTCTCATTCTGGTCGTGATGGACCTCGGCGGAGACGCCGGAGACGACCGACACCTCTGCCGAGGCGCCCACGGTCGCCGGACCGGCCTCGACCTCGACCGAGGCGCCTGCGCTGGCCTCCGAGCCGCTGGCGAAGCCGTAGCCGCCGTCGCCGCTGGTGACGGTCGTGCCGCTGGAGGCCGACGCGCCCACCGAGCCCGACGCGGCGCCGGAGGAAAAGCTCTCCGAAGCGTCCACCATGGCAACCGCGTCGCCGCCCTGGTCCTGCTTGAACAGGGTGTTGCCGCCAGAGGCGCTGATCAGCGCCTCGTCTGACAAAACCTCGTCAAAAGTCTCTATTTTCAGCTTTATATTTCGCGCCATCACTGGAACTCCACTTCTACATTGACAAACAGAGTAGTGTACTCACTTATGGCCCGCCAAATATTGAAGAAATACAAACGCAGCGCGCTGTCGGCCTTTGTTCATCACGAATCTGCGCCTGCACGCGCATCGGCCGCCACCAGCCCTGCGAACACCCCGCCCCGCGCGACGAGCTGAGCATAGTCGCCGCTCTCGACAATCCGCCCGGCGTCAAGCACATGGATGCAATCGCAATGCCGGATGGTGTCGAGACGGTGGGCGACGGTGATCGTCGTCGCCTTCAACCCATCCAGCGCGGCGGCGACGCGGGCCTCGCGCGCAGGGTCCAGCGCACTGGTGGCCTCGTCCAGCACCACGATGCGCGGCTTCTGCGCCAGCGCCCGCGCGATCAGCAGCCGCTGCACCTGCCCGCCCGAGAACACCGAACCGGCGTCGCCGATGGGCGTCGAAAGGCCGAGCGGCAGGGCGCGCACTTCATCGTCGATCGCCGCCTGCTCCAGCGCGCGCCAGGCGTCTTCCACGCTCAGACGCAGACCCAGCGCGATGTTTTCCAGGATGGTGCCGGGAAAGAGCTGGCCTGACTGGCCCACGACGCCGATCTGCCGCCGCACCGCCGCCGCGTCGAGCTGGTCGAGCCCGATGCCGTCATAGCGCACGCGACCCTGCTCCAGCGTCTCCAGCCCCAGGATGGCGCGCAGCAGCGTGGTCTTGCCCGAGCCCGACGGACCCACGATGGCGACATGCTCGCCCGGCTTCACCGCCAGCGACACGTTGTCGAGAATGGGCCGCGCGTTGGGGTCGCGCCGCACCGTCACGCGGTCGAGGTTCAGCGCGCCGCTCAGCGAAGCCGGCTGCATGCCTGCCTGATTCGGCGCCGGCTCCTTGTCAAGCAGCGGCTGGATCATCTTGTGCTTCAGCCCCAGCATGCTCACGTCGAGAAAACTGTGGACCAGCGTGACGGCGGCGCCGGTGACGGTCATCAGCGCGACGGTGAACGCCACGCTGTCCTGAACCGCCATCGTCTTGTGGAACACGATGGCGGCGCCGATCCCGGTTGCGATGACGCCGCCCTCCAGCGCCTTCTCCAGCGCGTGGATGCGCGAACCCATCCGGTCGGTGACGAGAAACCGCTCCTTCAGCGCGAGGAAACTTTCCGCGAACAGAGAGAAAAAGCGTCGCTCGGCGCCGTAGGCGCGCAGCGCTTCCACCTGCGACAGAGCCTCATGCGATAGCGAGATCCAGCTCGTTGGCGAACTTGGCCCAGCGAACAGCGTCGCCACCTGCCGCTTCGCGGTCCACGCCGCGAAGCCGGTGGCGGCGACGATCACCGCCAGTGCGGCTGCGGCGGCGCCCGGGGCCGCCCGCATCATCACGCCGAGGCTGGGCAGCGCGATGAGCGCGGCGGCGGCCAGGCTGAGCGTCAGGCCCCACGCGCCGCTGTGCCAGCCTTCCACACAGCGCGTCACCAGCGCGGCCGCGGCGGGCGGCACGGCGGCGCCGCTTGCCGCGGCGCGGGTCACGCGGATCATCCGGTCGGCGCTCGCGACCCGCAGCATCAACCCCGTGCGCCCGTTGATGCGCAGCATGCTGAGTTCGGCGGCCAGCCGGGTCGCCAGCGCAGCCAGCACAAGGGCGAGCAGCATCGCAACCACATGCATGAGCAGCGGCGCATCTCGACCGGGAATGATTATCTCGGTCACCGCGATGTTGGCGATGGGCGTCAGCGCCAGCACCAGCCCGGCGATGAAAGTCATCAGCCCGAAAGCCGCCAGATCGCCCAGCTTCGGCCCAAGCGCATACCAGAACAGCATTTTCAGCGTAAGTTTGCCATCGGGCAGCGTGGGGCACAGCGCGAAGGCCTCATCGCCCAGTTCGGCCAGCATCGCCCGGTCAACCCGCCTGGGCGCGTGGGGCGCGTCACCATGCGTGACCACCCAGCGCGCGCCCTTCGGCGTTATCGCGACTGGCGCGCCGTCCGCCGCGCGGCTCGCCACCATCGGCAGGGCGAAGCGCTTCTCCCAGCCCGGCGTGAGCCTGACGGCGTGCGCCGTAAGCCCGGCCGAGCGCGCGAGTTGCTCCACAGCCTCCGCGGGGCCTTCTCCGCCGCCCGTTCCGCCTTCAGGCTTTCGATGGTAGTAGCGTGCGGCGGCGCGCACGGCGGCGGTCAATGGCGCCTCGGCGGCGGCGAAACTGCCGCCGGCCGCCGGACTGAGCATGGTCGAGACGCGGAACAGCACGTCGTCGAGCGCGCGCTCCTCGGCTTCGATGGCTGCGGCGTTGCGGTGGGCGTCGCGCGCGGGTTCAGCCATCACGCCGCCTCCGCCGACTCAGGCTGCCCCGCGGCGGCGACATCGGCCATGATCGCCTTCGGCGCCCCGCGCGCGGCGATCAGCCCGTCCTTCAGCAGAATCGCCTCGTCGCAGCGCAGCGCCGTTCCCGGACGATGCGTCACGATCACGACCGTCGCGCCGGTCTTGCGCAGCAAATCGAGCACTTGTTCCTCCGATCGCGCGTCGAGCGCGCTGGTCGTCTCATCGAGGATCAGCACGGCGGGTCGTCGCACGATGGCCCGCGCCAGCGCCAGCCGCTGCAACTCCCCGCCGCTGAAGCCTGTGTCGCCGGCGGTGATCTTGGCCGACAGGCCGGCCGGGCGGCGGCCAACCGCCTCGGCCAGCCCCACGAGGCGCACCGCCTCTGCAACCGCCTCGCCGGTGATGGTCGCGTCCCACAGCGTGATGTTCTGTTCTATGGTTCCGCTGAAAGTGGCCGGGGTCTGCCCGACATAGAGCAGCGATCGGCGCAACGCGTCCTGCGGCCAGTCGGCCAGCGCGATCCCGTCGAGGATCGCCATGCCCTCCGTCGGCTCCACCAGTCCCGCCAGCAGCCTGGCCATGGTGGACTTGCCGGCGCCGGAGCCGCCGACCAGCGCAACCATCGCGCCCGGTTCAATGATGCAATCGACCGCGCGCAACACCGGGCGACCCGGCGCATGGGCGAACGAGACGGCGGCCAGAACCAGCCTCCCCTCCACATGCTTGGGCGCGTCCACGCGGGCGCGGTCGTCAAAGGCGGCGGCGACGCGGTGCTGTTCGAGATCGGCCAGTCGCATGAGCGCGCCCGCGCTTTCCTGCAGCTGGCACAGTGCGGCTGCGAGTGTTGCAATGGGCTTGTTGAGCAGCCCCGCCAGCATCTGGATCGCCACCAGATCGCCCAGCGACAGCGTGCCCTCCATCGCCCGCGCCGCGCCCACCACCAGCACCACCGCGCTCAGCAGCAGGCCAGACGCGACAGGGCCAAGATTTGCGATGGCGCGCACCATGCCCAGGCGCTGTTCGGTGGCGAGGGCGCTTTCCTCGCCCGCCGTCCAGTTGCTCAACAGCAGCCGCTCGCGGCCCAGCATCCGGTAAGTCTGGAAGTTGACCATGCCCGAAGTCGCCACCGCCGCCGCGCGGCCTTCCGCCAGCTGATGCTCGCGCGTTCGCTCGGCCAGCCGTGCGGCGATGGCGCGCAGCGCGAGGAAGTTGACCGCGCAGGTCACGAACGCCGCCGCCATGATCACCGGGTCATAAAGCGACAGGATCGCGAAGTACGCCGCCGCGACCACCAGTTGCGGCGGCACGTTCGCCAGCGGCCCGGCCACGGCGCCGCCGATGTCGGAGCCGAGCCGGATGCGCGCCACCACCTCGCCCGCCGAGCGCTGCGCGAAGAACGATAGCGGCAGCGTCAGCGCCCGCCAGAAGCCGCGCAGCGCCGAGGTCGCGCCGATCTTGATCTTCCAGGTCGCCACCACCCAGGCCGAAAGGAACGCCAGCGTCACTTGCGCCGCGACCACAGCCGCCAGCACGCCAAGGAACGCGGGCGTCCAGCCCTTTTGCCCGGCGCCGAGAATGTGGTCCACGAAGGCGCTCATCGCGCCGGCCAGCGCCAGACCCGGGATCACCGACAGCACGCCGGAGCCGAACGCGACCGCCATCGCGTCGCGCGAACGCATCGCCTCGACGGCAAGCGCGCGCATCACCGAGGGCTGGCGACCATCACGGCGGAAGTCAGGCCCTGGCTCCAGCGCCAGCGTCAGACCGGTGAAGGACTCCCCGAACTCCTGCGCCTCCACCCGGCGGCGGCCCTGGGCGGGATCGAGGATGATGAAATGGTCGCGCCCGATGTGCTCCAGCACCACGAAGTGATTGAAGCACCAATGGATGATCTGCGGCAAGGGCAGCGCGGCGAGCCCATCGGGCTCGCGGCGCAGCGGCGCGACCCTCAGGCCGTAACTGCGCGCGGCGGCGCACAGGCCGGCGGCGCTCACGCCGTCGCGCGAAGCGCCACAGCGCTCGCGCGCCTCCTCAAGCGCGATCCACCTCCCATGCCGCGCAAGCGTCATCGCCAGACACGCGGCGCCGCATTCCGCCGCCTCCATCTGCAAAACCAGCGGCGTGCGGCGGGCGAACATCACGAGTCCTCGCCCAACAGACGGCGCAGCGCCGGCAGCGCCAGCGTCAGCAGCGTCTCACGCTCCACCGTGATGCGCCCCTCCAGCGGCGTGCCGGGCGACAGGCGCATGGCCGGCCCATCGCCGGAGGTCCAGGCGTAGCCAGAGATGGTGGTGGGATCGCGGTGCAGCGCCACACGCACGGCGAACGGCGCGCCGTCTCCGGCGGTGCTGGAGGCGAGCGAGCTGTTGCCGAGCACCCGGGTCAGCGCCTGCTCGGTGATCGGCGCCTCCGAGACCTCCATCACCGTGCCCCGCAGCCGACCCTGTTCGCGCGCGGGCATCGATAGCGGCGTCAGATAGACCTGATCGCCCACGTCAACCATCTTGCCGTCCGAAAGGGAGACATAGGTGATCGCATCGAGCACCTTGCTGAAGTTCTCGGGGATCACGCTCAACACCGGCTGACCGGGCGTCACCAGCCCGTTTCGCTCGACCGACAACTCCGCGACCACGCCGTGCACCGGGCTGGTCAGCGACGCGCCCCGCGCGAGTTCGCTGCGCAGCGCCACGATCTCCGACCCTGCTTCCTCTATCTCCATCGCTTCCGCCAGGCGCGCGCGCTCGCGCTCGGCCTTTTTCAGCAACGGCTCGACCATCAGCGCCTGAAGATCGCTGCGCGCGCGGGAAAGCTGATCGATCACCCCCTGGGTCGCGATCTGGGTCTCGTAGACGCGGCTGGTGGTCGTGACCCCGCGCTCCTTCAGCAGCTCCTGCGCGTTCTGCAGCTCGCGCCGCCATCCAAGCTCCATCTCGAGATTGGCGATCTTCTGTTCCAGACCGACCTGGCGCATCGAGCGCTCCAGCGCCTCGGTCCTGGTCTCGGCCTCGTCCAGCGCTGCGCGCTGCTCGGCCCGCGAGCGCAACGAGGCCAGCGTCCGTTCCGCCCGCGCCAGCGCCGCCGCGCGATCGGGCAGGCGCAGCCGCGCGACCACCTGCCCCTCGCTGACATAGTCGCCCTCATTCACGAGGATGGCTTCGACCACCCCGTCCATTGGCGCGCGAACGGCGTTGAGCAACTCTCCGGAGGTGTCCACGAACACGCCAGTCCCGTCGATCTGCACCGGCACCACAACAAAGGCGCTCCACGCCGTCGCCCCGCACAAGAGAGCGGCGAGCAGCGCCATCGCGCCGCGCGTCAGCCCGGTGGTCACGCGCATGGCGCTCGGCAGATGGTCGATGCGGCGCTGAGCGTCGAGCGCTTGCTGGCGAAACTCGAGTGCTGACATTGCTTGCTCCGTCCCCGCGTGCTGCGGCTCTGATTCAGGGCGAGGGACTGATCAGTCCCGCTGCGTCAAGGTCTGGAAAGCGGTGATCTCGGCCTCGATCATCGCAGCGGTCTCAGTCGCGCCGCGCGGACGCCAAACGGCTCCGCGCGCCGTCATTGCCGCGTTGAACGCCTCGCTGTTCGCAGCGGCGAGGAATGCCTGCTCGAGCCGGGCCACGGCCGCGTCCGGCGTGCGGCTCGGCGCGATCAGACCCCACCACAGCACAGTCTCGTGCGTCGCCATGCCGAGCGAAGCGAGCCCGCTAGCCTGCGGCGCGGCGGCGTTGCCGTCCGCCGAGGTCAGCAGCAGGCACCGTGCGTGGCCTGCCTCGACATGGGGCAGGATCGCAGCGAGCGAGCCGCCGTAGATGTCCACCTTCCCGGCGATGAAATTACGCGCGGTCTCGGTTGCGCCGGCGAACGCCACCCCGCGCACCGACACGCCTGCGGCGTCGAAGATGCGATCCGCCGCCAGCCGCATCGTGCCCGCCGCGCCGTCGTTGCCGTAGGTGTAGTCGTTCGGGGCCGCGCGCAGCGTCTCGAACATTTCCGACGCGTCCTGGGCGGGAAAATCGGGCCGCACGCACAGCACATAGGATGAATAGCCGATCGACATGACCGCTCGGTAGTCGCCCGGTTCGAAGCCCGCATCCGAGAACAGCGGCGCCACCGTCAGCGGGCTGTTCCAGACGAAGGCGACGGTGTAGCCGTCGGGCTCTGCGCGGGTCATGTGGCGTATCCCCACCAACCCGCCCTCGCGCGGACGGTTGTCGACGATGATGCGCTGACCGAAATCTTCCTCCACCAGCTTCGCCAACTGGCGCGCGAAGATGTCGGTGCCGCCGCCGCGCGGGGCGGGCACCACCACCACCAGCGCTTGCTCCGGATATGGAATGCGCGCCGAAAGCGCCCCGGCGCCAAGCGACGCCACAAGGCAAGCGACGCCTGCGCGCCGCAAAAGCCGACCGATGGCGCGCGGCGCGCGCGCCTCTTGCGGTGTACTCATGAAACTCATCCCTCGATCAAACGCATCAGCGCATCGTGGCGTATGGTCGGATCGCTGACAGCGCGGTCGATGCGATTGGCGAACAGCGACAGGATCAGGTCGTCGTAGGTCATGCCCTCCTGCGCCAGCCCGATGCTCACCAGGCTGGTGACGCCCTCGCCCGGCGCCTTGAGGTCCGGTTTTGGATTGGCTTCCAGCACGAACAGCCGACCGTCGGCGTCGGCGCGGATGTCGAGCCGCACCAGCGTCTCGAGGTCGAACGCGCGAAAAACCTGCTGCGCGATTTCCTTCAGCGCCGACAGTGTCTTGCCCTCGGTGGCGGGATCGAGCAGCCTGGCGCGGCTTTCGGTGATCGGACGGTCGTCCATCGAAGTAAATATGCGCTCGCCTTCGCCAAGCGCGCGCTCCATCACCGAGAAAATGAAGGGCTTGGCCTCTCGCACGACGCGCCCGCCCCTCGCGACCGTGCGCCCGCAGATCGCGACGCAGTACTCGCGGCCAGACAGCCACGGCTCGATCATCGCCGATCCGCCCGTCGCGGCGATGACATGCGCAACCACGTCGTCGAGCTGCCTGGCTTCGCCCACGAAGTGGACATGCTGCGACGCCCGTCCGCAAGCGGGCTTCACCACGAAAGGTCCGGACGCTTCGCCGAACACCGCACGAAACGAAAGGTCGCGCGCCGCCGAGAACGGCGGATGACCAGGCTGCACAACCATGAATGGCGCGGTCGGGAGGCCCATGGCCTGCAGGTGGCGCTTGAAGACCGGCTTGTTGTCGAGTGTCGCCGCCGTCAGCGGCTCATGGCCGATGTAGGGGACGCCCAGCATCTCCAGCATCGACGGCGCATGGGCGGCGCTGGCCCGTCCCTGCACGCCGCCAGTGTTGAGCCAAGCCAAATGCGCGCCGCCGCGCGCCAGCGCCTGCGGCAGGCGCATGTCTTCCGCCAGCACCTCCACCGCCCCGCAGCCAGCACGCGCCAGCGAGGCTGCGATGTCATGCGCCACCGCCTCATAACTTTTCCACGAACGCGTATTCATCGTGGTGTGGACGACAGAGTCGGACGCCGCCTTGGAGCCGGCGTAGACAACCGCCAGCCTGATTCTGGGTAAAACTCGGGCGACAACCGCGCCGATGGCGTCCTCGCCATACTCCTGTATCGGCCGCCGCGCAGGCCGGAACGCGACCTTCTCAATGAACTGCAAAACTAGTCCTCACACACTCAACAACATGACGCCCAATCTTGTTCCGAATCATTGCTGAGACGTGAAAATCGATGCGGCTTCAATTGTCTCGGTCAGACCGTTTGGCCATGTAGGGGGAGGTTCAGGATACGTGTAAAAAGTGGTCGCAAGGCTTTGGCGAGGGGCGGCGGCCTCGGGTCGAGGGGTCCGGGCAGGTCAGTCATGTCGAAGACGTACTGGCCGAGGCGGCGGATGTGCTCGCGCAGGTAGGGGCTTGTTGCGCTGAGCAGTTCGGGCGTCACTGCCGCGCCTGCGTCGACCATCGCCTCGATGGCGTCGCTCATGTCCACCACATTGGAAAGCATGATGGCGTTGGCGACGAGGCTGGCGCCGTAACCTGACGTCTGGAAATTCGGCTTGCGCTGTGGGTTCGCGCGCCTGCCGGGGTAAACCCCGGCAGGCGCGGCCCATCCTGATATTCCACGGAGTTGCGAAACCAGCCATGGAGAAGCGCGCATGGACCGACGGAACGATGCGGCGATCGAGGCGGTTCTGGAACACTTGATCGAGCATGGGCGCCCAACGTGGCCGCCGACCCCGGCGCCAGCCTGCGTGTGCGCATCCGCGCCCGCGACGTGATGCTTTCCGACCGTCGGCCCGAGGGCCTCGCCCCGCTTCATCTGAGCGAGACCCGCGTTGCACGGTGGCGTCAACCGGTCCTTAGGAAAATACGGCTAAAACTGCGCTCATTCTTTTCCGGCGCATCGCGCCTTCGTTCATTACTTTAGGAGTTCGCCACCATGGCCGATCCTGCGCGCGCGCCGGTTTCGCGTTCCGCCTTCTTCAGTCTCATCGAGACCCTTCTGCCCGACAACAGCAGCGGCAAGATCACGCCCGCGGACGTGCGCGTCGTGTTCGACGGGCTGGCTGACAGCACGTTGTGGCATGACGAGGCCGCCAGCGGGCCGGCCGGCGCCTCGGCCTACGAGCTCGCGGTCGCCGGCGGCTTCCCGGGTGATCTGGCGGCGTGGCTCGGGTCGCTCGTCGGCCCCGCCGGAGCCGTCGGCCCGAAGGGCGCGACAGGCGCCACGGGCCCGCGCGGACAGGCAGGGCCGACCGGGCCGCAGGGACCTGAGGGTCCGCAGGGGCCCCAGGGCGTACGGGGCGAGGACGGCAGGTCGGTCGCGGCGATCCGCTCAACCGCAGAGGCGCGGCTCACCGTGTCGAGCGCCGACGACGGCGTCGTCATCTCCACGACCGCCGATTCGCCGGTCGCGGTTGTGCTTCCGCCCGAGGCCGAGGCCTCGCTGCGCGTCGGCGCGCTTGTTCATCTTGTGCAGGCCGGATCGGGCGCTGCGAGCTTCAGCGCGGGCGCAGGGGTGCGCATCGACATCGCCGAGGGTTTCGAGCCGACGACACGGGCCCGCCATGGCGCCATCTCCGCCCTTAAGACGGGTCCGGACGCCTGGCGCATCCACGGCGACGTCACCCCGGCCCCCGGCGCCATCCTCCTGCCGAACGGCGGCGCGCTGACGGGCGTTCGCGCCGTCGCCGACGCCATGATCACCATCGCGCCGTCCGACGCCGGCGCGCTCATCGAGACGACTGCGGCAACGCCCGTCACCGTCGTCGCGCCGCTCGACGACGCCATCCCGGTCGGCGCCGCCGTGCGGATCGTGCAGGTCGGCGACGGCGCCGTCAGCTTCACCGCCGGAACCGGCGCGCGTCTTCAGTATTGCGCCTCGAAACAGGCGCAGAGCTCGGGGCGGTTCGGCGTCGCAGAGCTCTACAAGACCGCCGCCGACACGTGGCGTCTGACCGGTGATCTCGCGCTGATCAAGTCCTTCGCCTGAGACCGATCTCCAACATTACCGACGTAGGCAAGTGAACCGCAGCGCTGCTTCCCCACTTTTTCACCACGGCGGCTGACCTGACCCCTTGTATCTACCTCGTAGATACAAGGGCCGTTCACTGCGCTTCGGAACGTGTCAACGACTTTGAGACAGTTGGTTTTTGAGTTTAGGCTTGTGCTGGCTTCGTTTTATTGGGCGGGTTGATCCAGACGGCAGTCGGGATTTGGGGCGGTTTGGGGCGCTGAGAACGGCGCCCGCATAACCAGCCACGGAACCGCCCGGATTATCCGGGTTGGGGCGGCGTAAAATCCCGCCAGTGGCAAGTTCCTGGATCACGATGATTGGTCTGGGGGCGGAAGGATGTATGGCGTGGAGCTGTATTCGAAGGTCCGCATGGCGGTGCTGCGGGATGGCGTGAGCCAGCGCGAGGCGGCTCGGCGGTTCGGGATCGACCGCGGCACGGTCGCGAAGATGGTTGGGCACGCGGCTCCGCCAGGATACCGGCAGACGCGATCGCGGGTCCGCCCGAAGCTGGATGCGCATGCGGCGTTCATTGACGAGATCCTGAAGGCGGATCTGTCGGAGCCGCGGAAGCAGCGGCACACGATCCTGCGGTTGTTCGAGCGTCTGCGCGATGAGCGCGGGTTCGACGGCGGCTAAGCGTCACCTCTTCATAGACGATTTGCGAGAGTTCAACCTTCGCTGTCCTTGCCGGGAGGCGAAGGTCAGATCTCAGCCGCTTGTGGCAGGTTTCGACCACGTCTTGAGCAAATGCGGACTTGATCCAGTCACTGGCTTCCAGCGTCTCCGTCGTGAGCGGGACGTGCGTCCACGCAGTTGCGGGTTCGCGTTCAAATGCATTGAGTGCCACTGCACCGAGCAGATGCCCTAGGTCAGCTAGGCGCCTCTTGTTCCACTTGGTGGCCAAAATCGTCGAGCGTGCGCCATCAGGGTCGAACTGCGCGTTTAGGCTGATAGGTGAGGCAATTTCGATCGGAAGAGGTATCCGGTCATGGAGGGCACCGTCCAAGTGCAGGTCCGCGGAAACGCAAACCCCGAGCGGCGTCGTCTTGCCAGTTGCCTTGTTACGTCGCGCCTCCCCGACGGTCACCGGTAGCTCGGTCCAGTATCGATCGAACTTCAGACCGGCAAGCTCCTTCGGCTCTTGGATGATGAGACCATTGTGGCGGACGGAGCATGTCACGGCGTTCACCACAGCTTCGACATCCCGCACTGGCTCCACATGTATGGAGTAGCTGCGAAGCGATCCAGGCGTATCCAAATCGACATAGCTGAGCCGACGAATGTGCCGCAGGAATTTGAGGCTATCTACCCCGAGGCTTTCCACTGCATCTGGGATACCCGAAACATCGACATCGGCGTGGAGTGGCACGATCAGCATCGTCTCCCTAAGTTGCGGATCGTACACTCCTTTGACGAATTTGGCGGGCTCGACGATCTCGGGCGCTTCGTCGAGCATCACGAAATGAAACGGCGCGCAATGCATCTCGAGCGGCCCGCCGAGCGATTTCAGTGTCTTCTGGCCAATTCCGAACCGCCCGGAAGCCTCGTCATCTGTGGCCTTCGTGGAAAGCCAAGGCAAAACCATCGCTCCCAAATGAGCAAGCGAGACGGGCTTTCCATTGTGTATTATCAGCAGTTCTTGGCGGAGTGAGTGCCGGAGACCAATCCGGAGTTCAGACGCACCGAGATCGTCAGCGTTTTGCAAAGCCTCGGAAAGACCCTGAAATGGTCGGGGACTAAGCATACTGGCGCCGACCTCGGCACCCCTTTGGCTTGCTCGGAAGATCGAGGGTTGTCGACGTATGATTTCTGCGAATTCAGCAATCGCACCCTGCGCCCATTCTAAGCTGGGGTTGTGCGGCACCCAATCGGTATCAGGCCACGAATCGCATAGCTTCTCAGCAGCCTGTCTGCCCTCCATATTTCTCGACAGATCAGAAGAAGCCGACAAAGCGCTATACACCCCTCGCTTCTTTGATCGTCTTGCCATCACTCGGCCTGCGCCAGCTTTGAGGTCCGCTGCAGTTTCCATCCTTGACGACGCCCCCGGCCACACTGGAGCTGCCGAAGAGGTGATCGCGCGAAAAACGATACAAGTCAGGGTCACTGTCCGGGACGAGGAGATTGAGCAACCTGCGGTCTGGAAATTCTGCGAGAGCGTGTTCACGCATCCTGGCATTCCCACTTGATGTAGGCCTTGGTGTCGGAGGCCCATTTTTCGTCGATCTCGACAAGCACGGCGCTGACGAGGCGCTCGAGGGCGGCGTCGTTGGGGAAGACCCTTACCTTGACGGTGCGGCGCTTGAGCTCCTGCTGGACGGCGCGCTCCATGGGGTTTGAGGTGCGCATGCGGCGGCGGTGGTGCTCGGGCAGCGCGAAGACGGCGAGGCCCTCGGGGACGTTCTCCTCCAGCCATGCCGCGAGCTTCGGGGCGGTGTCGCGGTAGGTCGCGACCAGCT
>Ga0210015_1003048_pt1 | contig 15074 bp, 12 predicted proteins | sample CryGeymeta201522_FD_185471 | JGI IMG/M metagenome (GOLD analysis project Ga0210015, IMG submission 185471) | Groundwater microbial communities from Crystal Geyser aquifers in Utah, USA - Crystal Geyser metaG 2015-22 (SPAdes) (version 2) | ecosystem: Environmental > Aquatic > Deep subsurface >... | reverse complement strand
AACCCCTTCGGGAAAAAGAGAAAATATCCTGGGCGGTTCGGCAACCTATCTTTCTCTTGCCGCCGGTTATTTTTCTCCGGTTAATCTGGTTTCTGTGGTAGGTTCCGATTTTCCGGGTTCCCATCTTGAATTGCTTAAGGAGAGAAATATTGATTTAAAAGGTTTAATAATTAAGGAAAAGGGCAAAACCTTCAGATGGCAGGGTTATTACGAAGATGATTTTAATGAAGCCCATACAGTCAGCACCGAATTAAATGTCTTTGAGAATTTTAAGCCTGAAATTCCTCAAGAGTATAGAGATTGTGATTACCTCTTTTTAGCCAATATTGACCCGGATCTCCAGAGAGAGGTGCTTCATCAGGTAAAAAAAGCGAAATTTATTGTCTGCGATACGATGAATTATTGGATTACTCAAAAACCGGAATCCTTAAAAAAGGTTCTGGCCGAAGTTGATGCCTTTATGATTAATGAAAGTGAGTTAAGGCAATTTAGCGGTGAGTCCAATCTCTTAAAAGCCGTCAAAAAAGTTATGGGTCTTGGCTCGGATATCGTAGTGGTTAAACGGGGAGATAGCGGGGCAGCGATGTTTACGGGTAATTCAATTTTTTCCCTGTCTGCATATCCTTTGGAAATCATTGTTGACCCGACCGGGGCCGGGGATAGTTTTGGCGGTGGTTTTATCGGCTACGTTTGCCGGCAGGACCGCATTGAAGAAAAAGTTTTGCGAAAAGCAATGGTCTACGGCAGCGCTATCGCTTCTTTTAATGTTGGGGGTTTTGGGACGGAAAGGTTAAAGGATTTAAAGTTTGAGGAAATAGAAAAAAGGTATCAGGAGTTTAAAGAATTGACTGGTTTTTAATTAACCGCGATATTGCCACGAATAAAATTCGCGAATAAGGAGAATAAATGAATACGATGGAAAACATAAAAAAGGCAAAGAAATATATTCAAAAAGAGACAAAGATAAAACCGGAAATCGGCATTATTTTAGGAACCGGCTTGGGTCCTTTGGCAAAAAGAATCAAAAATAGGGTTTCTATCCCATACCAAAGAATTCCTTTCTTTCCCGAAACTACGCTGGAAGGGCATAGCGGCAACCTGATTTTGGGTAAGATTGGGGATAAGTCAGTGGTAGCGATGGAAGGGAGATTTCATTTTTACGAAGGTTATAGTTATCAGCAGATTACCTTCCCGATCAGGGTAATAAAAGCATTGGGAATTAAGATTCTCATTGAATCCAATATTGCCGGTGGGATGAATCCTGATTATAAGCCAGGGGATTTGGTTCTTATCAGTGACCATATTAATTTAATGGGAGGTAATCCCTTAATCGGTCCTAATGATGAGCGTTTGGGCCCAAGATTTCCTGATATGAGCGAAGTTTATGATACAAAGCTGATGGGATTAACCGAAAAGGTTGCCCTGGAGGAAAAGATTCTTTTAAAAAAAGGAGTTTACGTGGGTGTAACCGGACCAAACCTTGAGACCAAAGCAGAGTATCGTTTCCTCCGCGGCATTGGAGCCGATTTAGTGGGAATGTCCACAGTGCCGGAGGTAATTGTCGCGATTCATTGCAGACTGCGCGTGCTGGGAATTTCGGTGGTCTCCGATAGTTGTTTGCCTGATGCCTTAAAACCGGTCAACCTTGAGGAGCTTCTTAGAGTGAGCGCTTCCGCCGAACCCAAATTGACACACCTGGTGGAAAAGATAATTGAGATGCTCTGAAGGAAGAAGATTTTCTCTCTTCCTCTGCTAACTTCGTTTTAGTAATCTCATAAAGAGTCTTTACTGTAAGATATACACCAAAGTAGTTGATTATTGTAAAGTCTCTTTTGTGATGTATAATAGACAACGAAGTAAATGCAACCGTCAGAGAAAAATCTTCTCCTCTCTGGGGAGATACAGAGGGGCGTGAGGAGCTAATAAGGCACTCTTCGGGAAACTCTCGCCTTATATTGCAAAAGCAGTGATTGAACAAAGATGAAAGAAAAAGAGGTCTTAAAAATATTTCAGAAGTGCGGTGGGATGCTCAAGGGACATTTTCTCCTCTCTTCCGGACTGCACAGCCCGGATTATCTTCAGGTCGCAAAGGTATTTCAGTATCCGGAATACGCAACCTTGCTTTCCAGAGAGCTGGCTCTTCGTTTTAAAAAGGAAAAAATTGACTTGGTGATTGGACCGGCCATCGGAGGGATTCTCCTTTCCTTTGAGATGGGTAAAATCCTAAAAGTAAAAACAATCTTTGCCGAAAGGGAAGAGGGAAAGATGAGGCTGCGGCGGGGTTTTTCCATTCAAAAAGGGGAAAAATGCCTGGTGGTGGAAGATGTGATTACTACCGGGGCTTCCACAAAAGAGGTGATAGATTTAGTGAAAAGGAGCAAAGCAGATGTAGTAGGTATTGCCGCCATCATAGAAAGGAGTAAAGAGCCAATAGATTTTAAAGCAAGGAAAGAGGTTTTGCTCCGGATTCCTTTAATAACTTACTCAGAAAAGAATTGCCCTCTCTGTAAAAAGAAAGCTCCTCTGATAAAACCAGGAAGTAGAACCATATTATAAGCAGTTTCTCTTCTTTTTAAGTTTTCTATGCAAATTATGTAATAGGTTAGTTTCTCTAAAACTATTATGGCTAAGCCATCCCTTTGGGACTGATTACAGAGATTAAACTTCTTGATTACGGTGATTAAAGATAAAAATCACTGTAATCTCCTTTATAATCACTGTAATCATATGGTATTTTAGGAAAACTTAACTCTTACCAAATTATTGCAAAAGATCAGATACATAGGTAACATTTTCTATCATCACTCAGAGATAAGTATTGTCAAAAACTTCCCTTCAATTTTCTGCTAACCCGTTGAATATCCTGCCTGTGCGTGTTCGCACGCAGACAGGCCTGCCTGTCGGCAGACAGGCAAGCAGTTCCGATGATTTTCTCTTCCTCCCCCCTATTCTATACTGTTTTGTGCCCTTCACGAAACTCTGAAACCCGCGTTACTATTGCGTTTCCGAAGACCTATCTTTTTGATTTGCCCTCCTGTCCCGGAACCCTTATCCTGTCTATGTTTCTGAATGCTCATCTCTAATTTTTCTCCTTTTTACCCCTGTTTTTAAGGGGGAGGAGGGCAGAAATTTCCTCTTTATAGTTTCGTGAAACCCTCAAATTTTACTTTTTCTAATTTTTGCTTTTCCTCACTCTGTCTATAATAATCAATTTTGCTTTTTTACCCCCTCCCCCTAAAAGAGTATCATTAAGAATAGAGTTTTTTTAACCCTTTCACAAAATAGGAGGAGGTTATGGACAGACAGCAAATTCTCTTTCCGAACTATAGGAAATTTCCCAGGATCGTCTCAAGAAGTATGAAGCATTTTTTAAGCTACTTGATTTCTCAAGCTTAGAACTTTTCCCAGATGTAGGTCGCAGACCTATCAGTAGAGCAAGCATCCTGAGAGCACTTATTTTTAAGAATTTACGCGGCTTACCTACCTTAAGTGATCTGGTAGCAGAACTTTCTGAAAGACCAAGACTTTCCTTTATCCTTGGCTTTGAACCAACAAAAGAAATTCCTTCGGTGGAAAGATTCTCTCACTTTTTGAAGTATACAGATAACAGCCTATTTCAGGCAATCAGGGAATCTCTGGTAAAGAGACTGATTGAGTGTAAGGTAATCAAGGGTAATTACCTTTCTCTGGATTCCTGTCCAATCAAAGCTAATGTGAGAGAGAATAATCTAAAAACTAATGTCAAAGATCGATTCCTAAAGGAGAAACAACCCAAAAATGATCCTGACTGCCGGTTAGGAGTAACCATTATCTTCCCTTACGGCAAAAAGAAAGTTAGTTTCTTCTGGGGCTATCGTAATCATGTTATCAATGATACAGAGGTTGAACTGCCCTTAATAGAGGCAACCCTTCCAGCCAATATTCGTGGAGGTAGTGTGGCCATTTCTCAACTCCGCTTGCTGAAGGACAATTTTTCCCTTTTCCCCAGAGCGGTGATGGGTGATTCCGAATATGATTCGGCCTCTCTTATTGAAGTTATTCTCAATGAGCTAAAGGCAAAGCCACGGATTGCTAAAAATCCCAGAGGAGGTGCAAGTCCTATCTTAAAACTTTCTTCTTCTGGTGTTCCCATTTGTATCGCTGGCTTTGAAATGGTTTCCAGAGGAATTTATTGGGATAGAAAACAGAATAGAAAGCGCCATAAGTTTGTCTGCCCGATTAGAGGTTCCAAAAAATTCGCTCAGGAACACCCTTATTGCCCTTGGTTTCATCCTCAGTTTGTTAAAGGTTCTGGTTGTTATAAGAATCTTCGGGTTGATGTGGATGAAACTATCAGACAACAGATTGACTATGGTTCAGAAAGCTTCAAAAAAGATTACAGCCGGAGAACCAGCACCGAAAGAATCTTTTCTCGGCTTCTTTCTGTCTCTATGCAAGAGCCAACTGTTAAAGGACTAAAGGCCACTGGCAACCTCTGCACTATTGCTCATATCACGGTATTAGCTGTTGCCTATTTCGCTTCTTTTGTCAAAGAGCAAAGTAAAGTTCGGTTTGTTAAATCTTTTCTCCCGAATCTTTAATTTCGTGAAGCCCTATTTTTTTCATTTACCTATTCAAAATAGAACCTGCGGCCTTTACTACCCTTCTCACCCCCAATTCAACCTAATTGACTCATCTAACCAATACTTCTTTTTGAGGAGCACGTCTTAAATCTATCTTTCGCTCTCTTCTCTGATTCTTTCAGCTCTCTCCTGAGCACTTAATCCTTTTTCCTCGTTATAAATCTTCTCCATTATCTCATGAATCTCTTTTAATACTTTCATGTCTCAACCACCTCCTCTGGTGAACATATCTCAATATCATGATAACCCTGTAATTTATTTATTCCATTAACCATTATCCTTGTCGTTAACCCTTTTAGATTGAAGGCTCTGATATAATGTCTAATCGAATCTTTAATTGCCTGGGTTACCTCTCCTTCGGGATTTTCTACAATCTTTTCCTCCTTAAGCCAATGAAAGAGTCTCTCCCGAGCTCTTGCCACGACCTTTTGACTGAAGGTGTAATGGCCAGCAACAATTGTAATTCTATTTAGCATCTCTTCGTCTCTGGCAATCTCTTCTGCAGTGAGATTTAAATTTTCTTTTGTTAGCCATCGCTTCCAGCGGTTACTCTCTAAGGTTGCTTTCTGGATTGTGGGGATAAAGTCAGATTGCGGTATTAGTTTAGCCAGCCTTAAATAAGCCTTTGTTTCCGCCACGCCAAATTCGGGAGCAACATTGGCCGCGGTAATCCCTAAATCCGGATGAGCGGTTAAAATTTCTTCAGAGAGGTAGTCGGCATTATGTTCCTTGAAGCCCACCTTATACTTCTTGGTAATTGTGGCCAATTCCTTTGCTTTTCCTGGATTAAATTGACCAACATTCCTATCCATTTTGACCAAGGTTCCGGTCTGCCCCACGATGAAATCCGGTTTTGGCAAATTGCGGCGATCTAATTCCCTCAATAAACTTTGCAAAAACCGCTCAAAGGAAGAACACCCAATCAATCCACCTTTTGTTTCCTCGGTACCTACCTCATAACCAACCGGGGACAACCCTCTCTCTTTTCTTTTTGTTTCCAGCCATTCAATTAACTCTACCGCCTTTTTCTCTACCTCTTCTAAGGGCAAAGGTTCGCTTTGAAGGGGATTAAGCGTGGGGTCGATATGCAAGAGGTCAAAGCCAAATAAGATATCTGCAAGATAGGAATCCTTTGCTCTCTCCATCGCCTCTTTCTCAGAGAGCCTTTTTCTTCTTTCCTCTGTTCGTTGCCAGGGACCACCATGGTCCCTACAGATATAGCATAGTCCGGAAAAGTTTATTTCTTTAGCAATTCTTTTGATTGCTTTGGCAAACTCCTTTTGGTCCCATCCTTCTACATAGCCTGCCCCATACTCCTTCTTATCAATCTGATTCCTGCTGGCAATAAAGATTACCGGAAAATCCTCTTCTTTACCCAATTCTAATGCGGCCCGGACTACCCTCTCCGACATTGGCCCAATATCCAAGAGAGTAACCTTCAACCCTTCTTTTTCTTTCAGGGCCCAGATGCTCTTTAAAAGATTTCCGAGAGAAGGTTTATTCATTTGCCCTTTAGAGCTATAAGCAACGGAGCTCCCTTTTTACCCAATGATTTTGCGTATTTCTTTAACTTCGGGACCTCGGTAATCCCTTGAAAGGCAGCTTCTATAGCAAGTTTGAGTGCAAGGATACCAGCCTTAATTCCATCCGGATGGTGGAAGATAGCGGTTCCGGCCAAGAACATCTTGCCGTTAGCCCCAAGAGTTTTTATATTATACCCGATATTCTCTGCTCCCAGACCACCGGCAATCACCAGGGTCATTCCATCATCCCCAACCAGATTTTCTTCTTTTAATCTTTCAATAATTGCTTTCTTCTCAACAGCGGTAGGTCGGATATAACCCTTCATTGCAGGCAACTGCATAAAGGCAGCTCCTGAAAGGCCGGCTAACAAATATACTATTTTAGCATCTTCTCCAAAGGAATAATTGGGGTCGCCGCAGAAAAGATTCATTCCTGCAGTATGAGCGTAAATAGGGACTTTATATCTATCTCCCATCTCGTATATTCTTCTAATCAGTTCAAAATCACCGGAGAAATGAGGGGAGAACATCAGGCAATTAGCTCCATGATCAACCGCAATTTTGGCATATTCACAAACTTCAAAAGCATTTGTGGTGATATGCGGAGCAAAAAGAAATCTTTTTTTATCCGCTCCAGGGTTAAGCAAAAGGTCAAAACCCTCTTTATTAAGCATCTTAACGGTCAGGTTAACGTATTTCGCTAACTCCTTTTTTGTTAAATGTAGATTCTCATCGGACTTAACGAAGAGAACACCACCCAATGCTGCTTCAGTTACCTTTTGCGCAAAAAGTTTAGGAGGCAACCACTTTGGTTTCACAATTGTGCCGATAATCGGCTCATTTTTGCTTACCTTTAAATATTCCCTAATTTTTTTGTGCGGCCAGACCTGACCAACGAATTTCTTTTTGAAACTTACCGGGAAGTGGTAATCCACAACCCTTGCGGTAAAGTTAATAAAACCATTAAAGGGCTCAGATTGTGTAGCCATTCTTAATTGAGCCAGAGGAACACCGTTTGACGTGGTATCAAAAAATTTTAAAGGGGTAGATATCGTAACTAATGCGCTCTCTTTTTGAGAATCTGCTTTGAGAAATTTGATCTCTTTTAGCCAGGAGGTATGTTTCTTGTAGGTAGCAGGTTCCTTTCCCGGTCCGGGCCAGTTCTCTGTTGTGCCGTGAATCAACATCATCCCAATGGCATTTTCTACTTCTTGAAACTCCGGTGCTCCCCTCTCCTTTATCCGGGGGACCCACTCCCTCAAGGGGAGTGAAGCCCTCAAAGATAGGTGGGGGTGTAACTTAGCGGTTAGATAGTAGGTGGTCTCTACCGCTTTCCCGCGATAACCCCTTCCTTTATTTACCGAAGAGAGAATTCGTTTCTCAATCTTTTTCTTCTTTAAGAAAGGTTGTCCAAGATAGGGATGTTTTTCGGTTAAGCCAATCTCTGGTCGGTCAACTACCTTTGCCTTCTTTATTTCTGACACTTTATTCTCCTTCTAAATCTCCGTAATTTATTCAATCTCTTTGGTCTTTACGTCCCTTTTTCCATCAGGTCTACTTCAGACCATTGTTTCCTTTGAATGTTGATGGAAATACTCTTTATCTCAAATGGTTGCCAGAAAGTCCTTATCTCCATTGCCCAAACAGGCAGGTTGACTTTAGCCAATGTTCTTACACCTGTAGACTCGAATAAACGGAGGATAATATTATCACTATCTTCGGCCATTTTCATTGAAGTCAAAAGCAGATTATTGGGCTTGATAGATATCCAGGAACTTTTCTTTGTCCAGGGACCCTGGTGAGAATAGGTAACAAATGGGATAGGTGGTTGATTTAGTTCATAGGCAAAGTTTATAAGCTGCGCCTTTTGCCATGAGCCAGAATGCGGTATCAGCCGGCATTTGAATGAATGAATCCCCTGATTCATGTATTTTGGCCTAACTGTTTTATCCTTATTTCCACTCTGGTCCATAGCGTAAAGCGGACTTCTCAATATTGTAACTCTTACTTCATTATTCTTTATATCATAACCATAAAGACTGTCATCAGCTATTGCTAATCCATACCTTGTTTTTTTGCCTTTTTTATCCTGCCAATCTCCGCTTACATCAATCCATTGATTCATTGGTTCTTCTGTTCCGGAAGGACTTCTTTCTATGGCTCCGTAAGGAATTTCCGCGGTTGTTATTCCGCAGGCATTGAGAGGAAAGGATAATTTTAATATTTTATGTTTCTCTCTCCAATCAACAGTAACCCTTAAGTCAACATAGAAAAGAGAGTTATAGAGTATCCAATCCATTTCAACCTTTGATTTATTCCAACCACCCTTTCCTCTCACAACCGCCTGGACAGGACCTCGTTCCAAAATCTCAATTTTCTTCATTCTAAACCTGCCAATTTCGTCTCTAAACTCTAATTTTCCGTGTCCCCAAGTATCAGATTCATCTTTAATAACAATAAATTCGGCCGTAGAACCAGAAAATAGTTCCATATTATTTTTCTTATCGAATAAGGAAGTAAAGCAATCATGCTTACCCCAGGTCAATTTTAGAAATTTGTTTTCAATATATTTTTTTCCTATTTTAACAGAATATTGTTTGCTGTCCTTCACTAAAAAATCTCCAGGGGAAGCAAGCAGCTTGAAAACCCGATAACCAAAAGCGGGTATATTAGCCACAAAACAAATTCTTTTACGCCACTGCCATCCGGTGATTGAGGAACTCTGTTGAAGTTGGGATATTAGCTTTTTACCGGTATCATCTATAACAGAAATCTTATCATATTTTTCTTTCTTAGGGCGATAACCAAGCATCCATTCTATATCAACCGGAGCTTTTATCTGCCAGGAATGCGGATTGAAAATAACGACAGGGGTTCCTTCACCTTGAGTATCTATTTTTTCTGCAAGTTTTTGCAGAGAAATCCACAATATCTTGTTTGCGCTATGCCTCGATGCCCCAAAAATGTCAAATACATCTGCGTAGGCCTCACTAATACTGGTCCCCGGCAAAACATCATGAAATTGATTTAAAAGAAGATTTTCCCAAGCTTGTTTTAAGTAATTACGGGGAACTTTCCTCTTTGGATTCTGAGAAGAAATAGTTTCTTCCACGACAGCAAATTTTTCCGCAGTGAGAAGTAGGTGTTCCGTACTCCGATTAAGTTTTTTGACCTTGAAAACAGTGCTGTAACAACCTTGCGCATGGTGCTCTAATTCGCCTTGATATACCGGGATATCAGGTTTTGACTTTAAATATTCTTTGATAAACTCTTCCAGATTGCTGAAACGAAGAGTTGGCATACCTTTTTTATGTTTCAGTTTTTTTATAATCTCAAGAATTTCACGGGTAGCTCCACCCCCATGGTTTCCTACGCCGATAAAACATAATCCATGTCTACAATGCTCAGGAATTTGTTTTTCGGCATTAAAAATAGCATCTTCAAGATTATCTTCTTCTGTCTGATAACTTCCATCAGGCCGAATAGCAAGAATTCTGGAACCATCTACTCCTTCCCAGGAAAAAATATTCCCGGGAAGTTTTAATTCATTGTATGGAATTTCAAAGTTCCCCCTCATCTATGTTTCCTCTCCCCAAGGGGAGAGGATGGAGGTGAGGGGGCTAAGTTCTTTTTTGCCGGACGGAAAAAGAGATAGGCACTATATCCGGATTTTTTGTAAATCTGTGGAAGACCGGCATTATGGCCAAAGGCATCAACGCAATAGCCAATCTTAACATCTACACCAAACTTTTCTTTGAAATACCGTTTCCCGTATAATGCCTGCCGGACAAAAGATTCTCCGCAGGGCAAATTACAATCCGGCTGGACCACAAAACCATTTACGATATGCCAACGGCCGATTTTTACAAAATGTCGGATTTTTTCAAATAGTTCTGGAGCAACCTGTTCAATCCATTCGTATATTAATGCTTCACCTCTTGTGAAGATATAATCAGGATATTCTTCTAAAAGTTTAACCGCCATTCTACAGGTTGCCACAGCCTCTCCAAGCCCTTCAGGTAAACACCACAACCAGATAGGGTCAAGATGAGCATTGGCAATCATATGAATGGTATAATCTTTGGGATTTCTCTTTTTCATTTTTGTCACAATATAGCTACACAAAGAGCCGCTATACTCCCTATATTCTCACCAAGTTTAGCCGGAACTATTCTACATTTTTCAGCAGCAAGAGGCAAAGCCTCTTTGCGAACTATTTCTCTTGCAGGAGAGAGAATAAGGTTTCCTAATCTAACTGCAATACCGCCGATAACGATTATCTCGGGATTGAGGATATCGATGAGGATGGCTAAACCTTGACCGAGATAATAACCCGACTCTTCAATAATGCTTAAAGCTATTTTATCTCCCCCTAAAGCGGCTTTCCCCACTGTCCTGGCAGTTAAATTCTTTTTGAATTTCTTTTTAGCCAATTGAGCAATGCCTCCTCCGCTACAAAATCCTTCAAAAGAACCTTTTTTATTGTAGCCGATAGGCCCATCCTTATCTAATCGGATATGCCCTACCTCTCCCGCTAAGTCGTTTGTTCCCGAGTAAAGTTTTCCATTCAGGATTAAACCCGCCCCCATTCCTGTCCCCATTGTCAAAAAGATTAGATTAAGGTAACCCTTTCCAACTCCAAACTTCCATTCGGCTAAAGCTCCAGCATTAGCATCATTCTGGAGATTTATCGGAATATTAAACTCTTTTTGTAAGATGTCCTTCAGAGGAATATTATCCCAGCCGGGAAGATTGGGTGGAGAAAGAATTACACCTTTTTGACTATCCAGGGGACCACCACAACTTATTCCTATTTTTTTAATTCTCTTCAGGGATAGATTATTCCGTCGGCAAAGTTTATAAATATTCTTTTTGATATTGGTAATGGCAAAATTTGGTCCTCTTTCTACCCGGGTAGGAAATATTTCTTTATCTATAATTTTGGCTTCTTGTGTGCCTAAAACTACGGCCGTCTTTGTTCCTCCAATATCAACTCCTAAATAATTTTTCATCAAGGAAGATAAACGCCATTATTGCGTAAAGTGTCTCTAAGTTTCTTTGTATCTAATTGACGAGATAGAATGGATTTATCTGAACAGAGTGCTGCTGATGTCCCAGCAGCCTGACCGGTGATATAGCAGGCAGGCATAACCCGAACTGAGCCTTGGATATAGCGATCTGAAGAGATACATCTTCCAGCTACAAAAACATTTTTTAATTTTAAAGGTAAAAGACAGCGATAAGGAATTCCATAACTTTCTCCTGGTTTATGGCGCAATTCGCTAAATTCCTTCCTGAACTTTTCATATTCGGTATCATTGGGCGCAGAAGGATGGATGTCTACTGGATACGAATAGCGTCCAATCTCATCAGGGAAAATGGCTCTATTTTTAAAATCATCCAAATTGAGAATATAGTCACCGATTATCCTTCTTGTTTCGCGAACACCCAAAAGAGAACCGGTATTTACCAATTCCATTTTCTCAAATCCTTTCAGATATTTTTTGTAGAAACGTTCATACTCAAGCAATAGTTTCCTTCCTTGAACCATTGCCCTGGTTAAAGATTCCTCATCCGTTCCATCTATTCCAAAGATATGGCCAATGTTTCCGCCTCCGGTATTTTCCCCTGCCCGCATCATTCCTGGTAAATGACGGTCAGGAGTGGTGAAGATGTTTTTCTTGAAAGCTTCCTTAAGCCTCTCATCTAGTGACTTTTTCTGAAGTTCGGTGCGACAAAATTCATAAAACCGCGGCCAATCTATATTTACCCATTGGGAACACAATGTCGGTGGCATTAAATTCCTCTTTTTATCTCCCTTAGTATTGTCAAAAACTTCCCTTCAATTTTTTGCTAAACCGTTGAATATCCTGCCTGTGCGTGTTCGCACGCAGACAGGCCTGCCTGTCGGCAGACAGGCAAGCAGTTCCGATGATTTTCTCTTCCTCCCCCCTATTACTTGCAGGGTTTTTGAAATATTAAAGTTAATAATATTCATCATCATATTGTTGATAGTGTGGATAACTGCATGCTATGAATATGCCTCTTTGGAGTTATCCAAATGATGTGGGAAATGTGGGACCCCTTGTCAGACTAATATGAATGACTCACAAGGGGCTGAAAGGGTTATCCATATTTTCCATAGAGTGTCACTATCAACAATGTTCTTTATGCCTGATAGATCACCACCCCCACCTATCTCCTCCCCCCTTGAGGGGGAGGATTGAGGTGAGGGGTAACTTTGAAATTCCATACAATAAATTAGGCAACTACAGTTCTGCAATTTCCTCCCCCCTATATGAAAGAATTCTCCTTTATCCATAAGGGTTTTATAATTCTTTCATTTTATTTTTGACACTACCCAGAGATAATGTGAAATTTCCTGAAGTAAGATTTCCCGGAAATTGAGAACAAGTCTATGCTGGTTTCGTGGCAGGAAGTTTTCCAGTTCCTTTTTTACCAAAGGTTTATCTTTTTCTAACCTGCTTTTGATTTCTTTAAGAACCTTCCTTTTTTCTACTTCGACTAAACCCTTTCGAAGCAAGAAATATAAGTCAAAATAATCTCGTGGTTTTGCCCGGCTTAAAAGGGCAGATAATTTTTCATCCACTAACATTTTTCGTGGCAGCAATAATATAGTATAGGAAGGAATAAAATTACTGGTAATTAACATCGGTTCGCCTCTAAGATTATTTTTCTTCCTCAGGGAAATTTCTAAAGAAATACGATTTTGGTAACCGGAAAAAGTTAAATCTAAGATACCCAAATAGCCACCGGAAGTTTTTTTGCTTTCCGCAATTTCTACTTTTAAACCAAATCCCTGAATTTTATTGAGAACATCAAGAATTAGAGTTTCCAACATCGAAATATTAGTCCTGAATCCGGAAAAATCAAGGTCTTCTGAGAAACGTGGACTCTGAAATGCGATGTGTAAAGCGGTGCCTCCTTTAAAAAGAATCGTTTCCGAATTCGGTTGTTGATAAAAGATGGAGAGGAAAAGGTGTTGGACATATTCCCGGGTAATATTTATCTCCGTGGTTTGATATTGAAGAGCCAATTTTTTAATCAAATTCTTACTGAACATAAATTTCTTTAATTAAACCTTTTAAACTTTTACTCTTGAATAATTCCCCGTATTGGCTTACTTTCTTTTTGTTTAACAAGGAGAGGTTAAGCCGGGCGTTAAGGGAATATCTTTTTCTGTTGACGAAATAGAGGTAATCTACCAATGCCTTTTCTTTATCCGCAATTAGGATTGTTTTCCCGCTAATTTTCTCGGGTACATAGCCTGAAAATGCGCTTCTTTTTATTTGATGATAACGGAAATTTTTACCTAAAACCTCAAATTCATAAGTTGGACGACTGGTGATTGATGTAATGGTATAAGCCATTTCAGGAATAATGTGGTAATAGGCAAGAGCGTAAGTAAGGGAGATATAAGATGGCTGATAAAGGATATTGGCAATTTCAAAATCAGAAGGTAAATTGTCATCTAAACAATACAAACCGCGTCTCAATTTTACAATTGCCTTCTTCTTAGTATAACGGGTCAAAAAAAATCGCACTGAAATTTCGGAGACCCCTAAAATTCGCTTTAAATCAAGAGGGGCAAAAAGAGTGATTTCTGAATTTCTGATGGCTCGTTCTACAATAACCCAATTTAAAACTTTAGCCATATTGCTAAATATTTTAATCGATTTTAATATTTCTGTCAACTGTCAATTCAGATTTCTTTCCAGGTCTTCTCGGTAAGGTCTTTTATCCCTTCGCCGGTAACCGCGGAAATGGGGATTACTTTTATCTTTACCTTTTTTCTGAAATCTTTAAGGTTTTCTCTGCTTTTCGGCAGATCCATCTTGGTGGCGGCCAAAATCTCGGGTTTCTCAAGGAGCAAGGGGCTGTATAATTCTAATTCCCGGCGTAATCGAAAATAGCGTTTTTCCGGTTCTGGCTCGGAGAGGTCAACCAGATGAATAAGGACTCTGGTGCGCTCAATGTGGCGCAAAAACTCATCGCCCAAGCCTACGCCTTTGTGCGCGCCTTCAATAAGCCCCGGGATATCCGCTAAAATAAAACTTCTTTCCTCTTTCAGTTGTACCACTCCTAAAATTGGCTCCAAAGTGGTAAAAGGATAATCGGCGATTTTTGGCCTGGCCTTGGAGACTCTGGAAAGAAGAGTGGACTTTCCGGAATTAGGATAACCGATTAAACCGGCATCGGCAATTAATTTTAATTCCAGGGTCAACCTCTTTTCTTCGGCTTTTTCTCCTTCCTCTACATACCTTGGCGCCTGATTGGTAGCGGTGGCGAAAGAGGCATTGCCCCGGCCGCCTTTTCCTCCTTTTGCCACCAGGAGGAATTGCTGGTCCTTGATTAAATCGGCTAAAATTTTCTCTTTTTCCTTGATTAAGGTGCCTAAAGGAACCTTGAGAATTAAATCATCTCCGTTCTTGCCGGTTTGCCGGCTTCCCTTTCCGTGTTCCCCTTTTTGCGCACGAAAATGATGATGATACTGAAAATCAAGCAAGGTCTTAAGATGCCGGTCGGCCTGGATGATAATATCCCCGCCCTTGCCCCCGGTACCGCCGGAAGGTCCTCCTCTGGGGACAAATTTTTCCCTGCGGAAAGCACAGCAGCCATTCCCTCCGTTCCCGCTCTTAACAAAAAGCCCTACTTTATCGATAAACATAAGTATTTTATAGTATGGAATTTCAAAGTTGCAGGGGCTTGAGATTGCCACGAGCCTATCGGCTCTCGCAATGACAAGAGGAGAAAGTCATTGCGAGGAGTGAAACGACGAAGCAATCTAATTAATTGTATGGAATTTCAAAGATAAAAGAGTATAACATAATCTGACGCTCTTTGACATTATGCGGAGATAATTTTTACCGGTTTGATAGATTTGGGGTCAGTTTTATAGGTTCTACCT
>Ga0210015_1003046_pt1 | contig 15077 bp, 23 predicted proteins | sample CryGeymeta201522_FD_185471 | JGI IMG/M metagenome (GOLD analysis project Ga0210015, IMG submission 185471) | Groundwater microbial communities from Crystal Geyser aquifers in Utah, USA - Crystal Geyser metaG 2015-22 (SPAdes) (version 2) | ecosystem: Environmental > Aquatic > Deep subsurface >... | reverse complement strand
TATTGTATTTTCCTTTAAAGAGGCAGCGGGTTTATTATCATTGATAACCATCTCACTTCTTGCTTCCTTGTCCAAACCATTTTGGCTTTTTTCATTAATTTCTGCCTGAGCAGGGAGCAGGCTGAGGAGCATTATCACTACTGCGATTACTATGAATGACTTCAACGCTGTAGAGCTGATTTTTTTAGAGTTTTTCATCTGAACCCGCTCCTGTTTAGGTATTCTCTGAATAATGGGTGGTAAAGTGTGTATCTACCCTTTGATAGTTTAATTGTTAGATTCTTCTCCTCAAGCCTTTTTAGATGCACGCCAACATTTGAAATCTTTTTTAACTCTTTAACCTCTATGATGTCTTTGGTTGCCATCTTCCGCAGAACCATTTTCTCTTTCTCACTTGCTATTGCTATATCTTTTATAAATCTAGCAGCGGAAAGATGAGAAAAAATTTTATCATAAACTGAGGTAAAAAATTCTCGAGTAATTTTTCCTTTCTGTTTATACTCAAATAAATCATGGGCGAAAAACATCACAAAATAGGGATGACCACCTGTTTTTTCTTGAATAACACGTATGACATCATCATTAAACTCAACATCTATACCTTTCTCTCTTAATGGTAAGTTAATAGCATCAGTAGTTTCATCAATTGTAAATGGTCTTAATTCCAAATAATCAAAAAACCTCATCAACGGCTCACTTATTCCTCTTATCCTTGAGAACACATCTAAAGAAGCTGTGATGAGAAGCATAAATCTACAGCGGTATTCTCTGAGCTCTTGGAAGACCCCCCTGATATCATATAAGCCATCTGGGTAGCTACTTGCTAGATAGTGTAGATCATCATATGCAATTGCTATTGCTGAGACATTTTCTTTCACCTTTTCCCATAACTCAATTAATCTGTTTTTAAGTATTGTAGATGGTGTGGGCCTAACTTTTTCCTCTCTTTTTATTTCGATTCCTAAGATTTTTAAAGAATCAACCTTCCACTCCGAAACTTTTTCCTTAATTTTTGCAGGAACATCCCCTGACTTCCACAAGGAATTATGGATCTCATCTATTGTGTTGTAGACTAAACTATTCATGTCCTTACATTTTTCAGGTGTTAGCGTTATTTTGCAAGTAGAACATTTCAGGTCTGTTGCTATTGTTATAAATTTATTGAGGAGAGAGGTCTTGCCAACCCCCCAATCCCCTATAGTTGCGATATTATGTGGTGTTGGGGGTTTAGAATAAATAGTATCATTTAAAGCCTTTTTTAGGACGTTTAGTTCTTCCTTTCTCCCTGCAAAAAATTTAGGGTCTGCAGGATATTCCGTTATATATGGGTTTATCATTTTAGCACCAACTTACGTATATTACAGGACAGTGTAATTTTTGTAACTTTATAAATTTTTCCAATCATGCTTTTGCTGTTTCCATTCGAGACGTGGGTATTTCTCTCTACGCCCCCACTCGACATAACACTAATTAGCATTATCACTACTGCAACTGCTATGAATGACTTTAAGACTATGCTGTTGAGCTTTTTTGTTTTAGGCATTATGCTTCCTCTTTATACCTTTTTTGTCTAAGCACTGCTTAAACTAATCCCATTTTTTTCCAAAGCTCTTTTTTTTCCTTTTTGACGCTCTCAATAAACTGCAGAGCCTCTTCTTTACTCATCTTTTCTGTTTTTTCCTCAATCTCCTTAACAGTATCTCCTCCGGAGACCCCGACCAGCTGGAGGAATTTCACTGTTTTAACAACCCCCAGTTTAGAGCAAAGACTTTCTACACCTTCCTTGATAACGTCTTCTACCAGCTCAGGATTCATATTCTCACCTCTTCCACAAACTCTTTAGGGTTTCTTATTTTTATCGGATGACCATTATCTATAAGCATTGCCTCTATCCTACTCCTATTTTCTATCAACTCATCATCACAGGTTAAGAAATAAACACAGTTTCCGGATGCAGCTGTTGCAAGATGGGCACAATCCATAAAATCTTTTATTCCACAAGTAGTCATAATATCAGTCGCAAGATTGATTATCTTATCATTAATTTTTACAGGAATGTTTGATAAACCTGTTATAACAGACTCTGTTGATTCTCTCCTTGATTTATCCTCAATAAGGGAGAGTTCAGCTAACAAAACATCTGACACCACTACTGAGACTAAGCCAGCAACAGAAAACAGGAATATATTAATTGATGCTAAGGCTTCTTCCAATATTCTTCTCTGACTCATATCATCGAACGGCCTACCAAAGACATTTGTGTTAAGATATATCCTCATTGTTACACACCACGATTGTAACGAAATATTAACCTTTCTGTTATTTTTGTTATATTTTTACTTCCCTGACCGGGGGTCACGCTGAGTAGCATTATCACTACTGCAAATACTATGAATGACTTTATTACTATGTTGTTGATTTTTTTATTTTTGTTCTTTTTCATTTGGCTCTCCCGCTGCTCAAATATTCCTTGAATAATGGATGATAGAGTTTGTACTCCCCGCGATTGACTTTTACGACAAGATTCTTTTCCACTAATCTGTTTAACGCCTTTGCCACCTTTGTTTTATCCTTTCCTGTGCATAAGTCTTTCAGACGCACAATCTCCTGTTTATCTATCATTTTCTTTAAAACCCTGCGTTCAAGTTCGCTAGCTATACTCATGTCTTTTCCAAATTTCTCCCTTTCCAACTCAGACATGATTTTACTGACCCTGTCCTTGATAAATTGAACGTCAATAACACCTTTCTTTCTTTCTTCAACCAGCATTTGCATGAAAAAGGATACAAAGTATGGGTTACCTTTTGTTTTTTCATACACAAAATCAGAGGCATCCTCTGTTACCTTGATATCTAACCCAGCAGCCCTAATTGGCGTGTTAATTAATTCTTTCGCTTCGTTTTTATTGAATTCTTTGATCTCGTATGTGTTGAAGAATCTTCCCATGGGCTCCGCCAGCTCTCTAATCTCACTAAAAAGAGCTTTGTATCCCGTGATCACCAGTTGATAGTTGCAGTTGTACCTGGGCAGGTCCTGGAATATACTTCTAACATCTAGGATTCCACCTTTCACTGCCTGTAATAGATGATGAAGGTCGTCTACTACTAAAACAACGGCTTCAACACCTTCTCTGTGCAGAGACTTCCACATATCAATCAAACCAGAGTGCAGATGTGTTATCGGTATCTTCGGCGTTTCTTTTTCGTTTCTCTGCATTGTGAACGGCCCAAGTTTTAATTGTTCTGTTCTCCATAAAAGAAGCTCATCTTTTAATCTGGATGATATTCCTTTTGAGGTTATTAGGTCCTGATTGAGTTTGTACAGTAAAAGATAGCAAAATTCACCAACATCTTTTATTGTTCTAGGAACGCCGAAACCAGAGGATAATGCCTTAACATTTGATTTTGCTCCTATGTCCATGAATTTGTATGCAAGACTGCTTTTCCCAACACCCCAGTCACCAAGTATTGCTATGTTCTCAGGCAGTTTTGAGTCTATCGTCCTTTTAAAATCTCTTCTAAATCGTTCTATCTCATTCTGTCTGTTAGCAAATAATTCTGGCCTTACAGGGTATTTTGGGTTGAATGGATTAAGCATTTTTTTTCACCTTGTTACACAGGAAAATATGATTTCCTGCTCACAAGAAAATTCCTTTGGAATTTTCTTGTAGACAAAGTTGACATAGTTGCCTTTTCTTTTGTCAACATGGTATATTCGTGAGCGAAGCGAACGAATATACGAGGAGTTGCCGAAGGCAATTCCGAAGTATATTATGTCAACTTTATTTAAACCTTACGCTCCCCTCACTCGGTATCATGCTGAGTATCATCATGATTACTGCAATTATTATAATGGACTTTATGACTACACCTTTGATTTTTCTGGTTTTTTTCATTTGAATCCTATTCATTTTTTTCTCCTTTGCTGGATAAATCTTCCTGTTTTGGGATAAATTTGGGATAAATTTTAATCACCTCTTAACCTACCCGGCGTAATGGCAAGGAGCATCATAACCACTGCAAATACTATGAATGATTTTATGATTATGCCTTTGATTTTTTTGTTTCTGGTTTTTCTACTATTCATGACAACCTTTCCTTTATATACTGACCGAAGAGTTTGCTCTCTATAAAATATTCCTTGTTTTCTTGCTTAATAATACCTTTTTCTTTCAGCCTGGCTAAGCATGGGGACAGGGAGCCTTTCTTGATTTTGGATTTATTTAGTATTTCTGAGAATGGTAAAGGCTTTGAGCCCGTCAAAGCAGATAATATCTTCTTTTCTATCGGTGAAATACTTTCGAATTTTCTGCTAAAAATATCTCTGCTAATATCCGAAAAGGCCTTACCAAAGCCCTTTCTAAAAGCCTCACAATCAAATTTCTTCTCTGATCCTTCAAAAACATGATTTGAGATTTCTTGAATATAATAAGGGTGCCCTTCTGATACAGCTGCTATTTCTTCAACAACATCTTTTTCATAATCCATGCCAACATTTTCTAATGGGATCTTAACTGCCTTGATACTTTCCTGCTCGTTTAGGTTATCCAAAATCGTAGGCTCAAAGAACCTGATTAAAGGCTCGTGTACTTCATACATCTTATCGAATAGGGCATTCGTCCCAGCTACTACGAACATCACTTTACAATTTTTTTTAGTCAGATGCATTGCTGTGTTTCTCAACAATAGCATGCTACCTTTGAAATCCTTTATTAAATCTAAATCATCTATGGTTACTAATATGGGTTTATTTGCTTTATTCCATATTTTTCTCAAGGCCTCTTCCAGAGAAAGCTGTGCCTCGCCTGCAGATTCAAATTTTAACTTTAACAGCCCTAAAGAAAGCACTAACTCTTTAAATTTTGTTTTTTGTGTCTCTATATCGGTTTTCAGTCTTCTTAGCAGGTTAGAAACAAATGTAGGGGTATCTTCCACAGAAGCAATTGTTGATATAACAAAACAATCATTTTCAGAGGCAATACTTTCGAATTTTGTTAGTAGAGAGCTTTTGCCTATTCCCCAGCCACCTATAACAGCCATGTGCATAGGCGTGTTGGTTACTGTCGATTTCAATTTCTTCTCAAAAGTTTTTATTTGCTCATCCCGCCCGGCAAAATAGGGTGGAAATAGGCCTGAGCCTGGTCTGAACGGATTAGGATACAGAGTATTCATAGTATTCACCTTTTTGTATACTATGTATTTTGTGCATATAAAACTTTTTCTCACCCTGCACCACACTAATTAGCATCATCACTATGCGACGGAAAGTGCTTCCGCACTTTCCCAGCATCTTAGGAAAAATGCAAAAAGCATTTTTCCGTAAGACTGCAATTACTATGAATGCTCTCAAGACAAGTCCTTTGATTTTTCTGGTTTTTTTCATTCTCTTATTCACATTTCTCATTATGCCTCTACCTCATACTCCTACTCTGAGATGTGTCAGGTTTCTTTTTTTTAGAAATTTCTCTACCCTTTCATGGATTAACCTAATCCTTTTCTCTGGAGACAGATGTTTTGTTTCCTCATAGATTTTCTCCCTAATCTTATGTATTTCCCTCATAGCTTTCGGCTCCTTATATTTATACCTCACAATATCACCTCCTCAGGCGTTCTAATATCAATTTCTTTACACCCTAATTCCTTATTGATTAAGTTTACTCCTTTCACTGTTTTTAATTTTACCATATGCTCCAAATTCCAACTTACAAGGACATCAACTTCGTTAACTGTTGCTATTGCAATATGGAATGCATCATTTCTATACTTAATAGGTATTAGTTTGTGCTTAAGATATCTTTCTGCCAATTTCTCACATCTTTGATCTAACAGGAGTATTCCCAAGTTAAATTTTTTTATTAAGTTTGCGAGTTTTGTTTTCTTTGGCTCTGGGGTTTTGTTAATCTCATCAATCACAACATCAGATATAAACGTGTGAAACGTTTTTCTTTTAATTTCTCTAAAAAATTTTTTAGTAACCATCATCTTATCAGGTACATCCTCAGCATACGCAAAATTTAACACTGACGTGTCTAAATAAATCTTTAACTTTTTCATATCTTTACCTCCATCATAAGGTATGCCTCATCCTGCACAACGCTAAAGAGCATCATCACTACTGCAATTACTATGAATGACTTCAATGCAATGCTTCCGAATCTATTTTTGTTTTTCATGTCCATTGCTTCCCTTATATCACCTTTATCAAACCTCTACCACTATTCCATTCGGCTTAAGATCAAAACTTACCTTCTTCCTTCGTTTTAGATGATATATTTTCTCAATAATCTTCGGAAACCTGATTGCAAGGTTGTTCCCGACCAAACTAAGCGTTGCCTCAAGTTTCTCGCCGTCTTTCACAATTTTATTGTACTCCAGAATGGGCTGTATAACCTCCTCATCAAATATGACCTCACCGCAAGACAGACACTTCCATCCATTAATAATAAAGCCATGGAAAGCCTCTTCTATCTCAACACATTCTTTCTTGCATTCACTACATATTACCTTTTTCATTCATATCACCTCTTTTTATATGTGAACTTGCCGAAGTGGGTTAGAAGGTAGTAATCCTCTAACCCCGCAACTACGGCTTTGTACACTTTGTCTCCTTTCCGCCAGCATTTTTCTATCACGTTTCCTTTTCTTTTGCCCCTTGGGCATGGGTATCCTTTCTCCAAGATATTTAACACATCCCAAAGATCTTTTCTGTATCTCCAGAGCTCCTCCGATGAGGTTTTCGTGGCCTTAATTTCTTTATTTTTGTACCTCGGGAAGACCTTCATGAATATCCCTACATATCAAATATAGATATCCAGATATAAATAATTTTGGATACTCCTGTCAGTTTTTCCTGGATTTCTGCAAAGTATTTATGAATCATGCTATCTGCCTTATAGCACCCAATCTCTCCCTAAGGTGCTTATATGCCTTGTACTCAAAAAGCCAGTCAAACCATTCCGGTTTGTCACCCAGCATGCCTTTCTCAAACTTTCTGAGAAACGTTTCTGTTTTCATTTTGTATTTTTTCTCAAACCTTTTCAACCTTTCCTTGCACACCGGCAGACCAAGCCTGAGCACTTCTTCCTCAAACAGCACCGCACTTTTTATCAGCTCCGATTTTGCTATCACCATTTTTATCACCTACACAGTTTATAACAATTATAACAGGATATTAACCTTTCCGTTATTTTTGTTATATTTTTACCCCCACTCGGCATAACACTAATCATCATCACTGCAATTACTATGAATGACTTTAGGATTATGCTGTTGAGCTTTTTATTCTTATTCGTTTTTCTCATCTTACTCTCCTTTTCTCATTAGTCATTTATTAGTCATTTTAGTCAACTGATAGGTAACACCTTTTCCCACTTTAATGCAATGATTCCAAACCTATTTTTGTTTCTCATATTTTGGTCCTACCTATTCTTTCAACCTTAGCCATTCTGCAAACAGAGGATCTTGATGGATATACCTACCTTCCCCTACTTTCTCGATTATTCCTATATCCATCATTCTTCGCAGGTAGGTTGATAATGCATCCATTTTGTAATTTAAAGACCTGCTTATTTCCGAGAGCCTCTCATCCCCTTTGGCAATAGATATCGCTATGGCTTTGGATTTACCCTGCAGCTTTGACTCAGTTTCCATGAAGTGAAAAGTAAGCAGGTCATACATTGTTTTCCAGCATTCTTCCTGCTCTTTTATGGTGATGTTATAGATGTTGTTTGTTTTTGCATATGTGAAGGATGCTAAGGCAAAGGCTTGAAGATAAAGAGGATGACACTTTGTTCTTTTGAGCACCTCTTTAACAACATCTTCCTCCACATTAACACCAAATTTGGATAGGTTTTTGATTATTTTTTCACCTTCAGCCGCATCAATTCCGAAAAGGGATATAGACAAAAAGAAACCGTAGAAAGGAGCTTTTCGGAGTGTCATTTGTCTTGTAAGCGACTGAGCAGAGCAGGATATGATATATCTCACATTTTTTGTTTTTTGCATGTTGCTTCTCAACGCCCATTCAAACTGTGTATTCTTTAGGGTCTTTATTAGTGGAAATTCATCAAGAAACACAACGCATCTAACATTGTGTTTTTCTGCTAATTTGTCCGGGTATTGTAGTGTTTCCTCTATAATGTTTGTTACTTCGCCCTTTCCCTGCTTATAGTCAAACCATGCCTCAAGCACACCCTTATAACTTATGTGTACTGTTTTCAAAAAATCTAAAAATCCGGTCCATGAACCTGATAGAAACCCTACTACTTTTTTTGAGACGCCCTTATCGAACTTCTTATCAAATGCTTTCGTGACCTCTATTAGATATTTTGATAAAAAGTTTTCCTCGCTGAGCGGGCAGATCCCTGAAACATCTACGAAAATAGGGATAGTTTTTTTATCAAGTCTTAACGCCAACTCTTCCATTAGAGAGGTCTTCCCTATTCTCCGTGGACCTGATATTACATAGTTGTTCTGCTTATCTTTGAGCAATGTTTTTATTTCCTTTACCCGGTCATGGAACGCCTTTCCAAATACAGGTGAGCCAACTGTAAATGCTTGCATAGTTAAACATACCATTTATTAACTTAAAAGTTAATAAACTTTTTTGTTAATAAACCCTGAAAATTACAGGGTAGTGTAATTTTTGTGACTTTATAAATTTTTTCAAATCTCATTCTCTGTCCAGCCAAAAATCCTCCTGCAATCCCACACTCCACCCTATTTTCCGCAGTGGGGAGCGGAATGGGGGCATTATCCCTTTGGGATGACCCCGAATGGAGCAGCATTAATAAAAATGCAAATGCTGTGCGGGCAGTGAACAACGATGGTGCACAACAGATAGATTTCGCACATCTACGATATCACAGTATCGCCCTGTCCGCACCTTCAAACAAAATGCAATTTGCGACCAGGGTCGTAATTTGTCCAAAACAAGGTTTTGATTGCAGGTCTGTGAGCAGTAAAACTATAAATCAGGGTATTTAAATGTTTTGAAAATGTAAAATTTAAATACACCTGACAACATATACATAATTGTATAAATTACCATGCGGTTGAGGCGTATGCCTTTCAGTCCGAAAGGACCTCCGCATGGAGTATTAATTATAAACAAAACTCTGGTATTTTATCATCCAACTCTATTTTTTCGTTGCAGTTTCTTTCCAGTACATAGGACAACGTTTTTTTGAATGCTGCTATTGTCACTCTCTTTCCCAACTGACTGCGGATATATTTTATTACTGGGACAAAATCCTGGTCTCCACTTACAATCATTGCTTCATCATACTGTGGTGCTGTATACTGAATTGTGGTTGCTAAGTCTATATCAATAGTCTTGGACTTATGAGGGGGCAATTCCACTGGTAGATTACATTTTTCACAGTATGGTTTGACTTCAGAATGGCAAGTGGGACAGTATATTTTCGCTTGTCTTTCTACAAGTGGATATGTGTGAACAAGTATCCCGCTCCTTTCCAAATAATCGTGATACCTCTTTTGCTTCAGGTTGCTTGGGTCTTCGGATGAGAAATAATGTACCTGAGCAACATTACGCCCGGTTGAAAGAAGTTTTGCGAGTTTTAACGCATCCACCTTTTTACCTAAACAATTTTTTATTGTATGGAAAGTATGACTTTCCATACACTCAAAAATTTATTTCATAAATTTTCTCGCATACAGGAAGACATTTGAGAAGTCTATAAATATCATTACTCTGTTGTCTGCCATAATGCCAGTATTGCAGTGATAGTTTAATAACGTTTTCCAGGGCATTTCCGAGGTAAATAAATAAGTTTAGTTATTTCCAATTTCACCCCTTTTACTTTCTCATTATGAAAAACACCCGCCTCCCCTAATTCTCCCATCCACCACCACTCCCCCCCTATTTTTCGGGATGGGAGCGGAATGAGGGCATTATCCCTTTGGGATGACCCCGAATGGAGCGTCGTCGTAAGAATGCCAACGGTGTGTGGGAAGTGGATCATGTTTGTGCACAGCGGACAGATAATGCATGGACCTGCTTATGAAAAAGCTGTAACCTCCTTCCATGACGCATAAATGTGTGTTATATGCATTTTCTGCATGTAAAACTTTCCCTCATAGCCTGTTCCAGTCGGTATAGCACCAATGGATATCTGAAACAGTTCAAACATTTTTTGTTACATTTGCACAATAATGGTTTTTTTCTCTTTTTTGTGCTCATTTCGCTATTATCGCAAAACCATTCTCATCAACCACTAATGGGAAAAAATTTGTGGCGTGTTTTGTTTCCCTCATTTTTGCGATGTTCACAAACCTGCCAACAGTGTTACCCAGTCTTTCTATTGCAAGATGGATAATGCCGTCACTGAGAAAGCTTTCAACCTCATATTTCCCAAACTCCTTCCTGCTCTGAGGCATCTCAGTTATAATAAACGTAGTAATACCAAGGTTTCTCAACCCTCTGAAGAAATGAAAAATCTCAGTTCTAGGGTCCTCTATTGTCGTAAGTGCATACAGTGCGTCAAGGGAGTCAATAATTAATATCTCAAAATCTATTGTCTTTTTATAGTTTCGTATCTGTGTGAAAAGCGCATCCATCCAGTTTCCTCTTTTAAAAAGTGTTTCCTTACTTCCTCTTTTTATTGGCTCCCTCAGCTCTATTAATGTGACAAGCTCTTTAACATCCTTTATGTTCATCCCAAGTTTTCTCATCTGCCTGAGCAGGCTTCCTCTCTCCTGCTCCAGTGAGATGTACAGTCCTTTCACGCTTTCGTTTTTGGCTGCGTTGTACAGTATGTTGAATGTGAAAGAGGATTTCATTGAGCCTGCTGTGCCGCATACAAGCACCACGTATCCTTTTGGCACGCCTCCTTCCATCCTCTCATCCAAGTCTTTTACATAAGTCATTACCCTTCCTTTGACTTTTTTTATCTCAGGCATGTAATTCTTCTCTCATTTAATATCTATTTATTGTTTATTAAATGCATATCTGGGCATATAAAATTATCGCAGATTATCTTTCCTGAGCAGGTAAACCATTATCATTATCATACATAAAACAATGCAGAATACAATTATTAAAATCCTGTTGTATTCCTCAGTGTCTGCCTTTATTTGCGGTGCTGCCGGTTTTGGAAGGGCTTTAAAGCCTGTTGGTGTTGTGCAGTTCTGGTATGTTTCACCCTCCCCAAGAATTGTAATAAATGTGGTGATGTTTTTATACCCGTATTCCCCACCTTCAATCTCTATGTACAAAGTATCATTTATCTCCCATTCAGTGAATGCTGTGCCATCCTCATGTTTGAGGTTTGCTAGATCAACACACCAGTAACCATTAAACACCATGCATGATAACGCTGTTGAGTTTCTCTCATCATGCTCAACTGTTACATAAACCATTGTTCCATCAGCATTCTCCCCATTGTCAAGAAGCACCTGACCAACCAATAGGTGGGATGGAATTGAAATCTCCTCACTGATTTCTGCTGTTCTGAATGTGTAATATGAGCCACTGTTGCTGTCTACAATGTTACCTGATACAGTCTCAAAATAATATGCTGTGTCAGGGGTTAAACCTTTCAGCTCAATCCTCATAACACAGTTCTCCCTTCTGCTGTTATCCGTTTCCGTTAAATTCAGAGCATCAGTACTGACACCGTAATGCACTGCACCAGTACATTTTTCATCCGCAACCCATGAGATAACAACACTTGAACTGCTTATATTTGATATTCTTGGATTCTGTTTTCCCTCTGCATTCACAGACATAGGCAGCAAAAACAGTACAGCAACGCAGAAAACAAAAATTTTTCTCATAGCCCCACTCCGTATTTTTCGGAGATTTCCGTTACCTTCTCTCTGCCAAACAGCGGAGCAAGCATGTTTGTTTTTTCAGCAAGCTCCTTGTACGACAGTATTTCTGCGTTCATTCTCAGCAGAGCATTTTTGTATTCAGCATTTGGGAAACGTGTTTTTATTTCATCCTTCACTGGCAGTTCATTGCATATTATTTCAAACAATATGTTCGGGCAGATGCCGAGCACTGCGGCTTTTTTGTTCAGTTTAAACACAAACCCTGTGTTTTTCAGCATTTTCTTAGCGTCTTTTTCAGGCAGTTCTTTATAAATTATGTTCAGCAGAAGATTGAAATCATCCCTGAGTTTTGAGCCCATCGCTTCCTTTGGCAGAGTCCTCAGTTTTCTCCTGACATTATCCATGGACACAATGCCATTTTCCACACTCAGCATCCTTGTGTATTCACCGCCTGCGCTGATCATCCTGAACCTGTCAGCTCTCAATGCTTTTATGCCTTCTGTGATGCTTAAGAGAATGCGCCTGTAAACCTTTAGGGATGCATCTGCATCATCCTTCGGCAGAAGCTCCTCCTTTATCACACTTAGGAATTTTCCATCAGCAAAACCATATATGATGTCTGTTTTTGTCAGGAAACTCTCATGTTTTTTGATGATTCTGGTGAATATTCTGTCCGTTTCTCCTGATACATGATTGAGGGTTGAGTATATGCTGTTCATAACAGGGAGGAAATCCTCAGATAGGTTTTCATAACCTTTTTCCATGTACTCTATTGTTTTTTCGCAGACATCAAACAAATTCAGTGAGCCCATTTTTTCAAAATGCACATCAATGTTTCCATCCCTGAATGATGCGATTTTCCCCATCCCTGTTTCTTTGAGGTATCTGTTAAAATCAGAGAAACTTCTTTTTGATGTTTCTGATAAGAGTTTGTTCAGTAATCTTGTGTATTCGGGTTTTTCCACAAAATCTGGCAGGGTAATGAATAGTTTGTGTTTCAGGATGCTGTAGCCAACCAACGCAGCCATAATTGTGACAGCCCAGCTGGTCATCGGCGGCACATAGATTACATTCCAGGACATGGGTATGGCATCACAGGACAGGCTGAGGAGCGTTACTGTTGCTGCGCCCACCACTACCCATTTTGTCTGCCTGCGCCTGAGCCCAGAACTTTCATTGTATGCTCTCAGCAAAACATAGAAGCCGTAAACAATGAATAGTGCCACATATACTACGTAAAGGTAGAATGCCAGGCCAATTCTGGAGTAGAAACCCCAGTGGGCCCTGTATACTGTTTGAATAAAAAGTTCTGTGTTCAGCAGACCTGCAAAAATAAAGGATGGAATGTAAAGCACAAATACATGTTTCCCTCTTGCGAGTACTGATGATGATTCTTTTGGGAAAACCATGGCGAAATGAACAAAGGCAGCAGGAACAAAAACCATGGCGAGAACCGCGATTTTGTACCAGAAAAGCATTGCTTCCTCATCCGCAGCCAACAGCAGAGCAAATGAGCCAAACGCAAAAAGCGCAAACAAAAGCATCATCAAAGCAAAAACCCTGTTCACCCTGTCCTTTATGTTAAGGGATAATATGTATCCTCCTAAATACAGATTGGAGAGAATTGCAATCAGCGATATCATCGCATACGGGTTCAGTTCATACATCATTGTTCTGCTCCCTCCTGCAGCATTTTCCCCACATCCGCAATACTTATCCCATCACCTGTGAAGTTTAAACGTAAAACATTTTTTGCATGTGCTGTGCCTCTCATTTTTTTTATTCTTAAAAAGTTTCCATAGCTGGAGGGATTGTTTAAGGGTTTTAGTTCCATTGAGATAACGCCGTCTACCATGTAGTCTTCAAGCTGTGTTATGGGTGTGTCGCTCTCCTCTCCTATAATGATAGTGAATACTTCTAACTGGCTAAGGGTGGAAAAAAATGCGTAAAGGTATTTCCTGTACTCTAAGAGAGATTTGAAATTGATGGATAATGGTAATGGGTCGATAACAATTCTTTTCGGCTTATTTTTCTTCACAAACTCTACAATATCAATCAGCATTTTATTCGGCCATTCAGAATCAGCAGTCCTGCTAAAATCCCAGAAACTAATAAGACTGCCCTCAACAAGTTTTTCATCATAGAAGCTGAGACTGGATAAAAATCTTTTAAGTTTAAAAACCGGCTCACCCATGCATGTCATGTAAACACCGTTCTCCCCTTTTCTGCCCCCATGAAATAATGACTGCATGGCAAGGGTTGTCTTACCAGTGCCTGGAGCCCCTGTTACAAGTATCACTGATGATGAGGGAAAGCCTCCTTGAAGGGCTTTGTCAAGACCAGGTACGCCGGATTCTATTCTCTCCATTTTCCCCCCCCTTTACCTGAACTTCATTTCCACACTCTCAGGCTCACCAAGCACCTTTTTTGCAAGCTCAACTGTTATTTCCTCGGAATGGATTTTTGCATACGCCATAACCCTTGTCAACCCGCCTTTTACGTTCCTTATGTTTGAGTTGCATTCCGATGAAATATAATAGAGGACTTCAAAATCTATTTTCATCCCTTCCTTTTCAGCATCCCTTTTGAGTATTATGATTCTTGTTTCAGTTTCAGGGTCAAGAATATGGGTTACAAGACCACCCTCAAACCTTGACCTCAGCCTGTCATTAAGCGATGGTATGTCTTTCGGCGCTCTGTCACAGGCAATCACAATTTGTTTCTTTCCAAAGAACAAACTGTTGAATGTGTGGAAAAATTCTTCCTGAGCAACAGGCTTGTCCGAAAGGAACTGTATGTCATCTATGAGTAAAACATCAACATTCCTGTAAACATTTCTGATTTTTTCCATCACTGCTTTGTCCTTTTCAGAAACTGTGAACTCATAAATCAGTTTTTCAGAGGAAATATATTTCACGTTTTTTTCAGGGTAATGCTCCTTAACATAGTTACCTATCGCATTTAGGAGATGTGTTTTTCCAATACCAACATCAGCATAAATCAGCAGTGGGTTGTAAACACCGCCTGGTCTTTTAGCAACTGTCAGGGCAGCATCAGCAGCGAACTTGTTGCTGTCACCGATGACAAAGTTGTCAAACGTGTACTCCTCAAAAAGCATTGACTCCTCAGAAACTTCAGCAGGTGTTTTTTTCACCTTTTTAACCTTCGGCATTTTTTTCTTTACAGCAAAAACTATGCCTATTAATATTATTATTGCTGATGCGCCTATGAGAAGGATTTTGTATTCCAGGAGTTTATCCCATAATGTTGGTTCCTTCATTTCCT
>Ga0210015_1003045_pt1 | contig 15078 bp, 12 predicted proteins | sample CryGeymeta201522_FD_185471 | JGI IMG/M metagenome (GOLD analysis project Ga0210015, IMG submission 185471) | Groundwater microbial communities from Crystal Geyser aquifers in Utah, USA - Crystal Geyser metaG 2015-22 (SPAdes) (version 2) | ecosystem: Environmental > Aquatic > Deep subsurface >... | reverse complement strand
CACGCTTCGCAGTCGTCGCTCACGAAGCCTGCGCTGAGCATAGTCGAAGCGTTCGTTCCTCGCAATGGCGGATGTACGGTAGTAAGATCTTTAACCTGCGCCAGTCTGACCGAAGTCTCATTACGCACCACGCAACATCCCATGAACCTCTTCCAAACCATCCTCGAGGCGCTCGAAAGCCTCAGTTCCAATAAAATGCGCTCCGGGCTGACGGTGCTGGGCATCGTCATCGGTGTGGCGGCAGTGATCGCCATGCTGGCAGTGGGCACGGGCGCGCAGGATACCATCACCGGCTCGATCAGCGGCATGGGCACAAACCTGTTGTTTGTGTTCGGCGGGGGCAGTAGGATGGGCGGGGACACCGTCCGCAACCCGAAGCCGCTCACCCTGGAGGACGCCGCAGCTATCGCGGACCCGTTCGCGGCCCCCTCGGTGGACATGGTCGCGCCCGTCCTGCGGAAAAATTTCCTCGTCAGCGCGGCAGGCCAGACAACCTCAACCACTGTCACAGGCGTGACTCCCGAATTCTTCCCGCTCCGCAACTACAATGTGACCGAAGGCGGGATCATCACCGAGGAGCATTTATTGGGACGCGCCTCGGTGGCCTTGATCGGACCCGAAACGGCAGATGCCCTGTTTGGCCGCCGTGACGGTCTGGTCGGTGAGACGTTGACCATCGAGGGTCAACCGTTCCGCATCATCGGCGTGCTGGCTCCCAAAGGCGGCGGCATGTTCGGCTCGGACGATGACCGCGTGCTGATCCCTTATAGCACCGCACAGACGCGCCTCATCCAGCGCCGCACGCGCGACCAGGTGGATATTTTGCTGGTTCAGGTGGTGAGCGCAGACGCGGCGCCGCAAGCCGTGGACGAAGTGGCCTCCATCCTGCGCTCGCGCCATCGCACGGCAATCGGCGCGGACGATTTCACCATCTACAGCCAGCAGGATTTGCTAAGCACGGCGGACACCATCACCAACGTGCTGACCATTTTCCTGGGCGGGATCGCGGGGATCTCCCTGCTGGTGGGCGGGATCGGCATCATGAACATCATGCTGGTCTCCGTCACCGAGCGGACGCGCGAGATCGGCCTGCGGAAAGCCCTCGGCGCGCGCAAGCGCGATATCCTGATCCAATTCCTGGCCGAGTCGTCGTTGCTGAGTCTGCTGGGTGGGATCATTGGCATCATGTTTGGATGGCTGATCTCGTTCATCGTGGAGAAGGTGGCGATTGCATCTGGCACGCCTTTCTACCCGCGCATTGGCATGGACGCGGTCCTGCTGGCCACGATCTTCTCCGCGGCGGTGGGACTGTTCTTCGGCATCTACCCCGCCAACCGCGCGGCCAATTTGGAACCGGTGGAGGCGTTGCGGTACGAGTAAGTGGTAATTGGTAAATGGTGAATGGTAAGTGGGGATGTGGTGCGTAATGTGTAAACTGTGCTGGCGCAGGGACTTTGACCTGCGCCAGTTTTTTGTTGTTGCTCGTTCGCTGGCAGGCCTCGGTGGGGCGCTTCGCAGGAGGGCGGGGGTCTTTTTGGGCAGACAGTATTCGGTTGTTAAGGTGCGGGTATCCTTCGGCTTCGCTCACCCTACGGGGACTTCGCGGGACAGATATTCGTTGGTTCATTGGGAATTGGCGTGGTGTACCGCCAGTTCTGGCGGCAGTTGCACTGCCGCCCCCCAGCAGTGCAACTGCTGGGGCAACAACCCCGGCGATTCCCAGAGAGCCTATTCGTTTTTGAGGAACGAAGAGGAACGAAGATTGTGCAAATTAGTCAATGCCATCTTCCATAGGCGGGGTATTTTCTGAATCGGATTCCAATTCAAGAGGATTGGTGTTTAGGATGACCTGTGTTCGAATCAGACGGGTGAGGCTTTCGGCGGCGAGGCTGACCGTACGCAAGGCTTGCAGGCGGGTTTCGTAATCAATCTGGTTTCCCGTCAGCGTTTCGGCTTCGAGATAGCGAAGAATCTGCACGCGTACCACCTCGATCTCGTTGGTCAGGTCTGTGTCTTGAATTTGGCTGAGACTGGCTCTTTCGGCCTGTTTGAACTGATCCGAATAAAAGCCATGCCTGAAGGCGTTATGATTGCCCGGCTGTGCGCCCCGCTTTCGTTTTAAAAATTTGGTGGAAGCGGGACTATAGCCCTGCCTGCGCTTTACAGATTTGGCGGGGGCGGGACTAATGCCGCGTTTTCTTTCCATTGGGACTCCTATTACCTCCTTCCAGCATTGCCTGTCGAATTTGTTCCCATTGCATTTCCTCCCACTTTTCCTTTCCAAAAGCGGCTATGCTAAGTTCTTCAACCATTTGATTGATTTCATCCATATATTTGCGATATTGTTCCTTAACTTCCTTGTAGGGCTGATAGAGTCTTTCGCGGGTATCCAGCAGACTGGCGATACGGCCTGTTGTGTATGCAAAGGCGCGCATTGCATCGAGATGATCGCGGAATGAAAGATGTTCGATCTCCTGATTCATTTTATCCAGGGTGCGCATGATCATGATACGGTTTACCCCGACCTCATCCACGAGATCGCCCACGCCATAATTAAGCATGAGCTTATGCTCTGCATCAGTGAAGACAGGTTTGTAATCAGAGTTTCTTTTTTTAGCCTTGTGTTTTTTGGGCATGGATACCTCATAAAAAATAGGCGACTTGTTCAGCCGCCTAAAGTAAAACATAGTTTGAGGTAAGGATTCTGGAATTCCGTTTATTCCGTTTTTGGGTATTTTCCTGGTTTGTAACTTTTTATTTCCCAATTATCGTAAGTTTTTAGATCATACTTGCGCCAAGTTTTATCTGTAATTTTCACTTCGTCCATGGCAGCCTTCCTTGAGCGAACTGAGCCGTTCTCTTCCAAATCCTCCAATCGTATCTCCCGCAAACGCTTGATTTTGTTCTTTGTCCTTTCCTGCATACCCCGTTCCTTTTTTGCTTGATATAGCGCAAGCGGATCTATCAGCAAGCCTTTTCTTTCCATTAACCTTTGCAGTTTATTCCACCTTGCGACGGCAGACTCGCCTCGCTTTTCAAAGGCTTCGTCGCTATAAAAGACGGTCAGTTTTACAATATTTTTCCCAAGCACCGCATCCGCAAAAACCGCGACGATTTCCCAGCGCTTTTCATCATAAAAGACAATCGCCAGTGTTTCATTTTCCTTTGGGACATAATTTGCGATGGGCGCTGATTCCGGCGAAGGAGTTGGGATTTTGAACGGAGGTTCGCCCAAAGAAGCGGAAGACCGTTGCCACTGAGCAAAGATCACTTTCCAGTATTGGACAAGGGAGCCACGGAAGATGAGTTCGTGTTGCATATTTTTTGCATCCGTTCAAGCAGACAGTGGTCCTCTGGCAATTGGCGCGCCTACTTAATATCAATTCCCATCTGTCTAAATGCCTCTTTGACCTTATCCTCGTATTCCTGTTCTGTCATTTGACCCTTATCCAGATGGAGAGTTAAATCCATGTGTTCATATTTGCTTTGCAAGTAATTCAGAACACCCATCAGACTGGCGACTTTCCCTTTTGGTACCGTGAAGTTAAAGTTAAGTTGTTGATAGCGTCCTGCAGTTGGATAAGTTACTGGCGCAGTAGGGGCGAATACCGTTGCACCTGTCTCGTTGACTGTACCTGACGGCACGTTGCCTTGTACAAGGTTTACCTGGCTTTGTTGCGCGGCCATCTGTGCCTGACAAATCTCAGCCTTGATTAGAATTTCATTGTCAGTAAATGCCACAGAACATTCGGTTTTGAAATATCGACAAATAGGTTGGTCATCTTTTATCTCGCCCAGACCAAATAAACCTAACCGAACCCCTTCGGCAATCCCTGTATCCCAAGCGTTTTGACTTGTGGCGCGCGCTTCGCCAGGTGTCTTCAAACTGGATTGATAGAGTTGCGCGGTTGATACCCAATCACGGTCTTTCAAGAATTTTTCCCGAATGACCAGCGGGGCAATCTTTTCAAGGATTTCCCCATCTGATCGCAAGCGCTCGTAGACTTCCTGATCAATATAACCAGAATAGCCTGATGTAGGAACGCCCAAATCATTTTCTTTTACGCCAGAGCGCGCAGGCAGATAAATTTGACGATATAACCTGCGTAGCCCTTCTGCCAAATCGCCTTCAAGCCGTTTGAGGTTGCTTTTGATTTCACTGGTCTGATCGGCAGTGAGCTTCAAAGTAATATCGCTCAGCAATATTTGATAGGCAAGGAAGCGGCGGATCGAGCTTTCAAACGAGGCGCGCTCACTGAGCATTGGCACAAGGAAGAACATGGTGTTGCGATGAACGCGCGGCGAGCTGCCCTTTTCTTCCAACATGGTTTTAATTGCGCTTGGATTGTTTTCAGGCAGAACGATCAATTTCAAATCTGGCGTATCGGGAATATCTGCGCTTTCGGTGCGCCAGATATATGCTTTCAATTTATCGGTTTTGACATTATCACGAAGTAATCGTTCTTCCTGCGATTTAATATCAGGGTCATGGATATTCTCCATGCGCACCAAAAGCAGGTGATTCAAATTAGCCTGATTGGTGAAGAAGTATTTACCCGCTTGATTCTGGATATAGAACAAACGCCCTTTGAGTTCTTCGACTGCCTCCGCCACTGTTGCGGACGGGTTTTCCATCGTGGTGGCGTTACGCTTGATCTCAGCCATTGTAATACCGCGTTCCTGGCCGCCTGAGAATGAATACATGAACACTGTAGTTGCAACGCGTTCCCCAAGCCTGAGACCTTGATATGCCTTGCCCAAATTTGCATTGACTTTCAGCGCGCCTGAATCCGCGCCTGTGATGTCAGCGGCAATGACGCTGTCAAATTCGGAAGGGATGTGCTTCAAAAGTTCGCGGCGCACTTCCTGATTGGTGAGATCAAAATTAGCCAAAGTGATATACGGAATGTTCGCATCTTTCAATCCAAAGATGACGAGCGCAAGCAAACGCAGCACGCCGCGAGTACGTTGGAAAGTGGAATAACTGCCCCAACGATGATACAGCACATCCACCACTTCGGGGAGGAAGGGATAGGAATCTTCAAAGCGGGAACGATATTCGGACGCTTCCACGCCCGCAGGTAGAAGCGACTCGCGCGTGGCGTATTCCACAAATTGGTTGATAACCTTGCCCGCTTTCTTCTTGTCAATATTTGAGAACAGACGCAGGCTGATCACCTTCGTGATTTCATGTTCCTGCACGGGCGTATAGATTTTTTCCATGCGCCCTGAAACATATTGCAGGTTTTGAAGCAACTGCTGAGACTTGGCGTTCATGTTCGGCATGTTGCTGGAAGGCAGGGTCACAATCAACACAACCTTATCCAGTGTGCTGACAGTTTCAGTCAGTTCCTGCATGAAGGCAATCGTCTGATCTGCCAGCGTGCTTTCACCGACGGTGACGGCTGAAGCCTTGGTGATGTATTCAAGCACTTCATCCATCAGGATCATTACGGGGCCAGCGTTCGCCAGCATATCTCGGAATTCATCCGTTCTACCAGGCGATACCATGTCTTTGAAGTTCTTTTTCTTGCCCATGAGTTGCTCTTCCAACGAACCCCAGAGCGTATCTTTTGCGCTCATGGACGTGCCCACCATGACCACACGCTTTGCGCCCCACTCTTCCGCTTTGTGATACATGGCAATCAAGGTATGCGTTTTACCGCCGCCAAAGGGGGTTTGGATCTGCAACACAGGATCGCCGCCTTTGCCTTTGAGACGCTTCTCAACCACATCCAGCAAGGTTTTTAAGCCTTCGGTTTCGTAGGTTTTTTGGAAGAATAATTCGGGCTTGCGATATTCATCCACGCCGCGACCTTTGAAAACCTCCCAAAGATCGGCGGCAAAGACATCCAAAGTCAGGCGGCCTTGCAGGATGTCGTCGTGCGGAATTGCAATTGTGTGAAATGCTGTCATGGTTTTTACCCCGAGATAATGGATTCTGCCCAGAACACGACACGCGCCGCAATCGCGAGCGCTTCCTGATATTCTTCGAATGTGATTTCCTCAATTGGACCAGGGTAGCGTGTTTGGACTGCATATTGCGTGAGAACGTCTGCAAATTTGATTTGTTCTGGAACTTCCACACCCGTTGTTTCGAGGATGTCCACCAGGCGTGTAATGGAATGTGTTTTTGGAAAATCCTGTTCCTTAAACAAACAGACCGCTTTCAAGGCTTTTTCTGCCGCCTGTTGCGTGTTGAAGCACAGGTCTTCGAGCATAATATCCTTGCCCTGTCCTTTTTCAGCAAGGCGCAGGTTGCTGTAAGCGCGGAGCAGCCACGAGCGTGGATCGGAGGGATCAGACAGCGGCATATAACACCTGACCTTCCAGCAGCGCGGGGCGCAGGATCGTACCAAATTTGTCCCCGTATTGAGCGATATCCTCTTCGGTGGCGACAACAATATCCACAGGTGCGCCGACGCCGTGCAAATTACGGTTGATCTTTTGCGCCAGTTGGCGGCGGTGAACGGGACCGCGCACGATGACCAGCACATCCAGATCGCTGTCCTTGGTGAATACCCCGCGCACACTGGAACCGAACAGAAGCACGCGCTGCGGCTGGACGGTTTCAAGAATGCGGCGGGTGACTTCCTCCGCGATCTTTGCCAATTTTGGCGACAACTTGCTTTTTGTTTTTGTTTTGATTGTCATCGTAACGTCTTCTGATTCAATTGTACCTGAAAGTTCTGGAACGTCCCGAAAGTTCATCCACGCCGCGACCTTTGAAAACCTCCCAAAGATCGGCGGCAAAGACGTCCAAAGTCAGGCGGCCTTGCAGGATGTCGTCGTGCGGAATTGCGATCGTGTGAAATGCGGTCATTCGTCCTCGGGGAAAATACGCGCGACCTCGCGGCAAGCCGTCTTCAAGGATGGCGGCGCGTGGTTTGGCAGGAGTTGGCGAACATTTTGCGCCAATGTTTTGACATAAGGTTTACAAGCGGATTCGTTCCTGCGGAATTTTGGATAGGCTGTTTCTTCCTCCACAGATTGTCCCTGCAAAAAATAAATCCATGTTTCGATGTTTCTGCGTGGGATGAAAACGCCTATTCGTTCTTTGGGTTGGCGCGCAGATATTCCCACTTCCTGCAAGAGACGATTCATTTCCTGATGTTGTTCATCCACAGAATGATTATCTGCGTCTATCATTACGACCAATCCAATTGTTTTTTGCCGCGCGTTTTTTCGATATGCCCGCACTTCTCTGGGATATTCCCTGCGGACAAAACTTTCCCCCGCGCCTTCTTTTGGGAGAGGGATGACGCGTATGCGCGCCGACAGAACGCCGCGTTCAACCAGATAGGCGCGGATAAAAACAGCCTGCTGCAAATCCTCACAAAGAACGGCGATCTCCGTGTATCTATTCATTGCCAACCCAGCGCCTCGCAATGGATTCGGAAACCTTGAGGGCGTCGTCGCCCGACTCGGGCAGCGGGGAGAGGCGCGTGGCAAGCCCGTTGGAGCGCTCCATCCAAACGGCGTGGCTGGAGAGCAGGTCAATCACTTCGGGATGGTGAGATATCAAAATTCCCTGCGTTCCGTTTTCGTTGCACAGATCGTACAGCGCGGTCAGCCAGGGCTGGATTTCGGGCAGGGCGATGAAATTGTCGGGTTCGTCCAGGCAAACGATCGTATGATTCTCGCGCGCAAATTCCAGCAAGGTGTAGAGCGCGAGCAACGCCCGCTGGCCGTCGGATAGTTCGCGCAAGTTGTAGTTGACGGCGTTCTTCAAGTCTTCGTATTGAAAACGAGTTTCGAGCAGGTAACGCGTCCCGTAGGGGACGAAGCGAAACGAGTCGAAGTTTTTCATGGCGCGGCGCAGGGTTTCTATCAGACGGTTGACCAGTCCCTGGTCCTGGGAAATGACGCGGTACCAGCCCGCGAAATTTTCCATGAAGACGGAGGGCCTGACATCCCCGCGGTCGCCCGTATCCGATTGCATCATGGGCGGGATAATCTGCGCGATGATCATGCGCCCGATTTGCGCCTTGAAGCGGGTCAGTTTGGCATTGTCGGCGCGTTCGTAGATGGTCGCCAATCCCGATTGCGACCAATCGAACGGGTATTTGGGGCCAGGCTTATGCTGGTCGTCGTAGAGTTGGATTTCGCCTGCCTCGAATCTGAACAGGGGTTCGCCGTTCAGAGATAGTTTTTCCTCTTTGACGCTGACCTTATCGCCTTCTTTGGTATGTTCCACCGCCAGGTGATACCCAAACGTTCCCAGGTCTTCTTCTTCGAGATCTATTTCAAAAACCTGGAGGAAGGCATTCTGCCAACGGCAGCGGCTGGCGAACGGAAAGAGAGTCTCCACCTTTTCATCCCCGCCGATAAAGGATTGCAACCTTTGGAGCGTTTCAAAAACGGTGGATTTTCCACTGCCGTTTTCGCCGAGCAGAATATTCATTTTGTCAAATTTCAGATCAAAATTGACCAGGCACTTGTAATTATCAACATAGATTCGCTTAAGCATAGGAGCCTCCGATATGTACTATTTTATCCTCAATCGTTTCTTTAATTGGAACAATTTCGCTGGTTATCCATCGTTGATGGCATTGCAGAATATCATCGTGCGGAATTGCGATTGTGTGAAATGCAGTCATGTGTACCTCAATCTAAAAATCGTCGTTAGAGCCTTGTTTGATCAAATCCATTTCGTAGAGAAATCGAGATGGCCTTTTAGCCCAACCCCGATAACTGTTAGCGTAACTTAACGTTAAACTTTCCTCTGAACGCGTAATAGCAACAAAACAGCTGCGTCTCTCTTCTTCAATTTCAATACTGTCGTCACCTTTTTTAGTACTCTGATAAGAAGGAAGTTCATCTTCAACCATAGCTATTAAATAAACATGACGAAATTCTTTTCCTTTTGAAGAATGAATAGTCATTAAGGAGACAGTATTAGGCGGGATAATGGGCTCTTTAGGTCTCATCTGTAATTCATGCAAAAAAGCGCCTATTGTAGAATTTGAGCCAATCGCGTTTTGTATATCTTTTAATAAGCTGTTCCAGATTTCTCTTTCTTCACTATACTTATAAAACTTTTCGTGTTCATTTTCTTCACCTTTTTCATTATTGATTGCATCAATAGATTTTAGAAATTGGACAGAAAACTGTTGGTAATCCAAAGAAATAATCAAGTATTTAAAAACCAAATCAACAAACCATTTGTCCCAATCCAATAACGCTTGCTGTGCAGCAAGTTTTTGCCATTGCTGCAACAAGTCACGATTTAAAAGGTTGGCTTGGGTTTCGACAAGGTCAGCATCAACTTTGATATTTGAAACCTCTGAATAGGCACTACACAATATCAATAGATTTTTTTTGTCTTGTCGATCATCCGCCAAAGAAAGGATTGAAATCAACAATCTTAATGGCGCACTTTCAAAACTGCTCCTGCGCTGATGTGTTGAACTATTGATTTGGATCGCACGTAAAGATTGTTGAATTGCATCTAGCAATTTCCTGTTTCTAGCAAGAACTACTACTTCACTTAAATGGCTATTATGTCGGTCTTTAATGTCTTGGGCTATTGCGGCAGCCTCAGAAGTAGAATCATTAAACCCTGATAGCAACCGCACAACTTTACTGCCGTTGCTTTTTCGTGAAGATGAAAGTGCTTTTTTATCGGGAGTTCTTCTAAAATTGTGGCTAATTAATTTATTTGCTATGTCTACAACTTCAGGCGGGCAACGGTAGTTTACGGGCAGCTGAAACAATTCGGATTGATAATCCTCTGAAAACTCTTGAATACGTTTATGACTGGCTCCGTTCCATTGGTAAATTATTTGGTCATCATCCGCAACAACAAACACGTTTTTATAAACATCACCTGTGAGGCTACGAATAAATTTATATTGAGCCAAATTAGTATCCTGAAATTCGTCAACACAAATGTATTTATATACTTTCCTATATCGGTCAGCAAAAATAGGAAATTTAACGAACAATTCATATACTTTTAGAATAAGAGAATTGAAATCCAGAGCATTTCTGGCAGTAAGTTCCTGCTCATATGCTTCGTATACTTTACTGAATTTTTCTCCAAGAGATTTGTCAGAAAAAGAATTAATTGCCTCGTTTGGGAAAATCAAACTGGACTTTAGGCGATTAATTACTGGCAGAGATTTCTTTAGATCTTCCGATAGACCATCCTGGGAGTGGGTAATAGCATCATCTAGTACTGCTTGAAGATCGCTATCTTCAGAATAAATATGAAAGTTAGGGCTTATGCCCAAGTGAGTACCATGTTGCCTTAATATGTCAGCGCAAAAAGAATGAAATGTTCCCAAAAACAGACGTTGTTCTTGATCAGGAACATATTTTTGCACACGAGATCGCATTTCATCTGCAGCTTTGTTAGTGAAAGTCAATCCTAAAATCCTATAATTTTGTTCAGTGGATTTCTCTAGCAAGTAGGCAATGTGACAAGTAAGAACCCGAGTTTTTCCAGAACCTGGGCCTGCTAAAACTACTAGCGCACCATTTTCCCATGTCGTTGCTTGCCTTTGAATAGGGCTTAAGGAATCAAAGTCTTTCTGAAATGTCTCATTCATAATGTTGCTGCCACTTTCGAAATATCATCGATAATATTTTTATAGAAAGAAGGGACGTCGTTATCTGTTGCGTTTTGTGATTGTAAATATAAAATCAATTTTTGAGCGTAATAGACTTTATTGCCTCTTAAGTGGTTAACAATTATTTCCTCTGCTTTATTAGGGAACTCAGGAGATTGATTCGAATAACTATTATTTCCTTCCACGATAATGTAATCCCCTGTTGGTAAAAGTTTTAGCCGCATAGAGTCGGTCTTAGATAATATCCATTCTCTTGCTCGAGGCGATTGGCAACGCGCTTCATTACTCAAGATTTGTAAGTATTGAGTTGGAAAGGATGAGTATAGGAATTGTTCTAAATCAATAAAGCTTTTTGGTAATGGTCTCAAGAAAACCTTGGGCTTGCTGTCACATAGGGTTTTAGCCTTATTTAAAAAACCTGTTCCCGCGCTGTCGTTATCACATGTCATAAACCAAGGAATATCGAATGTTTTTGCAAGAGATATGAACGCCTCTGGATCACCATTATTCTGAAAGTCAATAACAGCAATGCCACCTTGATCAAATGGTTTTTCTGTTAATTCTGAAAAATATCTTAACAGGATGTATTCACTTTGCCCTTCGCACAACAGCCAAATCTTACTGAACATTACGTCGCCACGAAATCGACTCACATAAGTCTCTAACTTCATCAGTTCATCATCTGAAATGTAATATTTAGATTGTTGAAACAATTCATTAATTTTATTTTGTTCATTTGGCTGACCGCCAAATAATTGAATCAACCCGCGACGTTCATCTTCAGTCATTTTTCCTGAAAGAAGTAGCCTACTTTGGGATCTGAAATACCTATATTGAACCGTTCGCGCCGCACAAAATTGCTCTAATCCTGCATTTCCGACAATACCAACGCTAAACGATCTTCTAATAAAGCGAACAACAGTACCTTGTCCCATTCGTTTAAATAATCTTAATTGTGACAGTGGGGCTTCCTGCACAAAGTATGGAGAGTGGGTCGAAACAATTTTTTGTCCTTGAATTTGATTTATCTTTTTTGCTAAGGAACGCGTTGCTTGCGGGTGCAGATGGGCTTCTGGTTCTTCTAAAGCGAGAATCGCTTCGGTGTCTGGAGAGAAATTAGGCTTCAGGAAGATTTGTATGTAAGCCTCAAACAGAAATAAAACTGCTAAGCTTTGTATTCCCTGTCCATGATTTTGGATCGGTAATTTCACGTTTCCTTTTCCATTTTGAATAACAACTTCAGCTCTTGATAGCAACTCCCATGGAGTCATAGGTAATGCTTGCACAGACGTATTTTGCTGTGAATGAGAATCCATTACGTTTTGAGCATTATCTAATGTTTTTACAACCTGCTCTATTCTTTGATCGGCACTCAGCAGATCTTTATTGAGTTTTTCTAAGTTTTTAATAAGCTTCTTTTGCTGTGTAGGATCTACCCTTAAATCCTTGAGAATTTGCCCCCAAAATTGGGAGCGAGCTCCAAACTCGTTCTCTGGATTTCTTAGGGAGGCTAAATAGAAGAGTTTAATATATTCTGAAAGGACTCGTTTATTATTTGGCTTTGCACCAGCACCTCCAATTGGTTGACGATTTACGTCCAGAAATTCTGCTTTGGTGACCATAGCCCTTGTTTGTGTTTCATAAGCACTAGTCACACGTAGAATAATTAAGTTTAGGCTCTGATCAACATCTGTTTGTACAATTTCATTTAGAGATTGGAGTAATTCGGGACTCCATTCTGATAAGTTATCCTCTCTAAAAGTGAGTTCAATTTCAATACCATCCACAGCTTCTGGTGTGTCTGCTTGTTTGGTCATGTGGTAATCAAACTCTTCAAACACTGACTTACCACCGAATAAGCCACGCGAAAGGGCTATCCTCAATGCTTCCAAGAAAGAAGTTTTACCTGAATTGTTTTCTCCAATCAATATTGTGAGGTCATCAATGGGGATATCAACATCGACCAAGCAACGAAAATTTCGGATTTTTACATGCCTAAGTTTCATGGTTCTTCCTCAATTCTTTACTCATCACAACAATTTCCCTTGCTCCGCGGACTTCTCCACTTCCTGCTGGACTCGATCTCTGCCAGCCAGGAACCCATCCAACAGTTTCTTTTCCTTACTTTCCAGCGGAAGTGTTTCCGAGATCGCCTGGGCGACGCGGTAGAACGCCTCACTGCGACCAAAGCCACGATCCACGAGCGCCTTGACCATCTCTGCCCGTTGACCTTTCTCCCATAGCAGCAGGGACTTGTGCAACACGTCAATCATGTCACGCGGATCTTCAAGGTCGTCCAGTTTCCTGCCTTGCGGACCGAGCAGACGCGCAAACTCTTTTTCCTTCTTGATAAAGCCATTCTTGCCAAATTGCAGACTCAAATCCAGACCGCAGGAGTGGGCGAGTTTATTGGCTTCATCAAAGGGGACAAGCGCTTCGCCGTAGTTCCAGCGCCAGAGGACATAGAAGCGTGCAATGGGGCTGACTTCGGTGGCGAAATCATCGTGCAGGATTTGCTTGACGGCGTAATTGGTGGCAATCACGCGGACTTCTTCCAGCAGACGGTTGGCGCGCACGATGTTGCCTTCGAAATCCATGACCTGCTCATATTTGCCAAAAACTTCGATAGCCGAACCAATGGCGGCAATGAAGAAATCTGCCCCACCAATACCCTCTTCCCACAAACGGTGGAGTTTTGCATCTAGATGTTGCTGCAATTCAGTACGCACATCGTTATAGAAACCAGTAGGTTGGCGTTGGCTTTTACGAGCAATAATATAGATTGATGAGGCAAGAGCGGCAGATTCGTTTGCGCGCATCCTTGTTTGCATCTCGGTATTAAGTGGCCATGCACTTGTTACCACTAAATTTGAGCCAAGCAGTGCATTAATTACAGTCTCCCAGCCTTCGGTTGATTTATGTGCGTAAACTATAGTGGCAACTCCATTTGGTTTCAATACACGATATATTTCTTCAAAAGCGTGTTTTAAATTCTCTTCAAAAAACTGTTTTCCTCCAGCAAGCCCTCCTTCTCGATTCCCGTAAGTAACAATTTCAATAATTTTCGGAGTCAATGGAGTGCTAAATATTTCTGGAAAATTATGACCAAGTGATCTCTTTAGCCAAACATAAAAGAAATCCGATAAATATGAATAAGGAACATTATCGTAATAAGGAGGATCGGTAAGGATCGCGTCAAAATAATTATCGTTGTAGGGCAGTTTTGTAGCGGTGTTGTTTGTAACACGCGCACTTATAACATCTAATTTTGGAATTTCTGAGCAATGGTTTATGACTCTAAATACCCATTCACTTGCTGATTCCCATCCACCAGTTGCGCCGCTAAAAGGGTTCAATTCAAAATAATCCCAAACAATGGATAGTGCTTGCCTAGTAAATGTATTTCCAATAAATTCGCCGTTTGATACCCATCTTGTAAAACTTGAGTCATAGTCAGCCATTCTATCAAGAGTAATAGATAAGTAACATATTACGGCTTTTGTAAAATCCACATTGTTGTCTAGCGTCAATATTTTTGATTGTGCTTCGCGAATTTTTTCAACAAAGGTTATCAACGTAAGTTTTTGCCTTGCGTTGAATAAGTCTCCCCATGAATTGAGCCCGTAACTTTTTAGAGAGAAAGCACGTTCCGCTCCCGATCCATTTCCTTCAGGTGTAGGTTCGTCAGGCACGGGATCCAATCCCCACTTTTCAGTAAGGCTTTCTCGACGTTTAATAAGAACTTTTTCTGCCTGTTTAAATATAGCCACATCTTTAGGTAACGCAATGCGGTAATTCTTTCCGCTAACCTTTTGATTTAATAGTACAACTGCAATAAGTCGCTCAGTGGATTGCCCATCTTTAAAAATTTTACGTGTGGTATTTGCGTCGACAATCCCACCGCACACCATGCATGTCGCTATAGCCTTAGAAACAGTCCCCTGTTCTGGATCAAAACCTTCTGGCCACTTTTCATAGCCATCGCCCACAATATGAAATTCTAATTTGCTCTTCGAAACTTTTGGATAAAGAGCAACTTTCTTCTTTTCTTTCTTAACCAACCAAAACTGACGCATGAGGTGAATGTCTTGTCCGCACGAAGGATTTTGACATGGTATCGTGCGCGCCCAAATATAACCGACAGGGATACTACCATCGGGGTCATGTGGAAAAAATCCATCCAATTCTTTTTGTGCTTCTTTAAAAACCCATTCACCCCAGTAACGCACCGCGTTCACGAGCGGGTTAAAGTCAGTGGTTTGTGAATCAGTTGTCGGGTCGAAAAGAGCGGGCTGTTCATCCTTCCCCTTTTTCTTATTTTTACCTTGTGCCTTTGGGCTTCCCACTTGCGGCTTCGCCCACTCAGGCATGCCCTCAAACGGACGCCCGAACTTCTGCGGGTATTCCAGCGTGGCTTTTTCGATCAGCACCGCCACAGGGTTGTAATCGTTGGCGTAGGATTCGCACCCCAGGCGCAAGGCTTCGAGCGGGTACGAACCGCCGC
>Ga0210015_1003038_pt1 | contig 15086 bp, 13 predicted proteins | sample CryGeymeta201522_FD_185471 | JGI IMG/M metagenome (GOLD analysis project Ga0210015, IMG submission 185471) | Groundwater microbial communities from Crystal Geyser aquifers in Utah, USA - Crystal Geyser metaG 2015-22 (SPAdes) (version 2) | ecosystem: Environmental > Aquatic > Deep subsurface >... | reverse complement strand
GACCTCGACCGCGTCCAGCACATGTTCTATCACAACCGACTCGACGTGGCGCAGGCCTGGTACAAAAAATTGGATGACTTCGTGGGCGAGGTCAGTGCGCGGCTCAACGGCAAGCACCGCCTGCTCGTTTTATCCGATCATGGCTTCAGTGTTTTCAAACACAAGGTTCATCTCAACCGCTGGCTGGCGGAACAGGGCTGGCTCGTTCTAAAAGATGGAGCGTCCGAAGGTTCTCTCGCAGAAGTGGATTGGACACGGACCAAAGTTTACGCGGTGGGGCTGAACAGCCTGTACCTGAACGTCAGCGGACGCGAGGGGCAGGGGACGGTCGCCGCGCAGGACATCGAACCGTTGCTCGCCGAAGTCCAAAAGAAGCTGCTGGACTGGATCGGCCCGGACGGGAACGCGGTCGTCGAGCGCGCCCGTCTCAAACACGAGGTCTACACCGGCCCCTACTCCCGCCTCGGCCCGGACCTGGTGGTGGGCTACGCGCCCGGCTATCGCGCCTCGTCTGAGACCGGCCTCGGCAAAGTCCCCGCGTTGACGGTGGAACCCAACACCGGCCACTGGGGCGCCGACCACTGCGTGGATGCGGACCTCGTCCCCGGCGTGATCTTTGCCAACCGCGACCTGCGCGATTTCGGCGCCATCTCCTTCCGCGACATTCCCTTCCTCGCCATCGGCAAACACCTCGACCAGTCCCACGTCAAACCGCCCTCCCAGTCCGGTCCGCAAGGACAAAAAGATTTGGAGGAGAGGTTGAAGGGATTGGGGTATTTGTAGCGTGGTGTGTGGTGCGTGTAGCGCATTGCGTAGTGCGTAAAGAACCTTTGCCGCGAAGTTCACGAAGGAAAATTGCGAATAAGGTTATCGCCCTCCTGAGCGGAGGGCCGCGCTTTTCGTCCCGCAGTCGAAGGACGGATAACCTGAGCAAGTATTGTTCTACGGACTTGCTCTTCGACTTCGCTCCCTCCACGTGCATTCGGTCGCTCCGCTCACATCGTCCCGACGTACTTCGGGAGGGCAGCGGGTTAGTGGTAAGAGAGTGTCTGAAAAGTCATGTTTTCGCTAAATTGCGAAGCATCAATCGGATCATGGCGATGTAAATGAAAGATTCGCTTGTTTCTGGTAATCGCTCGTAATCTCTTGCCAGACGACGCTGGCGAACCAGCCAGGCAAAGGTGCGTTCCACAACCCAGCGCCTTGGTAAAACTTGAAAGCCAATCTGACCTTCTGGTTTTTCGACAATCTCCAATTTCCAACCAAAGGCTTCTTCGACCCAGGCGATCAGGGTGCCGCGGTAACCTCCGTCGGCCCAAATGAGTTCCAGTCGTTTGATAAGTTCTGCTTGTTCTGCCAATCCTTCCAATAACAGTTTGGCACCATCCCGGTCTTGCACATCGCCAGCCGTCACCACGACTCGCATGAGTAAGCCCAAAGTGTCCACCAAAGCATGTCTTTTTCGGCCTGTCACCTTCTTTCCAGCGTCAAAACCGCATTCCGAGCCTCCTTCCGAGGTCTTGACCGACTGGCTATCCATAATGGTGGCACTGGGTTGAGGCTTTTTCTTGTGCCGTTGTCGTCTGACTTTCACACGCAAGGCTTGGTTCAGTCTTTCCCAGAGACCTTCCTTTCGCCACAAACGGAAGTAATGATAGACGGTTTGCCAGGGCGGCAGGTCGCTCGGAAGCATGCGCCAGGAACAGCCACTTTGCAGGATATAGAAAATGCCATTCAGAATGACTCGCCAGCCATGTTCGCGAGGGCGACCGGTCTTGGCTTCGGCTGGCAGGTATGGTCGAATTTTCAACCATTGGGTATCATTCAGGTCGGTCGGGTAAGTTTGCTCGGATTTGGTCATCCTGCAAGTTTGCCCGACTTCCTCTGTTTTGGCTAGTTTTCAGACACTCTCTAACGAATTTCTCTGCCGCTCACAGCAAAAGGGTTTTCCTCAACCACCACTTTACTGAACACTGATAACTGAACACTGATCACTGATAACTGCCTTCCCCATGCTCAAACTCTTCTCCCCTAAAAAATCCCCCGCTAAAAAAGGACCCATTGTGGTGGTCTCCGGCCTGCCGCGCTCTGGCACTTCAATGATGATGAAAATGCTCCAGGCTGGCGGACTGGAAGCCGTCACCGATTCCATTCGCAATCCTGATGAAGACAACCCGAACGGCTACTTCGAGTTCGAGCGCGTCAAGCAAATGTCCGCAGGCGACCGCGCCTGGCTGGACGAGGCCGCTGGCAAGGTGGTCAAGGTCATCTCGGCGTTGCTGGAACACCTGCCCGCCGACCGCGCGTACAAGGTCATTTTCATGGAACGTGAGATCAAGGAAGTGCTCGCCTCCCAGAAGAAAATGCTCGACCATCGCAAAGAGACTTCCAAAATCTCCGATGAAGAGATGGCGGAGCAGTACCGGGCACACCTGAAAGCGGTCAAACCGTGGCTGGCGCGCCAACCGCACATGGACGTGTTGTACGTCGGCTACAACGCCATGATGTCCGATCCTGAGCCGTCCGCCCGCCGCGTGCTTGAGTTCCTCGGCCTCCCGCTCGACCTGGCGAAGATGCTGTCCGTGCCGAATGATCAACTCTACCGCAACCGCGCATAGGGGACGTACCGCGACATTCATGTCGCTTCTCCTTGCGAGATGAATCTCGCGGTACAAATCCATTTCAATCCAACGAGGACTCTATGACCAAATATATCGTGGTGGTGGCTGGCAACATTGGGGCGGGGAAGACCTCGCTCACCGAGCGGATCGGCGCGCGTCTCGGCTGGTGGACGGGCTACGAATCGGTCTCGGACAATCCGTACCTGTCCGATTTCTACGGCGATATGCGGACCTGGTCTTTTCACCTGCAGATCTTCTTCCTCGGCCACCGCGCCGAGCAATATCTCGATGCGGCGCGCGACCCGCGTTCCGCCATCCTTGACCGAAGCATTTACGAGGATGCCTACATCTTCGCCCGCGCCCTGCATCACATGGGGAACCTGTCCGAGCGGGATTTTCTAGCCTACCGCCGCCTGTTCGATATTGTGGTTCAGGGATTGCCGCGTCCCGGCCTGCTGGTTTATCTCAAAGCGCCCGTCCCGGTTTTGATGGAACGCATCCATCGCCGCGCCCGCAATATCGAAACGGGCATCACCGCCGAATACCTGTCCCTGCTGGACACATTCTACGATGAATGGCTGAAATCCTTTGACCTGTGTCCCGTGCTTACCATCCGCACCGACGACCTGGACTACGTTCACCAGCCCCAGCATTTGGAGACGGTGGCAGCGCGTATTCAGGAAAAATTGTCAGGCAAGGAAATCATGGATTTGAGAGGATAGGATTTATGGCTATAATTCTGCCAGTATCAAACCTGGAGGTCGAAATGTTGGATACGCGTGTTTCCGATCTTACTGTCGCCGAATTCAAAGCCCTGGTTCGGGAAGTCGTGGAAGAAACTTTAATTGAAATGCTTGCCGACCCCGATGAAGGGCTGGAATTGACCGACGAGATAAAAGTGGCTTTGCGCCGCTCCCTGAAATCGGTGAAGGAAGGCGGCGCGGTATAATCCATTCGGACACTTGCCCTCTCGAAGGACATCGGGACGATGTGGCGTGCAAGCGCCAGGGAATTGCCAATTCCCTGGCGCTTGCTTGCCAGGGCAAGTGTGCGCTACACGCTGTTGAGCGCCTGTTCCAGATCGGCAAGCAAATCATCCACATGTTCCACGCCAACCGATAAACGAACCAACGCGGGGTCAACATCCAGTTGTGAGCCAGCCACTGAAAGATGCGTCATCGCCGCGGGGACTTCGATCAGCGATTCAACGCCGCCCAGCGATTCGGCCAGCGTGAAGAGTTTGGTCGCCTCCACCATGCGGACGGCGGCTTCGCGTCCGCCTTTGAGGATGAACGAGATCATCCCGCCGCCGTTTTTCATCTGCCGCCTGGCAATATTGTATTGTGGATGACTCTTGTGGAAGGGATAGATCACTTTTTCCACTTTCGGATGGCTGGCGAGAAAGTTCACGATAGCCGTTGCATTCTCGGCGTGACGATCCATCCGCAGGGACAGGGTCTTGATGCCCCTTAAAACGAGGAACGCGTCCATCGGTCCCAGCACCGCGCCGACCGCGTTTTGCAGGAAATATAATTTCTCGGCGAGTTCCTTGTCCTTGATGATCACCGCGCCGCCGACCACGTCCGAATGTCCGCCGAGATACTTGGTCACCGAGTGGACGACGATGTCCGCGCCCAGTTCGAGCGGGCGTTGCAGGTAGGGGGTCGCGAAGGTGTTGTCCACCACAAGCAGGGGATGATTGGGGTGCGCGTGGACGATTTCCGCAACCGCGCGAATGTCCGTGATGCGGAGCATGGGGTTGGTCGGCGTCTCCAGCCAGACGAGCCGCGTGGACGGGGTCAAGGCCTCAGCCACAGATTCGGGATCGGTCGTGTCGGCAAACGTAAAGTCGAGGGAGAAGCGGCGGAGCACTTTGTCGAACAGGCGGAACGTCCCGCCGTACACGTCGTTGCCGGCCAGCGCGTGCGCGTCCGCATTCAGCAAGCGGAGCACGGTGTCGGTGGCGGCAAGCCCCGACGCGAAAGCCAATCCGTAATTCCCGCCTTCGAGCGCGGCGAGACAATCCTGCAAGGCCTTGCGCGTGGGATTTTGCGTGCGCGAATATTCATAGCCCTGGCGCGGCCTGCCGACGCCGTCCTGTTTGTAAGTGGAGGTGAGATAGACTGGCGTCATCACCGCGCCGTTGTTCGGGTCGGGTTCCTGTCCCGCGTGGATGGCAAGCGTTTCAAATTTCATTCTGCTCCTGTAAAATTTATTGAACCTGTGTTGTCTTAGGTTTACAATCGCTCATTATACGAGGAAACATGACAAAAATATTACTTGCAGTTCTGGCTCATCCCGACGACGAATCTTTCGGTCTCGGCGGCACGCTCGCCCTGTATGCGCGGCGTGGCTATGACACCTACCTGGTCTGCGCGACGCGCGGCGAGGTCGGCATGGTGGACGATCTCGGCGGTCACGCCTCCATTGCGGAGTTGCGCGAGTCCGAGTTACGCTGCGCCGCCAAACACCTGGGACTCACGGGCGTGTATTTCCTGGGTTATCGCGATTCGGGCATGCCCGGCTCGGACGACAACCGGCATCCCAACGCGCAGGTCAATCGTCCGGTCGAGGAAGTGGCGGGGCGCGTCGTCAAATATATTCGCGAACTCAAACCGGATGTGGTGCTGACCTTCGACCCGATCGGCGGATACAAACACCCCGACCACATCCAGATTCACCGGGCGACGGCGCTCGCGTTCGACAGGGCGGACGACGCCTCTTTCCACCCCGAGGCGGGCGCGCCGTTCCAGCCGCGTGCGCTGTACTTTCAGGTTTTTCCGCGCGGTTTCCTGAAGTGGGCCACGCGCCTCCTGCCGCTCTTCGGCAAAGACCCCGCCAAGTTCGGGCGCAACGGCGATATCAACCTGAAGGAACTGGCCGAGGTGGATTTCCCTGTCCACGCGCGGCTGGACATCCGCTCTGTGTCCGAGGTCAAGCGCGAGGCGGGCGCGTGTCACGCCTCGCAGGGTGGGGTGGGGATGCGCCGCGGGCTGATGGGATTCGTCACCACGGTCTTTGGCGAGCACGAAGATTACATGCGCGCCTACCCGCCTGTGGATACTGGGTTCACGCGGCTGAGGGACTTGTTCGACGGGATTTGACCCGTAGCGCGACTTTCAAGCAACTTGCCAGTATGGGCGACATCGCGAAGCATGCCGCGCTACAGGATTCAAATTACGGAACCAGCCTGAGCGTATGCTTCGCAGACGCTTCCACGGCGGAAAGTGTAAAGGGCAGGGTGTGATATTCCACCGCCAGCCATGACTTAATCTGGTCGGCGTAATGCGGGCTGAATGGCTGGCCCGATTCTCCGCTGGGGATGATGGAGAGCGATGCGTCCCAATCGGCGGGGTCGGCGATGATGCGGTAGGCGGGTCCGAGTCCCATGGCGTAGGGTTTATCGGCGTAGTACGCGCCGCTGTCCACCGTGTTCCAGTTACCGCCGGTGGGATACGGTCCGCGGTTGAAGATCGGGCGCAATGCGCCAACGCTTCCAAGCGGATGCGAGAAAGTGAAAGTGTGCAAGTTGCCCCAGGTCCATTTGGCGGGGTTACTGCCGACACTGGCAGTCAACTCGTCCATTGCCGCTCGCAGGGACTTGGTTAAGACTCCTGCCCGATCACCGTCCCACCAGGGATTCGCGGGATCGTCGAGCAAGTTTTGCAGGAACATGTAGGGGTAGCCTGCCAGGGTGAGATAAGAGTCGGTTGTCGCCGCGCCCAGTTTCGGGTCGAGGGTGAGGCGGAGGATATGTCGCAGGGCAAGTTCGCTGAGCGAGGCTTCGCCGCTTTCTGGCGTCATCATCCCATCCCAATCTGCCAGCGTCTCAAGCATAACTTCTTCCTGCCTGTTGGCGGGGCTGGCTTCTGCCGCCAACGCCCGCGCCACTTGCAGGTTGATGTCGCTGTACAAACTGCCTTGCAGGGCGGCGAAATCATCGGCGGTGACGTTTTTCGAATCGCGGATGGTCTTGCTGATGAGCGCGACGCGATAGGGCGGCTGGAAATAATGCGAGAGGAAATGCGGATAATCGAGACCCGCGGGGCGGTTGTTGGCGGATGCGAAAAAGTCGCCGCTGGGATTCAGGGCGGAGGGGAGTTCATCGAACGCGACGAAACTCTGCTACTCGTGCGCTCCATCCGCGCCCGAAACTGGTTGCAGACCTTTGACATCGTTGCTGGCTCGGACAGGCACCGCGCCCGACATTTGAAATCCGATGTTGCCATCAATATCAGCGTAGACGAAGTTCATGCCAGGCAATTGCCAGAGCGCGGTGGCGGCGCGGAACTCGTCCCAGTTTTGAGATTGGTCAAGTTGAATGATGGCTTGCGCGAGCGGGCGACCTTCATCCAAACCTGTCCAGCGCAAGGCGAGAGTATCTTCGCTGTCGGGAGTCGCATCGGTAATGATGGGACCGTGTTGGGTGGAGCGCACCTTGAGCGTGACAGTTTCACCATCCTTGACTTGAATGGTTTCTTCGCGGATGGTGAGGTCTTTCCACTCGTCCATGAATTGATATTGCGTGCCATCGGCGTTGAGCGTTTCGATGAACAGGTCTTGCACGTCGGGGCGGGCATTGGTGACCGCCCAGGCGATGTGAGCATTGTGTCCGATCTCAATGCCAGGCAAGCCAGGCAATGACGCGCCGACAACATCGTATTGACCGTCGCTGGTGCGCAGTCCGACTTCGTACCACAGCGTCGGCATGGACAATCCCTGATGCGGATCACCAGCCAACAGCGGCAGTCCCGAAGCGGTGTGACTTCCACCCACGACCCAGGCGTTGCTGCCCTGATCGGGCTTGGCAAGCGGCGTTGCAGATTGCCAGTCCGCGCTGGCTTCGAGCAGGGCGGTAGCGGTATTCGATAATGCGGTGATGTTCGCATCGGGGATGACATCGGGACCGGGATAATCGGGCAGGAGGCTGATGGCAGTTTCCCACGAGGTCGCAGCGACCAGTTTGGTAACGACCAACTCATCCTGATAATTATTGCTCAGTCCCCAAGCCACCAGTTTGCCAAAGACCAGCGAGTCAATCGGCGTCCATTCCTGCGGCGTGATTCCGAGGATCTTGAATTCCAGCGGAAGTTTATCGCCCGCCTGCGCGAGATAAGCATTGACGCCGTCCGCGTAGGCTTGCAGGGCAGATTGCGTATCAGCGTCGAGAGTCTCCCAATCGGCTTCGGCGGATTCGGTCATGCCGAGGATGCGCATGAAGGTATCGTTTTTCAGTCCGCGCTCACCGACGATTTCGCTGAGTGTTCCGTGCGCGGCGCGGCGTTGGGATTCCATCGCCCAAAGTCTGTCCTGCGCGGTGACGAATCCCTGCGCGTAAAACAGGTCATGCGCGTTTTCGGCGACAATGTGCGGAATTCCGCTGGCATCGCGGTAAACGGTGACGGGAGATGTTAGTTCGTCAAGGGCCAGGTCGCCATCCAGTTGTGGAAGGGCAGGGCGGACAACGGCGAAGTAACCAACGGTGGGCACAATGATAGCGATGACGAGCAAGATGGCGAGAATCGAGAGCAGGATTTTCTTGAGGCGGCGCATGACGAGCTCCTTTATTTTTTCTTTTCATTTGACAAAAACTCTAACGGCGGACGTTGATTCAACTTTATCAAAGCGGCTCCCATTTCCCCAATATTTAATACGGTTATCGAACCTGTGTCGCATCCCAATCGCTGGAAATGATCGAGCGGCAATCCGAGAAAATGCGACACCGCCAGTTTGATCGGGTCGGCATGGAAAACGCAGGCAACGATCTCGTTTGGCTTTTTGTGGTTTTGGACGATCCGTTCCAGCGCGGACGCGACGCGCGTCTGCATTTCCGGGAACGACTCGCCTTCGGGAAAGCGAAAACGCGACGGGGAACGTTGGACGATCTTCCAGGCTTTGGTGAGTCTGAGCGCCTTCCACGACCGTCCCTGCCATTTGCCGACGAAACTTTCGATCAAGCCGGGTTCCTGGATGATCGTCAGATTGTGTACCTCCGCGATGGGACTGGCAGTTTCCATGGCGCGTTCCAGCGGGCTAGAGTAAATGGCCTTGATCGGTACATTTTTGAGCGCATCGGCCAACGCCTGCGCCTGTTCCTGTCCGCGTTCGTTCAGGTGGACGCCGGGGGTGTGGCCCGCAAGTTTTCCCTTTTTGGTAAAGTCGTTTTCGCCGTGACGGATGAGGAGAAGAAGGGGCATGGTGAATTGCGGATCTATTTCTCTCCCGCATCCTTTTTTGCATTTGACTTAATTTCCCGCCAAAAATCATTTGTTTCAGTCCCCAGGTTTCTTGCCATTTGATCTACTTCTCTTTCGTCAAGATCAGCATTTTCAGTTTCAGGTTCACGATAATGATGTCGCATGATTTCGAAAATATCTGATTCGTGTTTGTGGGAGCGCCCCTCTTTCCATGCCATCAATTTTCCGAATATCACATCTTCGGGACGCGCACACCACACCTCAAATGGTTCCTCGCCTGGGATTTCCACTAATTGGCGAACTCGTCTTTCAAAAGCAGGGCGATAATCCAGTGTTCCGCTCAGAGGTACCAAGTCGGCTTTTTCGCCACGATTGGTGTCAATGATATTGAACATGATTCCCATTTCAATGGAATTGCGTATCATCTCGGGATCGGCGTAATACCGAGGTAAAGGATAGGATTCTGATAGCGCGTTTATGTGCGACTCGGATAGGTCAACAACTATGTCAATATCGTAAGTGACGCGTGTGATTCCGTACACTGTCCCCGCGAACGCGCCGATGATCATATACGGCGCATTCAATCGTTCGAGCGTTTTGAGAATATCCAGAAACAAACTCAAGTCGGGCTTTCGTTCAGCGGGCACGCGCTAATTCCTCCAAAACTTTCATATTGAGCAAATTGATGGAGAGGTCGGGATATTTTCTTCGCAACCGCCCGCGAATCAATCCGACCGCCAGTTCGCGCGCGTCCAACATGGCGCGGACGCGTTTGTGCGGCGGAAGTTTTGCCAACATGTGAATCTGTTCGCGGTCAATGGATTCGGGGTGAAATACGCTTTTTTGCATGAGGTAATTATACCTTTGTAAGTGAGCAGTCGTCGCTACTTGATCTTCCGTTTCATTTCCAGGATTTGTTCTTCGCTCATATCGGGGACATCCACGCGGCGTTCGATGCCGAGGGCTTTTCGTTGCGCCTCGCGCCACATTTCGAGCCGCGCGGTGACTTGAGACTCGTAGCCCTCGCCCGAGGGTTTGTAGAAATACGTGCCGAGCAATCGCTTGGGCAAATATTGCTGTGGCGTGAAATGACCTTCCTGTTCGTGCGGGTAAACGTAGTCCTTGCCATGTCCCATCGCGGCGGCGTCGCGGTTGCCGTCCATCAGGTGGCGCGGCACGGAGACTTGTCCTTCCTCCTCCAGTTTTTTCATCGCCTTGAAGTAGGAGGTTGCGCTGTTGGACTTGGGCGCGGTGGCGAGATATAGCGTCGCTTCAACGATGGGATAAATCCCTTCGGGTAGGCCGATAAAGTCGAAGGCTTGCGCCGCGGAGGAGGCGATGACCAGTCCCATAGGATCAGCGAGACCAATATCTTCACCCGCCAAAATAATTAATCGGCGGATGATGAACTTCGGGTCTTCGCCCGCGTAGATCATTTTGGCGAGCCAGTAGAGCGCCGCGTCGGGGTCGCTGCCGCGCACGGACTTGATGAAGGCGCTAATGGTGTCGTAGTGCGCGTCGCCGTCCTTGTCGTAAAGCACCGCGCGGCGTTGGATGGATTCCTGCGCCACGTCGAGCGTGACGTGGATGACGCCGTCCGCGTCGGGCGGGGTGGATTCGACCGCCAGCTCGAGGGCGTTGAGCGCGTTACGCGCGTCCCCGCTGGCAACCTCGGTTAAGTGGCCGCGCGCCTCGGGGTCCAGAACGACGCGCTTCGTCCCGTAGCCGCGTTCCACGTCCGCGAGGGCGCGGTCAAGCAGGATGCCCGTCTCCTCCTGATTCAAATTCCGCAGTTGGAAAACGCGCGAGCGCGAGATCAGCGCCTTGATGACTTCAAAATATGGATTTTCAGTGGTCGCGCCGATGAGCGTGAAGGTGCCGTTCTCGACCTGCGGCAGGAGCGCGTCCTGCTGGGCCTTGTTCCAGCGATGGACTTCGTCCACGAAAAGGATGGTGCGAATGTTATGCAATCGTCTGCGTTCGAGCGCCTCGTCAATGACGACGCGCAGGTCGGCCTTGCCCGCCAGGATGGCCGAGATGGTGACGAAGTGACTCTTGGTGGTGTTTGCGATGACTTGCGCGAGGGTGGTCTTGCCGGAGCCGGGCGGGCCAAACAGGATGATGGAAGAAAAGAGGCGGTCGGCTTCGATGGCGCGGCGCAGGAGTTTGCCCTCGCCCACGATGTGTTCCTGCCCGACGAATTCATCGAGGGTGCGCGGACGCATGCGCGCCGCGAGCGGGGCTTCCGTTTTCATGCGTTCCTGCATGGCGTGGTCGAAGAGGTCGGACATGCGCTGATTATAATGGCGATTATAATATTTCAACTGTTGATTGACATCGCTCGCAAAACAAGGAATAGCAGATGAAGATTACATTTTTAGGCGGCGCGGATGAAGTCGGCGCGAGCGGCATTCTGGTGGAAACCGCAGGGCGGCGCGTGCTGGTGGATTGTGGCATTCGTCCCTCGCCAAAATCTTATTGGGGACTTGCGGCTGACCAACTTCCCGCTTTGAGCCAAATTGAATCGGGTTCGGGAAAACTGGACGCCGTTCTCGTCACCCATGCCCACACCGACCATACCGGCGCGCTGGAATTGGTGGTTGGGCGCTACCCCGATGTTCCCGTTTATGCCACCGCGCCCACGCTGGCGCTCACCCGCGTCCTGCACCAGGATGCGCGGCGCATTATGCAATCGCGGCTGGATGAGGAAGGCGAGTTGCCGCTTTTCGATGATGTCGCCGTCCAGCGGTTGATGTCGGCGTTCGTGCCTGTGCCGTTCAAAAAGCGGATTCTGCTGGCGGACGGGCTGGCGGCTACATTTTTTCCTGCCGGGCATATCGCCGGGGCGGCCATGATCGGCTTGGAAAGCGACGAAGGGCGGCTGTTAATTACGGGCGATATTTCCATTTCCCCCCAGCGCACGGTGGACGGGGCGCCGCCTCCCGCTTTTCACCCGGACGCCGTCATTATCGAAAGCACCTACGGCGGGCGGCTTCATGCCAACCGCGCCGTTCAGGAGCGCAACCTGGTTGAAACCGTGGCGCAGGTGACTGCCGCGGACGGCAAAGTCCTGATCCCTGCTTTTGCGTTGGGGCGCGCGCAGGAGGTTTTGCTCATTCTCAACGAATACCAGCGGCGCGGCGAATTGCCTCCCGTGCCGGTCTGGGCGGACGGCATGGTGCGTACGATCTGCCAGGCGTACCCCGCTTTTGGCGAGGCGTTGCCGCTCGCGCTTCAGGAACAAAACAGCCAGTTTTTCAACGAGCGCATCCGCCCGATTGCCAACAGCGAACAGCGCAACGCGCTCATCTGGAATCCCGGCGCGGCGATCATTGTCTCCAGTTCGGGCATGTTGGCGGGCGGCCCCTCGCTCTCGTATGCCCGCGCTCTGGCGCCCAAGCCACAGCACGCCATTTTGCTGACCGGCTACCAGGATGAGGAGTCGCCCGGGCGCCGCTTGCAGGAGTTGACCGAGCGTGGTTCTGGTAGCATTAGACTTGGCAAGGACAAAGTGGATGTCCAGTGTCGGATCGGAACCTACTCCCTGTCCGCGCACGCCGACGAAGCGCAACTCATCAGCCTGGTGGAAACCCTCAACCCCGAGCATGTTTTTCTGGTTCACGGGGATGAGGCCGCCCGGGGGAGTCTCGAAAAAGCCCTCAGCCAGCGCGGGCGCGTGGTTCGCCTGCCGCGCGCCGGGCAAACGGTGGAACTGAAATTCGAGCGCAAATCCCGTTTTCAAAAGCCAGACTCAACGGACGACCCGCGCGCCCGTTGGAATGAACTCACCCGCCAGCGCCGCGAGAAGATGTCCGATTTTGCCGACGCGCTGGGGAAGTGGATTCTCGTCAAAGGGGATGCGCCGACTGCGGGGCTTTGCCTGGCGTTGGAAAGCGATCATCTCTGGCTGGAGGTTGCTCCCGGTTTGGGACAGTCGGTCTACCCTGAATCGGTCCTCGCCGTGTTGGGCGAAACTCCCCCCACCCCTTCGGATCTATCGGCGTTTCAACCGCCTTCCGCCAGGCCAGCCGGGATGGAGCCGAATCAGGCGCTGGCGGTTGCGAATGGATTTTTCCCGCCTGCCGCGCGCCTGCGAAAAAGCGGCTACCGTCTGGCGGATCACGTTCTGACCCTGACCTTTGACTTCCCCGACTCTGCGGGTGAACGTTACGCCGATTTGATCGCGTCCCTGCGCGCAGAGACGGGCTGGCAGGTGGAACTCATCCCCGAAACGAACCAGGCGGCGCTGAACGCGCTCGTGCGCGAGTTACAGCCGAGGGGCTGGCAAATCGTCAAGGGTCCCGCCATTCACCGCGACCAAAAACGCGTGGCGGTGGCTCTTGCTTCTTTCTCTTTTTTGAATGGGGATATTGACGAAATCTGTGATCAGTTTTTCGACATCAGCGGCTGGGAACTGGACATCACGGAAGGGACACAACCCGCGCCTGCGTCGTTTTCTGCCGTTCCCAGCGGCGGGCAAATGGAGATCAACGCGGCGTACGCGCATATCAAATCTGCGTTGGAGGGCAGCACGCTTTATCGCGCCAGCCTGAAAGGCGATGAGATTGTGCTTTCGTTTATTTCGCGCCAGGTTGCCGAGCGCTACCAGGAGCGGATCGCGGAGATGGCTTTGCAAACGGGCTGGCAGTTGGTTGTTAATCCGCAACCCAACCAGGGCGCCATTCTCGAAGTTGCGCGCGCCCTGCTTGCCAGGGCGGGATTTACGATAGCGAAGGGTCCCAGCATCTATCCCGAAAAAGCCGAGGTCGGCGTGGTTTTGGCGGATTCGCCCGAAGCGGAGAAAATGGCCGGGGTCGCAGAATCCTTTATCCGCGAGACAGGGTTTTGTCTTGTCGCCGCGTCCCAAACTCTCAAAGTGGAAAATTCTCAAAATAGCAAACCCGCCAACTTCATCGAAATCCCAATCAACCGTATTCGATTAAACCGCTCTCAGCAAACCTTGAGCCTTGACCCCGCTAAATTGGAAAAAGCCATCGAACGCGCCCGGCGGATGGGAATCGCGCCGCCCATTCAAGTGCGCCGCGCCGCGGATGGTTACATTTTGAGCGACGGACTTTTCCGCCTGCGCGCCGCCGAAGCCCTGGGCCTGGAGCGTATTCCAGCCATCATAGAGTAAAGGAGTCTTTTATGCCCCCCAAAACCAAAAGTTTAGATGTTCCCGAATCCATGCTTCCGCGCTACGAAGCGATCATTGCGCTGACCGACGCATTATGCCGCGAAAAGTTGAACGATGAATACGCCCAGCTATGCCGCGAAATGACGGCAACGCTGGCGCGCAAGCGTCCCTCGCCGCTGGTTACCGGCCACGTCGGTACCTGGGCATGCGCCATCGCTTATACGGTTGGCGCGGTCAATTTTTTGTTTGACAAAACCCAGGCGCCCCACCTGCGCGCGGATGAACTTTGCGCCTGGTTTGGCATGTCCAAAAGCACGGGCGGCAACAAATCCACCCAGCTCAAGCGGATTCTCAACATTGGCATGATGGATCCGCACTGGACATTGCCCAGCCACATGGAAAATAATTTCATGGCCTGGAATGTAATGGTCAACGGCCTTATCGTGGATGCCCGCCGCCTGCCGCGTCACTTGCAAGAAGAAGCCTATCGCAAGGGATTGATTCCATACCTGCCGCCGGAAAAAGATAATCAGTAGGACGCTCCCTCCGTCCGCTTCGAGCGGACTCAGACCCTCGCGCGCGGCGGGACGCTGTGCGACTTCCGCTACGCGCGCGTGAAACGCGATCTCACTCCAAAGTCTGGAGACTTTGGAGTCCGAACTTTCGCTACGCGCGGGTGAGGCGGGGAAGTTAGTTTGCTGTTTCCTGTTGGGCGCGGGAATGGGATTGGTTGACGAGGTAGATGCCTGCCAGCGCAACCACGCCGCCCACGATTTGAATCGTCCCCGGCATTTCCCCCAAAAGCGGGATCGCCAAAATGGTGGTGACGATGGGTTGCCCGATCAGGCTGGGCGAGACGACGGAGGCGGGTAAATGTCCCAGCGCGTACGAGATGGACATGTAGCCGATGATTTGGGAAACGATGGCAGTGGCGAGGAAGACCAGCCACGAATTTGCCGGATAGCCCGTCAATTTAAATCCCATGATCAGAGTGATCGCCAAAAGCCCAAACGACGCGGACAGGCTGGCCAGCCACCAATAGCGGAATACGTCCAGTTTGACGCGGCCGCGCTGGGTGGTGAGCATGTACGCGGCGTAGAATACCGCCGCGCCGCAGGCCATCAGGTCTCC
>Ga0210015_1003033_pt1 | contig 15094 bp, 10 predicted proteins | sample CryGeymeta201522_FD_185471 | JGI IMG/M metagenome (GOLD analysis project Ga0210015, IMG submission 185471) | Groundwater microbial communities from Crystal Geyser aquifers in Utah, USA - Crystal Geyser metaG 2015-22 (SPAdes) (version 2) | ecosystem: Environmental > Aquatic > Deep subsurface >... | reverse complement strand
GCCGCACTGCATGCGCGAATGAGCAGAGGCCATGGTTTAAATCCTCTCAATATTTTTGGTGCCGAACAAACCGTAGGGTTTGATCATCAGAATAATTACCAGGGCGTAAAAGGGCGCGATATTGTACATGTTGCCGAAATGCAGCCACTGACTGTCGACAAACTCGGCCACATTTTCGAGGACGCCGATAATCAGGCCGCCGACAATGGAACCGACAATTGAATCGAGCCCGCCAAGAATAACCACCGGAAAAACCTTGATGCCGAAAAAGGAGAGGGCCGATGAAACGCCATTGACCATGCCGATCACCACCCCGGCCAACCCGGAAACCAGGGCTGAAATCGCCCAGGCGGCGGCAAAGACATGCTTAACCGAAATCCCCAGGCTCTGGGCGGTCTGCTGGTTAAAGGCGGTGGCGCGCATGGCCAGACCCATGCGGGAATATTTGAAGAAGAAGTAAAAAGCGATCACCACCACCAGGGAGATGACCACGCTCATAATGTAGGCGGTTTCGATCTGCAAGCCGGCAAGGTTGATCGAGGCGGTCTCGAACACCGCGGGAAAGGCCTTGGTATAGCCACCGAAAATCCAGCTGACCAGGGCCTGAAAGAACATGGACAAACCGATGGTGACCATAATCACCGAAATAATCGGCTCGCCGATCATCGGCCGCAGCACCACCATTTGCAGCACAATGCCGAATACCACCATGAAAGCCAGAGTCAAGGGAAACCCGAGATAAAAGGGCATTTCAAACTTGACCAGCATGGCCCAGCAGGTCCAGGCCCCGATGAGGAGGAATTCGCCCTGGGCAAAATTAACGATCTGGGTCGATTTGTAAATCAGCACGAAGCACATGGCCACCACTCCGTAGAGGGTGCCGACAATCAGACCGTTGACCACCAGCTGGGTCAGCAGTTCAAAATTCATAAAAGACTCCTTTCAGCTGGCGGCGGCCATGGCGGGTTCGTGTTCGTTGCGCAGATCAACCACGCGCAGGTCGGTCTTGATGCGCGAGGTATTGCCATCTTGAAAGGTGATCACCGTATCAATGTGAACCCTTGGTTGATCGGCATAAATCGCAGCGATGATGTCGGCGTATTTTTCTTTAATCACGCCACGGCGCACCTTGCGCGTGCGCGTCAGTTCGCCATCGTCGGCATCGAGCTGCTTGTAAAGCAGCAAAAATTTACAGATCTTCTGCGCCGGCGGCAGGCTGGCATTGACCTCTTCGACCTCTTTCTGCACCATTGCATAAATTCTGGGCTGGGCCGACAGATTGATATAGTTGGTAAAGGCCAGCCCGCGCTGCTCGGCCCATTTGGCCACAATTTCAAAACGGATGCAGATCATTGCCGCCAGATAAGGTTTGCCGTCGCCCTGAATAACCGCCTCGGCAATAAAGGGGGAAAATTTCAGCTTGTTTTCGATAAACTGCGGTGAAAAACGCGAACCGGTGGAGGTTTCGGCCAGATCGGCGATGCGGTCAATCACCACCAGATGGCCATTCTCCTGCTTGAAGTAGCCGGCATCGCCGGTGTGCATCCAGCCGTCATCCAGCGCCTCGGCGGTTGCTTTGTCATTCTTGTAATAGCCCAGAAACATGCCTTTGGACTTGGCCACCACCTCGCCGACGCCATTGGCATCGGGATTGGCAATGCGCACCTCGGCGTTTTCAAAGGGAATCCCGACGCTGTCGAAATCGACATCATCGGCCTGATGGATGGTGTAGGCGCCGCCCATTTCGGTTTGGCCGTAAAGCTGGCGCAGGGGCACGCCCATGGCGAGAAAAAATTTGAAGGTGTCAGGGCCCAAGGCCGCACCGCCGGTCGCGGCCGAGCGTAAGAAGCTGAACCCCAGTCGGTCTTTCAGAGCGCGGAAAAGCAGCCAGTAAGCGAGCTTTGACTGCGCCCTGCCCTGAGACGCGGCTGTTTCTGCGAGCTTCATCCCCCATTTGAACATGCGTTGCTTGAAGGGGGTGGCGTCCATCATCCTCGCCTTGACGTCGGCAGCGACGCTCTCCCACACCCGTGGGGCGAGGAGCACGAAATTGGGGCCGATTTCGCGCAGATCTTCCATCATGGTTTCGGGTTCTTCGACAAAATTGACAATTTGGCGACAGATCAGCGCCTGGGCCACGGCGTAGACCTGTTCCATGATCCAGGGCAGGGGCAGCACCGACACATAGTTGTCGCTTGGAAACTTGGGGTCGGCGTGCAGATAGGCGAGACAATGTTCCAGCATGGGCCCGGCCTGGAGCATCGCCAGTTTCGGGTTGCTGGTGGTGCCCGAGGTCGGGCAGAGAATCGCGACATCTTCGGGCTGACCGGCGGCGAGTAATTGGGCGTAAAGCTGGGGTTCCTTGCGCGCCAGCTCTTCCCCCAGGGCCATGAGATCGGTGTGGCTGATGAGACGCGGATCATCATATTTGCGCATACCGCGTGGGTCGCAATAAACGATGTGTTTCACCCCGGGACATTGCGCGGTAATTTCCAGCACCTTGTCGACTTGTTCTTCATCTTCGGCGATGATGAGTTTGGCCCCGGCATAGTTGATCAGATAGGCGCACTCTTCATTCATGGAATCCTGGTAAATACCGAAGATCATCGCCCGCAGCGCGTGGGAGGCAATCTCACCCGCCACCCATTCGGGTCGATTGTCGCCGATGATTCCCACGGCATCCTCATGACCAATGCCCAGCTGATGCATTCCCAGGGCAAAAAATTTAACCATTCGCTGGTAATCGGCCCAGGTGTAGGCATTCCAGATACCGAATTCTTTCTCGCGCAGGGCAATTTCAGCCGGCCAGTTGGCGGCATTGTAATCGAGGAGTTTGGGGAAGGTGTTGTAGCGCTGAATGTCGGCAAATTCGGCTTGCATCAGGCCACCTCCTCCGCATCGGCGCTGGTTTGTACCTCTTCGCCCAGGTAGGCGCTGCGCACCCGCGGATTCGCCATCACTTCATCCGGCAGGCCCGCGGCAATCTTGCGGCCGAAGTCAAGCACCATCACGCGATGGGAAATATCCATGACCACGCTCATGTCATGTTCGATCATCACCACAGTCATGCCCCATTCTTCGTTGAGGTCGATAACATAACGCGCCATATCTTCTTTTTCTTCGAGATTCATGCCCGCCATGGGCTCGTCGAGAAGAATCAGGTCGGGGCGCAGGGCCACGGCGCGCGCCAGTTCGACCCGCTTACGCAGGCCGTAGGACAGGGTGCCGGCAATGGATTTGCGAATATGGGCAATTTCAAGAAAATCGATAATGTCTTCGACCACCGCGCGATGTTTCAGTTCTTCGCGCCGCGCACCGGTGAGCCAGTAGAGAGAACCGGTCAGAAAATTGTTTTTCAGTAGATGATGTCGGCCAACCATAATGTTGTCGAGCACGGTCATGTGGTTGAAGAGTGCCAGGTTTTGAAAGGTGCGGCCAATCCCCAGGGAACAGCGGTCGTTGGGGCGCAGGCCGATCATTTCCTGACCCTTGAAGGTGATAGAGCCCTTGTTGGGCTGGTAGCGTCCCGACACGCAGTTGAGCATCGAGGTTTTCCCTGCGCCATTGGGGCCAATAATGGAAAAAATTTCGCCCGGGGCAACCTGGAAACCCACATCGGTAAGCGCATGGACGCCACCGAAAGAGAGGGATACGGCATTAACGTTCAGCAGGGGAGCTGTTTCGGACATAAAAACGTCTCCTAGAGGGCATTGCCAAAGCGCCGCTTTCACTCCGCGCCCGGTCTTTATGCCGGTTGCAAGGCAAGTACCAAACATTGTTTTGCTGAAATTATAAAAATGCAAAAATTTTCAACTAGCTGAATACACGTATTTTTTTATGCTTTCAGGTTTTTAATTCGTCCAGAAATTTTGGCTGAGGTTTGTCATAATCGTTAACACTGTTATTTGATAGAGACAGCCCCCAAAGGGCGGTTACTGCAACTGATATTTATGCAGTTTCTTGTACAAACCGGGGCGCGATATGCCCAGAATGTTGGCGGCATTCAGCTTGTTACCCCCCACCTGCTCAAGGGAGGCCTCAATCAAACGACGCTCCATCTCTTCCATAATTTCCTGCAAGGGCTTATGGCCAATATTGGCAAGCAGAGGTTCTGCTTCGACCGCAAACGCGGGGCATTTTGCAGTTTTGGGTTGCAGACGCTGAATCTGCGGGGGCAGATCAGTCATACGAATCAGGTGGCCGGTCACCATGTTAAAGGCACTTTCAATGGCATTGTGGAGTTCGCGAATATTGCCGGGGAAATCGTAGTCTTGCAACCGCCGCCAGGCCTCTTCTTCCAGACCCTGCACCTGCATGTTGAATTCGGCGTTAAAGTTGTCAATCAGGTGTTTGGTAATAAAGTAGATATCGTCGCGGCGCTCACGCAGGGGCGGAATCTCCATGGCGATAACGTTCAGTCGGTAGTAAAGATCGGTACGGAATTCGCCCTGGTGCACCTTCTCCTCCAGATTAACATTGGTGGCCGCAACTACCCGCATATCGATGCGGCGCGTGCTTGCGCTGCCCAGGGGGGTGACCTCGCGTTCCTGCAACACGCGCAACAATTTGGCCTGCATGCTCATGGGCATATCGCTGATTTCATCGAGGAAAATGGTGCCGCCGTCGGCCTGCTCAAATTTGCCGACCATGCCGCCCTTGCGGGCGCCGGTAAAGGCGCCTTCGACATAACCGAACAATTCTGATTCGAGCAGATGTTCGGGAATGGCGGCGCAGTTCACGCGGACAAAGGGGGCGTAGCGCCGCTTGCTGGCGGCGTGAATGGCATGGGCGAAGAGTTCCTTGCCGGTGCCACTTTCGCCCAGCAGCAGAATATTGGAAGGGCGTGCGGCGATGCGCAGCAGCTTTTCCTTCAATTCTTTCATCGCCCGACTGTGACCGATAATGCTGTTGCAGTCGTACTTGAATTCATGTTGGCGGCCACGCTTGCGACTGGCCAGGGGTTCATCGGGATGAATATACGCCTGACATTTGGTCATTAGATGGGACAGCTCACGCACATCGCTGAACAATATTTTACCCCAGGCGCCGATAAGTTCATTGTTCTTGAACAGGGGATAGCGGCTGACGACGGCATGCTGGCCGTTGAGCAGGTGCGGCTCGGCGATTTCGGCCTGACCGGTATCCATCACCAGGGGCAGACGCGAAGGGCTGGAATTGGGGTAGGCTTTGTGAACATGCTTGCCGATCATTTCAGCGGCGCGAATCCCCAGCACATCGGCAAAGGGCTGGCTGATCATGGTAATCATGCCTTCAGTGTTCACCAGGATCAAACTGTCGCGGGCCAGATCGGCGCTGGCGTTCATGGAACGCAGCAGATCGGGCAGTTCGAGGGTCAGGCCGCTCAACTGTTCGGCGCGAAACAGGCTGAAAATGCCGCCGGTTGCCTGCTGCCCCTGCTCAAGGGGGGCGTAGTCGCAAAGATACTTGGTGCTGTCGATCCACAGGGGCTGTGACTTGAAGCAGAACCCCTGCACCATAAAAGAGTGGAGAAACCCCAGGCGCACGATCTGCCCCAACCGCTGGCCCACCAGCTCTTCCGGGCGTTTGCCGACAAAGGCAAAAGAGTCTTCGTTGCAGGTCGTAATCCGCTGCTCGCGATCCAAAACCACCAGCCAGCTATCCGCCGGTAGTTCAAGCCCCGCCGGACTGAACCCGGCCTCTGCGATCTGTTCGATGAAGCCCATGAACACTCTCCGCCAGCGAATACCTGCCAGAAACGACAGCCGCGCCAAGCTGCGACCCCACAACATCTCGTTTCGATAATACAGCGTTTTAAAAATAATGCAAAACAAATGTTCATTCCGGTGTGAGGGTTTCCGCCCCGTGTCACTATGGTAAAAAAACGCGCATTTCCGCGCTAAATAACCTGAATATGCAGTGTAAACGAATGGAGACATTCCGCCTCCGTGGTGCCGTTTATTCCTGGAACTTTTCGGCCTTGACCTGGGCTTGTTCGGCAGAATTCCGTTCTTTTTGGTTTTGAAAAAAGCGTGGCACGGGGATTGCTAAAACAATGTTACTGACTATTTTATGCTTACGCAAGGAGAAGAGCTCTATGGACGACATCTATCGCGCGCAACATGCGGTACGCTTTGTTACGGCGACCAGTCTTTACGACGGTCACGATGTTTCGATTAACATCATGCGCCGCATCTTACAGGATTCCGGGGTCGAGGTTGTTCATCTGGGGCACAACCGTTCGGCCCACGAAATCGTTACGGCGGCAATTCAGGAAGATGTTCAGGGAATCGCCGTCAGTTCTTATCAGGGTGGGCACCTGGAATATTTTAAATATATCTACGATTTGTTGCAGGAAAAATCTGCTGGCCATATCCGCATTTTCGGTGGTGGTGGGGGTGTCATTCTTCCCGAAGAAATCCGCGAGCTTGAGGCCTACGGCATCTGCAAAATCTTCTCGCCCGAAGATGGCCGCCGCATGGGCTTGCAGGGAATGATCAATTTCAAGCTCAAGGTCTGTGATTTTGCGCCCCCGCGCCAGCCCGAACAAGATCTTGCGCGCCTGCCGACCCAGGATCATCAGGCAATTGCCCGCTTAATTACGCGAGCTGAAGCCTTGGTGACAAAGGGGGATGATCCTTTGGCCCAAACCCAGCAGCAGATCCGCACTCTAACGCAGTCCGCACCCATTCTCGGCATTACCGGTACCGGCGGTGCGGGCAAAAGCTCTTTGACCGATGAGCTGGTGCGCCGCTTTCTGGCCGATTTCGCGGACAAAACCGTGGCGATCCTCTCCGTCGATCCGACCCGCAAACGCACCGGCGGCGCCCTGCTGGGTGATCGCATCCGGATGAACGCCATCGACACGCCCCGGGTCTTCATGCGCTCCCTGGCCACCCGCGAATCGCGCAGCGAACTTTCGGCGGCCATTCGTGAAGCCCTCGAAGTTCTCAAGGCGGCGCGCTTTGATCTGATCATTGTCGAGACCAGCGGCATAGGTCAGGGCGATACCGGCATCACCGAGATTTGTGATCTGTCCCTTTATGTGATGACAAGCGAATTTGGCGCACCGACCCAGCTGGAAAAAATCGATATGCTCGATTTTGCCGACCTGGTGGCCCTCAATAAAATGGAAAAACGCGGCGCCGAAGACGCCTTGGTGAATATCCGTAAGCAGGTGCGGCGCAACCGCAAACTGTTTGACGCAACCGATGAGGCGCTGCCGGTTTATGGCACCATCGCCAGCCAGTTCAACGACTTCGGCACCAGTCGTCTCTACCGGGCACTCATAGATCGTTTTAACGACAAATGCGCCCTCGGCTGGGAATCCCGCTTGGTGGTCGGCAGCGGCCAGAGCCTGGCGCAGCAGATCATTCCGCCCGAACAGGTGGCCTATCTGGGGGAAATTGCCCAGGTGGCACGCAACTATCGTCATCAGGTTGAACAGCAAGCGACGGCCGCACGTCGACTCTTTCAACTCGAAGGCACCTGCCAACTCCTCGAACAGGAGAAGCTCGATAATCACCCCCTTAGGCCCTTGATGCGTCGTGCGGAAAGTCAACTCAGCGCCGAAAATCGCAAACTCTTGCACAACTGGCCGCAGATCAAGCAGAGCTACCGCGATGAAGTCATGGTCACCAAAGTGCGCGACAAGGAAATTCGCACCCAGCTCTTTACCACCAGCTTGTCGGGCACACGCATCCCCAGAGTCTGTCTGCCCGATTATCAGGATTATGGCGAAATCATCAAATGGTGCATGAAGGAAAACGCGCCGGGCTTTTTCCCTTACACTGCCGGTCTCTTCCCCTTCAAGCGCACCGCCGAGGATCCCAAGCGCCAGTTTGCCGGCGAAGGCACACCGGAACGCACCAACCGGCGCTTCCATTATCTGACCAAGGATGATGCCGCCAAGCGCCTGTCAACCGCTTTCGACAGCGTGACCCTCTATGGTGAAGACCCCGACGAGCGTCCCGATATTTACGGCAAGGTCGGCATGAGCGGCGTCTCCATCTGCACCCTGAACGATATGCAGAAACTTTTTGCCGGCTTCGATCTGTGCGATCCCATGACCAGCGTTTCCCTGACCATCAACGGCCCGGCCCCCATGTTGCTGGCCATGTTCCTGAACACCGCCATTCTGCAGCAAATTGAAAAATTCCGTGCCGACAAGGGGCGTGACCCTTCGCAGGTGGAGCGCGACGGGATTCAGGGCTGCACCCTGCAAACCGTGCGTGGCACGGTGCAGGCCGACATTCTCAAGGAGGATCAGGGCCAGAACACCTGCATCTTCTCCACCGAATTCGCCCTGCGCATGATGGGGGACGTGCAGCAGTATTTTATCGACCAGAAGGTGCGCAACTACTATTCGGTGTCCATCAGCGGCTACCACATCGCCGAAGCCGGGGCCAACCCCATCAGCCAGCTGGCCTTCACCCTCGCCAACGGCTTTACCTATGTGGAATATTATCTGTCGCGCGGCATGGCGATTGATGACTTCGCGCCAAGTCTCTCTTTCTTCTTCAGCAACGGTCTCGATCCCGAATATACGGTGATCGGCCGGGTGGCGCGGCGGATCTGGGCGGTGGTGATGCGCGACAAGTATGGCGCCAACACCCGCAGCCAGATGCTCAAATATCACATCCAGACCTCGGGCCGCTCCCTCCATGCCCAGGAGATGGCCTTCAACGACATCCGCACCACCCTGCAGGCCCTGATGGCGATCTACGACAACTGCAATTCGTTGCACACCAACGCTTACGACGAAGCCATCACCACCCCGACGGAAGAATCGGTACGCCGCGCCATGGCGATTCAGATGATCATCAACAAGGAACTGGGCATGGCCAGGAATGAGAATCCCCTGCAAGGCGCTTTTATCATTGAAGAGTTGACCGATCTGGTCGAAGAGGCGGTGCTCTGTGAATTTGAACGCATCAACCAGCGCGGCGGCGTGCTGGGGGCGATGGAAACCCAGTACCAGCGCACCAAAATTCAGGATGAGTCCATGCTTTACGAACATCGCAAGCATACCGGCGAGCTGCCGATTATCGGCGTCAACACCTACATCGATCCGCGTGCCGACGAAGAGGGTTATCGCATCCCTGGCGAACTGGCACGCTCAACCGAAGAAGAAAAACAGCATCAGCTCACCAACCTGCGCGCTTTCCAAGTGGCCCATGCCGCCGAAGCCCCGGCGGCTCTGCAACGTCTGCGGCAGGCTGCGGTCAGCGGCGGCAATATTTTCGCCGAGTTAATGGAGACGGTCAAGGTTGCCTCCCTCGGCCAGATCAGTGGCGCACTCTATGAGGTTGGCGGACAGTACCGCCGCAATATGTAGGCAGCAAGCCCCAAGGAGGCGTTATGTTTTCCATTGAACACCAGGATCATCTGGCTCTGCTGCACATGCAGCATGGCCCCGCCAACGCCATGGAGCTGGATTTCTGCCTAGACCTGACCAGGGTGGTGAGGGAACTGAACCAGTCCGCTGCCCACGCCATGATTTTGACGGGATCGGGCAAGATTTTCTCTGCCGGGGTCGATCTGCCGCAACTGCTGGAAGGTGGTGTTGCCTACGTGCGCAAGTTTCTCCCGGCGCTTGATGATCTGCTTGAAACATTATTTTTCTGCTCCAAGCCAGTCGTTGCCGCCGTCAATGGTCACGCCATTGCAGGTGGCTGCCTGCTGGCCTGCTGTGCCGACCTGCGCCTGATGGCAAAGAGCAAGGGGCGCATCGGCGTTCCTGAACTCAGGGTTGGAGTGCCTTTTCCCGTGGTTGCGCTCGAAATTATGCGCGCCCGCTGCCACCCGACGTTTTTTACCGAAATCATTCTGGAAGCGGCGACCTACGATGTTGACTCTGCCCTGCAGCGCGGCTTGATCGACCGGGCCGTCGCCACGGAAGACCTGATGAACACCGCCCTGAGCACGGCGCACACCTTGGCCGCAATTCCGGCCGACATTTTTGCCTTCACCAAACAGCAAATCCGTGGGCCGGTGCGCAGCGCCATTGAGCAGGAAAAACCGCGACAGGCGGCGCAACTTCAAGCCCTGTGGGAATCACCGGCCACCCACCAGGCAGTCGGCGAGTTTGTCGCGCGTACCCTTAAAAAAACACGCTGACAGCGCCATTCAATGGGCGCTTTCGCTGCCGCAGGCGGCCCTGCTTCTTGACTCATTCCGACGCTTACCACATACTTCGCTGCATTTAATTCTTTGCGGCCATCTATGAATCGCTACCTCTTCAAATTTGTTAATCGTCTCAGTATCCGCGCCAAAATGCTGGTGGTGGTGCTGCCCCTGGTGGTGCTGCCCCTGATTCTGGCGGGCGGGCTGATTGGCGTGGTTGCCGTTCATCAGGCCTATCAGGGCTTGACCAGTGCGAGCAAAGCTGACCTGGATCACATGGCCGATTTTACTCTGGATCTGCTTGATGCGCATTATCGCCAGTATGAAGTCTATCAAGATGAACGCAAACGGGTGGTTCAGCAGGAAATGGCAGCCCTGGTCAATCTGGCTCACAGCCTGGTCGCGACCGCCCAGACGCAGTTGCAAAAGGGCGAAATTAATCTCAGCAGTGCCCAAAAAGCGGCGCGCAACGCCCTGAAAAGTGCCTCGATCGGCGGCAGCGGTTATTTGTATGCCATGACCAGCAAGGGGCTGCTGACCGCGCATCTGGCGCGTGAGGGCGAAAATGTTTATGACGAGCAAGATGAAGACGGGCGCTACTTTATTCGCGAGCTTTGCCGGCGGGCACTGGCTTCCAAGCCCGGCGAAATTCTCTATACGGTTTACCCCTGGCGCAACACCGCCCTGGGCGAAACGCGACCACGCCGCAAAATCGTTGCCTATCGCTACTTTCGTGAATGGGACTGGATTATTGCCGCCGGTGGCTACCTGGACGAAACCTATGAAGAGAACAGTTTTGAGCAAGCCTCCTTTGCCATTTTAAAAGCCCAGATTAAAACTAAACAGGTTGGCAAAACCGGCTACATTTACAGCATGGATCGCACGGGCACCCTGATGATCCATCCCGATGCTGAAGGCCAGAATATCAGTGCCCAGCGTGATTCAGAGAATCGGGCGTTTATTGCTGAAATGATTGCCAACAAGGAAGGGTGGATTCGCTACCCCTGGCTGAACCAGGGGGAAAAGAAGGCGCGCATGAAAATTGTGCGTTACCGATATTTTGAACCCTGGGACTGGATCGTGGCCGTCGGCAGCTACGAAGACGAATTTTACCGGCCCGCCAACCAGATGAAAATGCGCATTATTGCCCATGTGCTGCTGCTGCCCTTGCTGGTGGGTTTAATCGCGGTCACCCTGGTGTTTCTGGCGGCAAAGGTTTTGACCGACCCGATTCACGAGATGATTGCCGCGATTCGGCGCGTTAAGCAAGGGCGCATGGATGAACAGATTAAGGTCGACAGCCAGGATGAGCTGGGCGAACTGGCCCAGACTTTTAACCGCATGATCAAGATGTTGCGCCAGCACAAAGAGATGGAAACTGCCCTCGCTCAGCAGGGGAAAATGGCGTCTCTCGGGGTGCTGTCTTCGGGTGTTGCCCACGAAATCAACAATCCTTTGGGGGTGATTCTGGGTTATGCCGGTTATCTGGAAAAGAAAATCTCGCCCGAGGATCCCAACTATCACTTTATTCATGAAATCAAGCGCGAAAGTAAGCGCTGCAAAAAAATTGTTCAAGACTTGCTCAGTTATGCGCGTACCCCCAAGCCGGTGCTTGAGGCCACGGATCTGAATGCCCTGCTCAAGGAAATTGTCGAATTTTCCGCCAATTTGCCCGAGCTGCGTCAGGTCCATCTGTTGACGTCCTTCGCCCCCGGACTCGCGCGCCTGCCCCTGGATGCCGATCAAATGCGCCAGGTTTCCATCAATTTGATTCTTAATGGGGCGGCTTCGATTGAAGGCCAGGGTCAGGTCGGGGTCGAAACCCGGCCGGACGGCAAACGGGTCGCGGTGGTTTTTACCGACAACGGCAGTGGTATTCCTGCCGAAAATCTGGAAAAGATTTTCGAGCCTTTTTTTACCACCAAGGCGCGCGGAACCGGGTTGGGACTGGCGATTACCAAACAGATTATCGACCAGCATCAGGGTGAGATTTTTATTGAATCGACGGTCGGACAGGGCACAAGGGTCACGCTGCTGCTGCCGATTGAACGCGAAGAATATTAAGGACATGATCTCATGGCGCCGAAAAAAATTATGGTGATCGACAACGAAGAAGGCTTGTGCCGCATGATGGAAGCGGTGCTGCTGGATGATGGTTATGCCGTTCGCTCCTTTACCGATCCCCGGGAAGCCCTGGAATTTTTTCGCCCGCAGGTCTGGGATCTGGTCATCAGCGATATTAAAATGCCCGGTATCGATGGGCTTGAAGTTCTGCGCCAGATCAAGGAGCGCGAGGCCGATATTCCGGTGATCATGATTACCGCTTTTGCGACGGTCGAAATGTCGATTCAGGCCCTGCGTCGTGGCGCCTACGATATGCTGACCAAGCCCTTCGAGCCCGATGAACTTTTGTTTCGCGTGCGTAACGCCATCAGCCACAATGAGCTGCGCGAAGAAAATGCCCATTTGCGTGAAGAGCTGGCCGAAAAATTCAACTTCAGCGCCATTATCGGCACCTCCAGCAGCCTGCAAAAGTTGCTCGAAAAGGTGGAAAAGGTCGCAGTGCGCGACACTTCAGTGCTCATTACCGGAGAATCCGGCACCGGCAAGGAGCTGATTGCCCAGGCAATTCATCACAACTCGGCGCGCCGAAACAAGCGCTTTGTAGCTATCAATTGCGGGGCAATTCCGGAATCGGTGCTGGAGAGCGAACTCTTCGGCCACAAAAAGGGCGCATTTACCGGCGCGACGGTCGATCGTGAAGGTTTGCTGCAGGCGGCAGATGGCGGCACCCTCTTTCTGGATGAAATCGGCAACCTGCCCTTGAACGTACAGAAGACCCTGCTGCGTTTCCTCGAAGAACGCGAGTTTTTACGGGTTGGCGACAGCACTGCCATCAAGGTTGATGTGCGCCTGCTGTCGGCAACCAATTCCGACCTGGCCGCCGAAGTCAGCGCCGGGACTTTTCGTGAAGATCTGTTTTATCGTCTGAATGTCATCAATTTACACCTGCCGCCCCTGCGTGAACGGCGCGCCGATATTCCCCTGCTGGCGGCCCACTTTATTGCCCGGCAGAATGCAGCCTTCGGCACCAATATTCTCGGCTTGAGTGACGAGGCGCGCCAGGCGGCGAGCGATTTTGACTGGCCGGGCAATATCCGCCAGTTGAAGAATGTCATTGAGGCCTGCCTGACCATCGAAACCGAAGAGCGCATTTCCCTTGAAGTTCTGTCGCAATTCATCAAGATCGACAGTCACGGTTTGCCTGGTGCCGACTACACCGAAGCCTTGGCCAATTTTGAAATTGATTACCTGCGGCAACTCCTGCGTGAGACCGACGGCAAGGTTGAAGAAGCCGCCCAAAAGGCGGGGATGAACATGGCGACAATTTATCGCAAGCTGAAAAAATATGGTTTGAAAAAGTCAGATGCCTGGTGAAATCCTTAGTCCGTAACGCCACAGCCGTGGCGTAGAAAAACCGTTTTAAGCAAAGAGGACGCTTCGTATCTTTTTTGCAGTTTTGCAATACGTCTTTCTGGTAAAAAACTCAAAAAACCGAATAAATTCGGCATATTAAACAAAAAATTTTGTCTTCAGGAAACCTCCGGAATAATTCGCATGCTTGCAAAAAAAACACCCTCCTGTCTTCAACTTCATAGTCATTAAATTCTTAACCTGCTGAATTTTAAAATAATTCATCAGTCCGCCCTCAGCGGAATGCTATTTGCTAACCCTGTTCTAAAGCTCCATCTCATTGACTTGGGGGACATGGCCGCGGCTTATATGTCCTTGATTTTTTCGGAGGTTTCCATGGCCCCGCAAGCTTCTGCTTCTCATCCTGCGCTCGGTTATATCGCCCTGGCCCCCTGCGTCAGCCTGTTTGCCCTTGATCACAATCATCTGCTCCCGGTTCCGCCTGCACTGCTGGGTTCAATCCTTCTGCTGGGCGGGGTTCTCATGGTGTTTAGTGGCGTTCACGCCCAACAACGGCGGGACAACAGCACTGCGGTCAGGTTTGTGCCCCTGGGCTTGTTCTGGTTTTCCATGCTTGGCTTTTATATTCTGCCAAAACTGGCAATCGGCAGCGCACCGGCACCCTTGAGTTTGTTGATTTATCTCACGTTCTGGGGGCTTTTTGCTGCGCTGTTGTTTCTGGGCAGCTTCGCTGGAAATCTGGCGGTGCAGCTGACTTTTTGTGCCCTGATGATCAACCTGCTGGCGATGGCTAGCGGAGAAATCCGTAGCAATCCTTTCTTTGCCGATCTTGCGGCGATTGCCGGAACTCTTGCCGGGCTGGCGGCACTTTATACCGCCGCGGCAAATCTCAGGTGTCGCTGGCAGGAGCGCTCGCTGACTCTGCTGAGCACAAAAAACAAAGCGGGCTCTTCAGTCTCACATTGACATAATGATGTTTTATTTGTTTTATTGCAGGAAAAGCAGGTTGAACCTTGACCGAGGAAAAACATGAACGCGAACCTGAGTCAACAAATGTCCCTTCTTGGTGTTGCTGCAGTGCTTTGTTATGCCCTGCTGCTGAGCGCCGATCTGGTGACCTTTGAAGTCATGCCGCAATTTGTTGTCTCGGCGCTCATTTTTATTACCTCGGGACGCTTGTTGCGTAGCCGTGCCTCCAGGGAAGATGATGACGCTGAGAAGACCGCCAAGTCGGCACGCAGCGAGGCAGACTGGCAGTGGCTGAGCTTGCTGTTGAACTGGTGTATGTCCCTGCTGGTGCTGGGAATTATGGCCCTGTGGCTCATGAAACCTATCGGCATTGACCTGTTAAAAACCGTACAACAAAGCACGGCCCATGACAGTTACTTTTCGGGTTATATCCCCTGATGAAACCGCCCCCCCTGGGCTAAATAAAGTGTAACTGTTCAGTAGCCTTGTGTAAAAATGACCGTGAGAGTCAAGGGCATCTCGCGCAGAGTCGCAAAGGCGCAGAGAAAAACGAAAGTCTTATGGCTTGAATTCGGGCCATAATTTT
>Ga0210015_1003029_pt1 | contig 15103 bp, 18 predicted proteins | sample CryGeymeta201522_FD_185471 | JGI IMG/M metagenome (GOLD analysis project Ga0210015, IMG submission 185471) | Groundwater microbial communities from Crystal Geyser aquifers in Utah, USA - Crystal Geyser metaG 2015-22 (SPAdes) (version 2) | ecosystem: Environmental > Aquatic > Deep subsurface >... | reverse complement strand
ATTTCGTCAGGAAACAGTCTGCCAGTTGGCGGACAAAAAACTTCTTGTTATCAATGATAGTAGCGCTACTTCCCCAGACGCTACAATTGCCGCTCTAAAAAGATTTAAACAATATAAAAATAGCAATATTATTTTAATCACAGGAGGAACAGATAAAAATTTAAGATTTAAGGGATTGGCTGAAGAAATAAAAAAGACTATACTGCCAAAAAATTTAGTTATTCTAAATGGGTCGGCAAGTAAAAAATTAATAAAAGAATTGAATAAAATAAAATATTCAAATAGCTACTTTGTTTTCGAATCTTTAAACGAATGTTTTTGCTATAGTTTGCATTTAAAAAAACAAAAGAAGAGAAATATCATTCTTTTCTCTCCTGCGGCAGCCAGTTTTGAAAAGTTTAAAAACGAATTTGACCGTGGTGAACAATTCAATAAATTGAGCCTGTTGATTGATTCAACAGGCTCATCCTGAACATGGTGAAAGATCTCATAATTATAAAAAAATAAGGGGAGGTTAGTTCTCCCCTATTTACGAATCAAAAAAAGATTTGCAAAAAACATAAACACTAATACAACAAAACTGAAATAAAAGAATTTTATAAATCTTTTTTCATTTTTTCTGAATTTGAATATTCCTCCGACTATTCCTATTCCTATTACTATAACTATCCATACTGGCATAATTTTCACCTCTTAGCAAAAGGATAAAAATCAAAAAAATACAAATTTCCTCCAAGCTTAAGATTTATCAAAGTCCAATCTGGAAAAGATATCATAAAAAACCATATCATAATTCTCACCACCTTATTTTTTTCTATCATTTTTTTCACCTCCAACTAGCCTTACCGCCACGCAACGCTTTAAGTATAAACATCACAATTGTATCAAAAAAATCTTTAATCTTTTTCATTTTCTTCTCCTTTCTTTATAAAGTTTAATCCATTCAAATATTCCTATAATCAGTCCAAAAGAGAATAAAGGAAAAGGAGTTATTATATTCCGAGTAAAAAATAATGATATTAATATACCTGTTAATATAACAGATATAATTATATCTCTTTTTAGACTTTTCCCCTCCATCTCCATGACTACGACTGATTTATGTGTCAATTTGTCTTCTGCATCTAAATAATATACTCCAATTAAATCTATCCTTCTAAATCTAAACATTACCTCTCACCTTCCTTTTCTTTTTATTTTTATTTATTAAATTATCAAAGGGCTGATGTTCCAATTATCTTAATTATACCACTATCTATTTTATTGGTCAATGGCTTAATAAAACAACAAAAAATGACTATATAATAGTCATTTTTTGTTGTTTTTTCTGCTATAAAAATCTATACTTTGGATCCTTCAACTATGGCATCAGGGTCTTGAATTATCTCGCCGAAACCATCTTCATTTGTATTAATTTTAACTACTTTGCCGTCTAAATCTATCTCAGTTATGCCATTGTTTAATTTAATTCCTTTTTCTTCCATCCACTTTTCAAATTCCTCGTCATCTTTACTTCCACCAGAATATTTTAACCATTCTTCTGTTGTTATTTTAGGAACGTCTTTTTTTGCATCGGGAGTTGACATTTTTTCAAAATTCATATTTTTGTTATTAATTGATTGTTATTCATAAAGATATACGTCGACCATTCAAATTATATAAAAATCATATCACAATATATCTTAATAGTCAATCAAAGAACCATTCTAATATTGACATTTTTTGCTGATTTTATTTCTTCTTTAAAATTTTGACGACTCCTTCATTAGCATCTATTTCTATCAAATCGCCGTTTTTAAGAATCTGTGTGGCAATTTTAGTAGCAACGATACAGGGAAGTTTTAATTCCCTTGAAATTATTGCAGCATGGCTCGTAATACCACCTTCATCCGTTACTATCGCTGATGCCTTTTTGCAAGCTAAAACGGTATCCGGTCTGGTCATTTCGGTGACTAAAATTTCGCCCTTTTTAAATTTCGCAACATCTTTTTTTATATTCAGTTTGTTATGTAAAATCAACCGCACTTTTCCCCTTGCAAAGCCTTTCATGACAATCTGGCCCTTTATTATTCCCTGACCTGTTTTTATTTTTGTAATTTTTTTTAAAATTTTCTTGAAATCCACTCCCGTAATTATTTTTCCCTTACCCTTGCCAATAATATAAGCATAACCCCTCATCCTTTTTCTCATTAATTGGGATCTAGGCCTTTCTCCTCTGAATAAATTTTTCATCTCGCTGTAATTAAAGAAAAAGAAGTCGGTAAAAGATATTTTTGTTCTTCGGGATATTTCTCCCATAAGTATTCCGTAGATAATGCGGTGAAAGGACTCAAATTCTTTGGCAAGAAGGAATCTTAGTTTTCCGAGTTTCTTTATTGTATTTTTGAATTTTTTCTCGTTTGCGTCAATGGAAACCAAGCGAATCGGTTCTGTCTGAAAGTAGACATTGGAATACAGAGATAATAGGACAAGCATTTCAAAAAATTGTTTTTCTAATTCTTGCTTAGATAGTTTTTTTACATTTAGATTTTTGCAATACTTAACAGCGGTTCTTATTGGCTTTATGGCATTTTTTACTTCTTTTTCATACCTAAGGACATTTTTGATTTTTGAAAAGAATTTAAATCCTTCTTTATCTTCCTCAATTTCGCGATTACTCAGTGTATAAACTTGCACGACTCGATTTTTATATAAAGCAACAAAATCACGGGAAAACATTTTGCTATCTTTACGCGTAATCCAAAATAAGGGAATTCTAAATTCTTGAAACCAAAAATTGACACTCTCTAAATTTAATTTCGTCTTCATAATGTTGTTATTGGTCTGCTTTGCAATATATAAAATTTGCCTTTTGCAAATGCCCATTCAATATCTTGCGGACTTTTATAATGACTCTCTATTTTAATACAGAGATTGGCTAATTCTTTGATTTGTTTTTCAGAAAGTTTTTGTTTTTTTCTCAACTCTGCGGGCACGGCTTCAGTCTTAGTCCCCTTACCTCCTCTAACAACCTGCTTCTCCTGGGTATTAACATTTATATCAACTAAATTCAGGGTGCTTTTCTCAATAACATAACTATCAGGGGTAATAATGCCTTGAACTAAGGCCTCACCTAGTCCCCAACAGGCCTCAATGATCATTTGGTCTGCGTCTTTGGTAACAGGATGGACCGTGAAACAGACTCCAGAAACTTCAGAATTAATCATTTTCTGGACAACAACCGCCACTGATACCTGCTTTCTGTCCAACCCTCTCTCAACTCTATAGAATAAAGCTCTGGGAGTATATAAAGAAGCCCAGCATTTTTGAATACTTTCTAAAAGACTGTCTTTTGTCACATAAAGATAGCTTTCTAATTGGCCTGCCCAGGCGTCAATTTTTGAATCCTCTGCCGTAGCTGAACTTCTCACAGCTACATTGCTTACTCCTAATCTATCAAAGCTAGAAAGAATCTCTTTTCTTAATTCTGCAGGAAATTCCTTTTTTAAAATAATACTTCTAATGATTTCTGAATTTTCCTCTATGTTTTCTGTATCTTTAATATTTATTCTATCCCACATTGCGTCAATTTCTACATTGATATCTGTCTCTTCTAAAAACCTATCAAAAGCCGAAGCTAAAATAACAAACCCTGCTGGCACAGAGATGCCTGCTTGCGTCATTTCGCCAAGAGAAGCACCTTTGCCACCAGCTATAGCAATATCGTTTTTGGTGAGTTTTTTAAAATCTCTTATTAGCTCCATAATTCTACTTTCATGGCAAATACAACTGCCTTAATTCCTTAGAAAAACAATTATTACTCAGTAGTCTTTCCATCAAATTCTGCTTCATTTGCTGCCGCCTCAGCTTTAGTATTTCTAATAATGCCATCTTTATGATGAGCTGGTGAATAAATAGTATAAAGTTTTAATTCTTCATTATCTGAAATATTAATAACATTATGCTGAGCGCCAGCTGGCACTATTACTGCAAAGCCATCTGAGATCTCATATTCATTGCCATCGATAATAACCTTGCCAACTCCCTTTTCAAAACGAAAGAATTGATCATTGTCAGAATGAACCTCCATTCCGATTTCTTCTCTTGGCTTTAAGCTCATTAACACTAATTGGCTATGTTTGGCCGTATATAACACTTGGCGAAAATTATTATTTTCCAAAGTCTCTTTTTCAATATTATTAACGTATCCTTTCATATTTTTATTTATTTTAATTTTTTATCCCGCACCTTTCCTAAGAAAAATCTATCATTTATAGAAGGTCTAAGCCAAAAGGCGGCTTCGCCTTGAAAATAATCTTAATTTGAAAAATTTTAGCTGGGAAAGGTGCGGGATTTTATTATTAGCTCTCATCATTTATATTAATTATATAATTATATCAGGCCTATTCAGAATTTCAAATATATAGCTTTAATTCTTTTAATTTAATTCCTCAAAAATTTCATTTTTTTTCACTAAACTCTCTAAAAGAAGTTTGCCCTCATTAGGATAAAAATATAATTGAGATTGATTTTTATATAAAGCCTCTAATTTGAGTTTTTCCTGCTCTTCAATTAAATCAAAACTAACCCAGCCCTCTTTTGTAAATAATCTAGCAGGAGGATATAAAAATTGATTTAAATGCAATCCTTTTTCTAAAGGATAATATCGATAATGCACCAAATAACCAAAAAGTTTTATGCGCTGATCGTTTCCTTCTAACGCGTTAACCACGAAATGATAAGTAGCTTGATGATCGGAATTTGAATCTCGAAAATGAGGAAGAATAATTATTGTGGGTTGAAATTGATTAATAATTTCTTTTAAATCATTAAATAAATTAATTCCCGTGTAAAGTTGTTTTTTGTGATAAGTTCCTGAATAAGGATTATAGTTTAATTTAGAAGCTTTATGGGTATAGGGCGTTAAAAAATTTGCGTTTAGAAGATATTTTAAGCCATTATCTGGATAGCCAAGGAAAACTAAGCTTGACGAAGACACACCTAAAACACTTGTTGCTTCATTAGCCTCTTTCATTCTTTTTTCTCCTAAACTCAGAAAATCATTAGGAGTTTCTTTAAGATTTTTATTTTCTTTAATCACGGAGAAATAATTATTATCGCCGTTAGTTAAATAAACAATTTTAATTTGCGCCCCTATCGCAAGCGCTTCTTGCATTAATCCCCCACTGCTTAAAATTTCATCATCAATATGAGGAGAAAAAACTAAAATTCTATCGGTTGAATAAATATCGGGAAATTTCGTTAAAGTAGCTTTTGATCCTAAAAACCATCCTAATAAACTACCAAAACCAAAAGCAAAAAACCCCCAGATAATAAAACCCCAAATGAGGATTCTTTTATATTGTGTCTTAAGAGTGTTCAATAATGATTTTAATAAAGAAAAAAACATACGCGTTTAAGTGCCAAAATAACGGTCGCCGAAATCGCCCAATCCGGGAACAATATAAAATTTCTTGTTCAAACGACTATCAATCACAGCGGTTATAATCCGAATCTTCGAATATTGACTCATCACCTTATCAATCCCTTCTGGACAAGAAATCAAATTAAGAAAAATTATCTTTTCTTCTTTAACGCCGTGTTCTTTTAAAACTTTAATTGCGGTTGCGGCTGAACCGCCTGTTGCCAACATCGGATCCAATAAAAAGACGTAGCGTTTAAGAATGCCAGCAGGTAATTTGACATAAAAAAGTTTTGGCTCGGCTGTTTCTTCCTCGCGCTGAATCAAAATTTTGCCGGGTAACGATGGTAACCATGAGTAAGATAACTCGTTTCTTTTCTTGTTTTATCAGCAAATGCCCAAGAAGTATCAACCTTTACCTTTTTAAATAGTTGTATTATATCAATCTTTTTACTCATAAACCTTATGTATAATTTTATTATACCAAAAACAAGGTTTGTCTAAAGAAAAACGGCGCTTTAAAACACCGTTTTTTGCTGATTTTTAAATATTAATGATTTGGAGAACATTTTGTTTGTCTATTGGCGGACTGCGTCCGCCGAAGCCGAGCTTCAGCGAGGCGAAGGCGGAGAGGGTGGGATTCGAACCCACGATACCATTGCTGGTATACAGCTTTTCCAAAGCTGCGCACTAGGCCTCTATGCGACCCCTCCTCTCTCCCTGTTTCCAGGGAGATTATTTTAGAATTTTAAGCCTTCAGCAATTTTCCCAATTAAAGGCAAGGCTGTCTTTTTATTCTGAGTAACATTCACTATCCCTAAGATTGACAAAGCAAGAAAGAAAAGATTCAAAACCGTAGAAATAATGCCTATTATACCAAACAACCCAAACAGTACAGAGAATGCTAACGAACTTATAAGCAAACGCAGTACTATATAAACAATGGTTTCAAAACCAAAGAGCACTAAACCTTGTTTGGCATGATAATAAACAAATTCATTGTCTTTTTTCGTAAACAAAGGAATTAAACAAAGAATGCTAAGATAACTTAAAATGGCCATTATTTTATTTTCATCCATTTTGTTAGGGCTTTGTGCTGAGGGCTGCGTTTCTAATGGTTTATTTTCTTCCATAATTTTTATTACCTGCCTGCGCAGGCAGGAATTTTTATTATTAAAATTATTTTTCGACCTTTTTTTATTATAACAAATTTTAACCGAGGGGCAAAATTTTAAACACTCATTTGCCTCAAAATTTTTATCCTTTCTTCCACTGGTGGATGAGTCAGCCAGAGTTTAGTCAACCAATTAGTCCTTTTCAGCTTTAAGGGATCAGCAATAAACAAATGAGCTGTAGCTTGACTGGCAGTTCTTAAAGGCACTGGATCACCGGCTATTTTTTCCAAAGCCCGAGCCAGACCTTCTGGATAACGAGTCAGAAGAGCTCCTGTGGCATCAGCTAAAAATTCTCGTTTCCGAGAAATAGCTAATTGCATTAAAACAGCGGCTATGGGCGCTAAAATTGCAACTACTAAACCTATAAGAAGAAGGATAAATCCCAAATTATCATTATCATCTCTTCTTCTTCCTCCGCCAAATCTCATCCCTCTTAAAAGCCAGTGAGAAAGAAGACTTATCATTCCCACTAAAACTACGATCACTGAACAAAGCAAAATGTCTCGATTGCCAATATGAGAAAGTTCATGGCTAATGACTCCTTCCAATTCTACTTTTTCTAATTTATCTAAAAGGCCTCTAGTAATACAAACAACCGCATGCTGAGGGTCACGACCAGTAGCAAAAGCATTAGGCGAAATATCATCAATAATATAAATTTTAGGCAGAGGCAAACCAGCAGTAATTGATAAATTCTCAACAATTCGATATAACTCTGGATTATCTTCTTTTTTGATCGGGCCTCGAGCTTGAGATAAAGAGAGAATAATTTTATCAGCATTCCAATAACTCAAAAAGCTCTGAAAAACAGCAAAAACAACCGCTAAAATCAAAATCCATTGCTCATTAAAAAGATAACTAAAAAACCACCCTAAAAGGATAATAAAAATCAAAAAACCGGTCATCAAAAACCAGGACTTGCGGATATTAACACCAGCTTGAGTATAAAGAGTCATTAAAAACTAACTTTGACTGCTTCTCTTTCCTCTGGTTCAGTGGTTTCAAAGAGAGGCTCTGCTTTAAAGACAAAAATTCCAGCAATAATCTTAGAAGGAAAAGTTTGAATGGCAATATTATAATCCCTCACATTGCCATTATAGAATCTTCTGGCTGCTTGAATTTTATCCTCGGTATCAACTAATTCTGTTTGTAATTGCAAAAAGTTTTGATTAGCCTTCAAATCTGGATAATTTTCTGCTATTGCAAATAAAGATTTAAGGGTTTGGCTTAATTGATTTTCTGCTGCCACTTTATTGGCCCCGCCAGTAGCTTGCATTGCCTGGCTTCTAGCTTTAGTTACATTTTCAAAAACAGTTTTTTCATGAGTAGCATAACCTTTAACTGATTCCACAATATTAGGAATCAAGTCATATCGTCGCTTTAATTGGACATCAATGTCTGCCCAAGCTTCTTTTACTCTCACTTTCTTTCTAATTAAAGAGTTATAAACTCCAACTACAAAAAGAACAATTAGAATTAAAATTACCCAAAGTATATTCATATTATTTTATTTTATTAATTTTACCCTGCCTGCGCAGGCAGGAATTTTTAATTTTTAATACTCCTCTGCAGGCATTGCTGGCAAGTTATTCTCTTTCTTCTCAGGTATTTCATAAACTACTGCTTTAGTAGTCAAGAGCATGCCAGCCACTGAAGCGGCATTTTCTAAAGCGCTTCTGGTTACCTTTGTTGGATCAACAATACCAACTTTTATCATATCTACAAATTCACCAGTTAAAGCGTTAAATCCCTCATTGTTACCTCTTTTTCTTGCTTCTCCCAAAATAACAGCGCCATCTTTACCAGCATTTTCTGCAATTTTACGAATTGGTTCTTCTAATGATTTTTTCACAATTTCTACGCCAATCTTCTCGTCATCACTATCTGTTTTAACGTTTTTCAAAGCTTGCTCCGCTTTTAGAAAAGCAATACCACCACCAGGAACAATTCCCTCTTCTAAGGCAGCTTTGGCAGCTCTGACCGCATCTTCAACTCGATGCTGTTTTTCTTTTTGCTCAACTTCCGTTGGAGCGCCAACTTTAATAACAGCTACTCCTTCAGAAAGTTTAGCCAATCTTTCTTCTAACTTTTCTTTATCAAAATCAGATTCATTTATTTCTAATTCCTTTCTAATTTGCTTAATTCTTTTTTCTATATTTTCTTTAGAACCAACGCCTTCAATAATAGTTGTATTATCTTTAGTCACGACAATTTTTCTGGCTTGACCTAAATCACTAAGCTCAGCTTTATCTAATTTTAATCCTAATTCTTCAGAAACGACTTTGCCGCCAGTCACAATAGCGATATCTTCCATTGATTCCTTTCTACTATCGCCAAAACCTGGAGCTTTAACAGTAACAACATTAAAAACTCCGCGTAATTTATTAAGAATAATAGTGGTCAAAGCTTCTCCAGTGACATCATCGGCAATTATTAGCAGCTCTTTCTTACCGCTTTGAAGAATTTTATCCAGTAAAGGTAAAACGTCGTGAATATTAGAGATTTTTTGGTCAGTGATTAAAATATACGGATCTTCTAATCTAGCCTCCATTTTCTCTGAATCAGTAATCATATAAGCAGAAATATATCCTCTATCAAACTGCAGCCCTTTCACCACTTCTTTGGATAAGCCTAAGGTTTTTGCTTCCTCTACCGTTACGACGCCATCCTTACCAACTTCATCAATAATATCAGCTATTAAATCTCCAATTTCTTTATCTTTGGAAGAAATAGTGGCTACATCAGAAATAGCATCATGGCCTTCAACTTTTTGGGAAATCTTTTTTAATTCCTCTACTATTTTACTGACTGCTCTTTCAATACCTTTTTTAATACCTAAAGGATTAGCTCCCGCAGCAACATTTTTAAACCCTGAGGTTATCATTGACCAAGCTAAAAGAATAGCAGTAGTAGTACCATCGCCAGCCACATCATTAGTTTTTTCAGCTGCTTCTTTAAGGACTTCGGCTCCTAAATTTTCTACTTTGTCTTCCAGCTCTATTTCTTTAGCAATGGTAACGCCATCATTAGTAATTAAAGGTGAACCAAAACCTCTGTCCAAAATAACATTAGAACCTTTAGGACCCAAAGTAATTATTACAGCCTGGGCTAATTTATCGGTACCTTTTTTGAGAGCCTGACGAGCTTTTTCGTCAAAAATTATTTGTTTTGCCATACTTTAATTAATTTTTAATTTTAAATTTTTAAATCTAGTCCAATATCGCTAAAACATCGTCTTCCCTTATCACTAAATATTCTTTTTCATCTATTTTAATCTCATTGGGCGTATATTTAGTAAAAAGAATTTTATCTCTTACTTTTACGGCTAAAGGAATCAATTTTCCTTCCCCAGTGGTTTTTCCCGGGCCAACAGCAATGACTTTTCCAGCTACTGGCTTTTCTTCTGCGGTGTCGGGAATAATGATGCCAGCTTTAGTAGTTTTTTCTTCGTTTAATGGTTCAACAAAAATATGATCAGATAAAGGCTTTATGTTCATAATTTTTAATTTTATAATTTTTAAACGATATTAGCCCCTCACTTGAAAAGTTTTGAATTATCTAATAAAAGTATCATCTTCTCACAAGGCCTCAAATGGAGACATCTACTTTTCATTTAGATAGAATTCAAATAGATGCTTTGCATCTTAAACTTTTCAAGTGAGGGGTTAGCACTCCTCGACCTTAATTGCTAATATTATTTTATTTTACTCGAAAGAAAAAATTTGTCAAATTATTTTGCTTCTATCACCCCTTTTTTAATTTGATCAGTTAATGAAGGAGTGCTAATTTGAGCTAGAAAATCGAAAAATTTTGTCTGCTCCTCAGCTGTCATAAAAGAAGGTTGGCTTTTGCTACTTTGAAGAGGAAAAAGATAAAAAGTTTTTTGAGTTGGTTGCCATTCAAAACCCAAAGCTAATTCTTGCTGGACTGGCTGAGAAAAATACATATCAAAAACAAAATTTCCTAAAGAATAAAAAATCAACTTCTCTTGATATTCTTCAATCCCCTGCGCCACATGGGGATGATGTCCAACAATTAAATCTGCGCCAGCCTCAATTAATTGATGAGCTGTTTGTTTCTGAAAATCATTGGGAGAGGAAGTATATTCTGCGCCCCAATGAGGAGTAACAATAACATACAGATTGGCATCTTTAGTTTTTAATTCTTTTATCTCCTGAATTAAATCTTGAACACAATATTTACTTTTATAAACTAAATTGGCTCCCAGGAAAACAAAATTATCCTTTTGATAATTATATTTCAAACTGCAATCAGAATAATCACCCAAAGGAAAGATATGATTTTCTTCAAGGTATTTCCTTGTACTGTCAATAGCTGAATGTCCTTGATCAGCCATATGATTATTGGCGATATTTAAAAGATTAAAACCTAATTTAGCTAATAATTGCGGAATGGCTGGTGAATAATCAAAGCGCACTGAAAATAAAGAAACGGACTTAGCTTCAGCTCTCACTGGGCCTTCTAAATTACCATAAATGATATCCCAATTAAATATATAAAAAAGAGGTGTAATATTTAAGAAAGGATATTCTAAGCCGTATTTTTCAGTTAATTGAGCGACGCCTCGAGCCATCATAATATCACCCACAAAAAGCATTCTTTTAGAAATTGAAGTCGGAGTAATTGGAGGATTAACTATGGTTGATAATTCGGGTTTAATAACAAGGATTACTTTCGACCAAAAGAAAAAAAGAACGCTAGCTATGACCAACGTTCCCGTGATAACAAAAACAATAAATTTTTCGTTCTTATTCATTTTCTTCCTTATTCATTTTCTTCTTCTATTTCTTCTTTTGGTTTTTCCAAAGCCATCGGTTCAATGTCAGTGGCTTTGCCAGAAATTTTTAAAATGTCTTTGTCAATTTTGCCAAACTCTTTATAGGCAGTATTATACATATTTACCGTTGTCCCCAAATGTGTTCCTAATTTTTTAAAATAATTGTCATAACTTGATAAATGCCGCATTAATTCTCCAACACGTTTCACAATCTCTTTTGCCGACTCTTCAATCTGTAAGGCCTTTAATCCTTGAAGCACGGTCTGTAAGTAAGCCAAAAAAGTGGTGGGAGAAACAATCATCACTTTTTTCTCGCCAGCCGCGTATTGAATTAAGTCGCGGGTATTGGATTTTACCGCGCCGATTTTATTAATCAGCAAATCGTAATAAACCGCCTCGGAGGGAATGAACATAAAAGCGAAATCTGTTGTTTTTTCGCCGGGTTTGATATATTTTGCGGTTTCGTCAATTCTGTTCTTTAAATCGTCCCGAAACGCCGCTTCCAAGCGAGTCCGTTCAATCTCGTCTTTCGTTTCCAAAAGACGGTTATAGTTTTCTAAACTGAATTTAGAATCAACCGGGATAATCATATTTTTCACAAAAACAACTGCGTCAACAGCCGTACCGTCTTTGAACTCATATTGCATTTGAAAACTTCCCGGCGGCAAGACGTTTTTCAAAACAGTTTCCAGATAATATTCTCCTAAAACTCCCCGCTGTTTGGGATTTTTCAAAATATCTTGGAGGCTTTCCAATTGTTTGGTAATATCAATCACCTGCTTTTGACCCTCGTTGACCTTGGTAAGTTCCTGAGCATTTTTTTCAATGACTTTTATACTTTCACCTAACTGCCGTTGAATCATTTGGGTTGATTCCTCGAGTTTATTATCTAAAGTCCGAGTAATTTCCTGAATCTGATTTTGAATCATTAACAATGATTGATCTTCTTTTTCTTCTTTTTTCCCTTTTTTGATTATGAAAAAATACAAAATTCCCAATGCAATTCCTAATAAAAGTCCTGAGAGAATGTAAGTAATGTTATTCATTAAGATAATTGTACTACAAAATTCTCTAAATTTCTATTCTTCAATTTCTTTTTGAAGCTCTTCTAATAGTTCCTTGGCTTTTTTGGAGATGTTTTTTGGCGTTTTGATTTTGACAGTGGCATATAAATCACCAAAACCAGCACTACTAAAATGTTTGATCCCTTTTCCTCTGATTCTAAATATTTCCCCAGCATCAGTTCCTGCAGGAATTTTTAAAATAATCTTTTTCTTATCTAAGGTGTTTATTTCTACATCTTTTCCCAGAGTTGCTTCAGGGAAAGAAAGATAAAGAATAATAAACAAATCATCGCCCTTCCTTTCAAAAACTGAATGGGGCTTAAGAAATATCTTAATATAAAGATCCCCGGAAGAATTACCCAAAATTCCAGCTTCTCCTTCGCCTCTAATTTTGATAGTTTCTCCGTTTCTAATCCCTTGAGGAATATCAATAGTAATGGTTTTGCTGTCATAATAACGGCCATCTCCGCCGCAAACATGACATGGTTTTTCTGGAATCTTTCCTCGGCCATGACATTTAGGACACTCTATGATTTGAGTAAAGGTTCCTAAAATTGTTCTTTTGGCTTCACGAATCACTCCTTCGCCTTTGCACTGCGGACAAGTTTTTACTTTAGATCCTGGTTCATATCCTTTGCCATGGCAATGCTCACAAACAACATAAGTTTTAAAAGACACTTCTTTTTTCGCCCCAAAACCTGCTTCCTCAAGAGTAATTTCTGTTGTTATTTCTAAATTACGACCTCGATTTTGATTGGTGGTTTTTCGCCGTCTTCTAGTTTCTCCGCCAAAAAATTCAGAAAAAATATCGCTAAAATCAAAATTCCCTCCAAAATTATTAAAAGGAAACCCGAAAGGTTCTTCAAAATTAACGTTTTGCCAATCAAAACCAGGAAAGCCTCCCTCAGCCCCAACCCCAGCACCCTCAAATGTGGTACCAAATTTATCATACTGAGCTCTCTTTTCTGGATTGGATAAAACTTGATAGGCGGAATTCATTTCTTTAAATTTTTCCGCGTCGCCACCTTTATCTGGATGATATTTATGGGCTAATTTATAAAAAGCATTTTTAATCTCCGCCTGAGAAGCATCTCGCGGTACGCCTAAAATTTCGTAATAATCTTTCATCTTTTAAGGCAATAAAAATTTAAAAATTAAAAATTAAAAATTAAGTAAGGGCTATCTCCTCTTTTTCTACTTCCACTCTTTTAATTTGCAGATATTTAACCGCGAGGAATAATTTTAATAACAACCAGCTCACTATAATCACTAAAAGAGAAAAAACATAATTAAATAAAATCAATAGGCTCCAGGCAAAAGAAAAAAATAAAAGATAGATAATTAATTTAATTTGCAATGTCATTCCCTGCCAATGGTCTTTGAAATAATTAACAATCAAATTAGGAATTGTTTCTTTGCCAGAAATCGTTATGCCAATCATTTGCGAAAGACTACTTCTAGTTTGTTCTAATAATAATTTTTTCGCCGGTTCTCCGATAATTCCCAATTCACTTGTCTGCGTTGCAATATAAGTGTTTAAAATATCATCTATCGTTCCTCCCACGTTTAACGTGGGTCTAGGTGCGTCTAACGCACCCCCAAGCTGAAAAGATCCACTAAAAGAAGCATTAATCAAGCCGTTAATATCAATTCTTGCTGAATCTAAACTATTTCTTTCAAAATAGATTGAAGCCCCTAAAATTATTATTAGAGCTAAACTTAGAAAAATTATTCCTTTAGAAATGATTCGGGGAAAATTTAATTTGATTAAAATATTCGCTTCAGCTTTCATCCGCCAACCAGCGAAAAGATTAGTTAGTAATATTGCTCCGATAACGAAGAAAATATTAGTATCCCAAGCTTTATCTAAAAAAATCGGGATAAAGGGGATGAAACAAAAAAGCAAACTAAAAAAATAGAATTGATTCTTCGGAGCTACTAAGAAAAAAATGGGTAAGAGAGAAAAAGAAATTAACCAGAGAACTCCAGCCCAAATCAAAAGATTGAAATTGATGGTTCGACTCTGCTCACCATGGCTTCGACTGAGCTCAGCCGAATGTCCAATCCTGAGCGAAGTCGAAGGATTGATGGTTCGACTCTGCTCACCATGGCTTCGACTGAGCTCAGCCGAATGTCCAATCCTGAGCAAAGTCGAAGGATTGAAATTTTTTAATACTCCCAGAGAAAATAAGGAGGCTAAACTTAAACCGCTAATTATTAAAGCCACTAAAATAAGTGATTTGAGAAATTCACTTCTGTCTCTGTAGGCTAACTTATAAACTCGATAAAAATTTGAATCCTGAGGCATTGATTAATTATATCACGATATCACTTTTCCTCAAAATTAGCATCCTGGGCCTCTGGCGGTTCTTTCTTTTTCTCTTCCGGCTTTTCTTCTGGTTTTTCTGTTTGTTTATATAAAGCAGCTCCTAATTCAGATAAATTCTTGGAAAGAGCATCTATTCTTTCTTTTATTTGCGCTGGGTCAGAATCATCTTTTGCTCCTTTTAATTCTTTTATTTTATCTTCTACTTGAGTTTTTAGTTCTGGAGGAACTTTATCAGCGCTGTCTTTTAAAGTTTTTTCAGCAGTATAAATTAAAGTCTCGGCATTATTTTTTAATTCTGCTAATTCTTTTTTCTGTTTATCTTCTGCTGCATATGTT
>Ga0210015_1003024_pt1 | contig 15128 bp, 13 predicted proteins | sample CryGeymeta201522_FD_185471 | JGI IMG/M metagenome (GOLD analysis project Ga0210015, IMG submission 185471) | Groundwater microbial communities from Crystal Geyser aquifers in Utah, USA - Crystal Geyser metaG 2015-22 (SPAdes) (version 2) | ecosystem: Environmental > Aquatic > Deep subsurface >... | reverse complement strand
AAAACCCGAAACGTTATACGCAATCAGGTTTCAGATTATTAAAAGGCAAAGAATTAAATATACCAAATCAATAATTGAGTTTATGACAAAACCTGAAGAAAATAATAATTTTGCTCTTAGTGAGTTTTTATATCGCGACAAGCTCACTATATTTATAACCATCATTGGCGCAGTTATTATATTTGCTTTGATTTTTGAGTATGGTTTTCCCGTTTATCTAATTTATATATTTATGTTTTTGATGATGGCGCTATCTCTCTATCGCTATATCCTTTTCATACAATCAAAGAATATTAAATCAAGAAAGACTAAAGAGGGTGTAGTTGTAGAAATGGGAGACAAGAAATGGCTGGAACCCAAAAAATATTTTCAAAAAGTAGCCATTCTTCTATTAGTTTACTATAGTTTAGTTGGTATATTTTATTATTTCACCCATAAATGGACAATTACTCAATTATTGATTTTGTTCGGATTTATTGGGTGGGGATGGTTGATTAAGAAAGGAATCATTAACAAGCAATAATTTGAAGCCTGACTTCTTCGGATTTTTTCAAAATCCTCGACCACGCTGCGCTCTTGTTCCGCTACGCTACGCTACGGCTCGGGGCGTATAACACAGTATATCTTCTGTAGAGTGCTTAGCCCTGCCGGTAGGCAGGTCGGCACTCTCCCATATTCCGCCGAAATCGATATAATCAAATCAAGGAATCGGCGGGACATCAGATATACTGAAACGTTATACGCCATATTAGTTACCGCTTAAATTTATCTTCTGTATTTGATAACTTCTTTTTGCTACAGTTAAACCTATATGGAAAAAGTAGTCGTTATTATTCCTACCTATAATGAGCGGGGAAATATTGAACCGCTGGTTGATATTCTTCAAAAGGTATTTAAGAAAGTCCCATCTCAATGGGATATGCACATTCTTGTCGTTGATGATTCATCTCCGGATGGAACAGGGGAAGTCGTAAAAGAGAAAATGAAGAAGTTTAATAATGTTCACCTTTTTACCAATAGTGAGAAGGTTGGTCTGGGAGGAGCATACATGAAGGGAATGAATTATGCGCTTGAGGACTTAAAGGCCGATTTAATATTTGAGTTTGATGCTGATTTCCAGCATGATCCTGAATTGATCCCGCAGTTTTTGGAGAAAATTGACCAAGGCGCGGATCTGGTTTTGGGTTCAAGGTATATGCGGGGTGGTTCAATTCCCAGGTATTGGGGCCTGATGCGCAAAGTACTCTCAGTGGGCGGAAATTTTTATATCAGGCTTCTGATGCTTGACCGACAGATTCATGATTGGACTACCGGATACCGAGCAATTCGCCCCTGGGTTTTTGAAAAAGTCAGGGGAAAGATAACCGAACTGAAAACCTACACTTTTCAGATTTCTTTCTTGTATTTTGCCAAAAAAGCTGGGGCAAAGATTGCTGAAGTCCCTCTTAATTTTGCCGAAAGGAAATGGGGAGAGTCGAAAATGCCGGGAATGTCCAGTACCCTAAAAACTTTTACCTTTGTGACCAAAACCAGAATCTTTGATTTTTTGCATTCCAGATTTTTTAAGTTCGGGACGGTGGGTTTTACCGGATTTTTGGTCAACTTTTTATTTTTAAGGCTTTTCAGGAGTCTTGGTTTGAAAGAGTTTTGGGCTTGGCTTTTTTCAACCGAGGCGGCAATTATTAATAATTATATTTTAAATAATCTCTGGACATTTAAAGAAAAGAAAATCGGAGGAGTCAAAAAGACAATTTCCAAATTTTTCCAGTTTAATTTAACTTCCGTCGGAGCCTTGACTATTCAGTCGGTTTTCGGCCCCTTGGGAGTGAAACTGGTCGGGGTTAAATACGACGCCGCTGTGTTGGCCTTCGTGGTTGTTTGCTTGGTTTTGCCCTATAACTACCTCATGTACAACCTGGTTATTTGGAAGACGTGGAAGCTGCCGTGGCGGAAGAAGCTTGAGCCTCATAAATAATTTCTGAAATCGGTCGGGGATCTTTGGGTACTTCTTGGTTGCAGCCTAAGCAAAAGTCGCGGGGCGGAAACATCTTCCTGTCGCACCGAGGGCAAATCTCGCCGATTAGGTTATATCTTTGGTCTTTTAGACGCCAATGTCGCGGAACTTCCACTTGTACCTTGTTAGTCGGGAGTTTTAAGTTTACCCCACGCTTAAAGAAAGGGTGCCCAGTTGGAGATGGGCATGATGTTTTGGGAGATGTAAGCCAGGGAAAACAAATAAATCGGAATTGCCAGGAATGCCAGGGCAATTTTGAATTCTTTAGTGGCTAGAACATCCGAAAATGCTTTAAGGATAAAAGGAACAATGGGAAGAGCGTAGCGGATTAAGTCCCGATGGGCCACAAAGAAAAGCGAAGCAAGGAAAATCCCGGTAAACCAGGCCAGGGTGTTTTCTTTCTGTTTGATCAGTCTTAACAATCCTAAAATCCCGAAAAGATAGACAAAAATGATCTCCTCCAGCCAAAAAGTTCCCACCCAAGGAGCAGAATAGTTGAAAATTGAAAACGGGGGAAAGATAAGATGGATATTATCTCCTGAATGAAAATAAGCGAAGAAGTCTTTTAGTTGAATCTTAAAAAGTACAAATATCAAGGTAAGGGAAACGGGAATTAAAAATATTGGCCAGATTTCCCTGAGCTTAAAGGCAAGGTTTCTTTTGACTTTTGTGGTGAGATATGCACCCAAGTAAGCTACAAAAATAAGAATTCCGGGAGGTTTGGTCAACTGGGCCACTGCGCCCCAGATTCCTGCCTGAAGATATTTTTTCTTTTGGAAAAAATAAACGGAAGCGATAATTGCCGCCAGAAATAAAGGTTCAGCTGAACCCACCGAATGAACAATCAGCCAACGGGCCGGAAGAATGGAAAAAACCAAAGTTAAAAAAAGAGAGTTTTTTTCGTTGAGATACTGCCTGATGAAAAGAAAGAAAAAATAACAGGCCGCTATTGAGGAGATAACCGTAACCAGAAGCATGGCGTAGGGAAAAACCAAAAACAGCGCCAAGGCCCTGATTAAAATCGCGAATAAAGGAAAATGAGCCGCGTAGTATTCCAAGGGAAGGGGAAACTGAAAATTCCATTTGATAAATTCAGGATTATAGAGAGATTTGGCAATGACCAAATATATTGGCCCGTCATAATTAGCGACAATTGCCGCCATCCCGGTTTGCGGCAGGGGAATTCCCCAAAAACTCTTCAGTCTTAAAAAAAACGGTAACCAAACCAAAAGGGTAGGAACAACGGCAATTAAGGAGACAAGGGCAAGTGTTTGGAGCTTTTTCATCCTCTCTATTATATGCTAGACTTTGCCTGTATGGCAAAAAAAGGCCTGGGGGTGGTTGTTCCTGTCTATAATGAGGAAGTTGATCTTGCCAGAAATATCCCCCCCTTGCATTCCTTTTTGCAAAACAAGATGGGGGATTTTGATTGGGAAATTGTAATTGCCGATAATGCCTCAACGGATAAAACACCGATCGTGGTCGGGGATTTGCTGAAATTAGGCAGGGTCAAGTATGTCAGACTGGAACCAAAAGGCCGAGGCCGGGCCTTAAAGAAAGTTTGGCTTGGCTCGGGTAAGGAGTATCTGGCCTATATGGATATTGATCTTTCCGGAGATATTTCGTTTTTCCCCCGGTTAATTGAGAAGCTTGAAGAAGGAAACGATATTGCCATCGGCTCGCGGCTAGCCAGAGGGGCTAAGGTTATCAATAGGCCGCGGGTTAGGGAGATAATGTCCCGGGGCTACAGTTTGTTATTTAGGACCGTCTTTGGTATTAAATTTTATGATGCACAATGCGGGTTTAAGGCGATTAAAAAAAGTGCCGCTCTAAAGATTTTACCGGCAGTTTTGGATACCGGCTGGTTTTTTGATACCGAGCTTTTGGTAATTGCGCAAAAAAGCGGGTATAAAATTGCAGAAGTCCCCATTGTTTGGAAGGACGACCCCAGCTCGACAGTTAAAGTTGCTAAAACCGCTTGGGGAGACTTAAGAGGAATCTGGAGGATTTTTTGGTCAAAGCCATGGCAAAGGTTAATTTAAAAATTTCTAAAGAGCTTTGGTTGCTTGGTTTAATACTGGTCGTTGGTGCATTCTTAAGACTCTATAAAATCGATCAATATATGACCTTTTTGGGAGATGAGGGCCGAGACGTGATAATCGTCAGCCGGTTTATTAAACATTTTGACTTAATGCTGGTAGGGCCCGGCACTTCGGTTGGGAATATGTACTTAGGCCCTCTTTATTATTATCTGATGGTACCCGCTCTTTTCTTGGCCGGTTTTTCACCGGTGGGTCCGGCAGTTCAGATTGCTATTTTGGGAGTGGCCACCATTGCTCTTATTTGGTGGATGGGAAGGCAGTGGTGGGGGAAAACGGCGGGTCTGGTTGCCGCGGCGCTTTACGCTGTAGCCCCGACGGTGATTATTTTTTCCCGTTCTTCCTGGAATCCCAACATCATGCCTTTCTTTTCGCTTCTGTGTATTTACTCGATTTGGAAAGTGTATAAGGATCGAAAGTACAAGTGGCTTATCGTTCTGGGTGTTTCTTACGCATTTGTTCTTCAGTCGCACTACCTAGGACTTCTTCTGGCTCCAACCATATTTGTTTATTGGTTGTCAACTTATCTAAAAATCAGGAATTCAAAATCCGAGATTCGAAAGTATTTGAATAATTCGCTTATTGCATTGTCTGTGTTTGTACTTTTGATGAGCCCTTTGCTAATTTTTGATGCACGCCACGGGTGGAGAAATTACGAAGCAATGAAGCAATTTATCACCGCTCGTCAAGAAACCGTTTCTATAAAACCCTGGAAAGTAATTCCGAATATGTGGCCCATTTTTGAAAAAGTGACAACGCGTTTGTTAACTGCCAGAAATGAAATTGCAGGCAAGACCGTCTCGCTGATTTTGCTTTTTTTGATTGGGTGGATAATTGCCGGTTGGAAAAAAATTGACCATAGATTGCGGATTGCATACGGCATACTTTTTATTTGGCTGGCTTTTGCATTAATAGGACTGGGACTTTATAAACAAGAAATATATGACCATTATTTTGGATTTATATTTCCGGCTCCCTTTTTACTTATGGGGGGTTTGGCAGAGAATTTATTCAGAAATAAGAAATATAAGATACTGGTATATATGGTTTTACTGGTTTTGCTTTTTATTAACTTAAATAAAACCCCCATTCGTTTTCCTCCCGACTTACAACTACAGAGAACTAAAGTGATAGCCAAATTTATTAATGAAAAAAGCGGTGGAGAGAGGTTTAATATCGCAACAATTTCCGAAAGAAACAACCGCGATGTCTATCAGTATTTTCTTCTTTTGTGGGGATCTAAAGTAGTTGATACGGACCCCAGTGCCTTAAAGTATACAATTACGGACCAGCTATTTGTTGTTTGTGAAAAGCCAAAGGAAAAATGTGATCCGACACACGACCCTTCAGCCTGGATAACCAACTTTGGTTGGACTAAAATAGTTGACCAGTGGGAAGTATGGGGTGCTAATGTTTACAAACTTGGTCACTCCGATTAGATCGGAGTAAATACAAAATGAATTACGAACAATCAGCCAAAATTCTAGAGGAAATCAAAAAGGCAAACAAAATTTTGATTAATTGCCACTACAAACCGGATCCCGACGGAATAGGGAGTGCTTTGGCCTTGGCCTTAGAGTTTAAAAAAATAGGGAACTTTGAGATTACTTTAATTTGCCCGAGTTTTCCCCCTAAAGCCTTGAATTTTTTGGAAGGATTTAAAGAAATTAAAACTGTCGAGTATCATAATTTTGATTTTTCCGGATATGATTTGTGGGTTATTTCTGACGCAGCCAATTGGTGGCAGGTTTCCGGCATTTCGGATTTTGAGCCGCCGGAGATATGCACTTTGAATATTGACCACCATGAGACAAATGAGATAAATCTTCCCGACGCCATTATCCAAAAGGGTCTAAGCTCAACCTGCGAACTTCTTTACGGCTTGTTTGAGGATTGGAGGTTGGGGATTGATAAAAAAATAGCCGAGGCGCTTCTTGCCGGAATTATTGGCGATACGGGAGTTTTCAGGTATACAAACGTAACATCTAAAACTCTGGAGATTGCCAGGAAACTTATGGAGACGGGGGCGGATAAAAACATGATTACTTTCAGGACGTATGAGTCAATTCCTTTTGACGAGATGAAGTTTTGGGGAAAAGTTCTAGATACGATGCAAAAAGATGATTCTGGAAATTTTGTTTGGACGGCAATTAATTTGGCTGATTACGAAAGTTACGGTAGACCGGCCGATGCCAAAAGTTCGGCGGCCAGTAATTTCGCCGGTGTAGTGGATAACACTGATTTTGGAGTAATCATGGTTGAGGAAAAGAGGAACTTCTTGACAATTAGTTTTAGATCCAGAGGGGGTTTTGATGTTGCAAAAATTGCCCAGGAACTGGGCGGCGGGGGGCATAAAGAAGCGGCCGGAGCGAGAATTTTGGGAATGAGCTTTACCGAGGCAGTTAATAAAGTCCTAGAAATTTGCCGGAAATATGCGAAATAAGTTAATTTATTTTCTTCTTGCTCTTGTGCTCGGACTCGGACTTTTCTTGCGCGTTTACAATATTAATAACCTTTTAGGTTTTTACTATGACCAGGGCAGAGACGCTTTGGCCATTTGGGATCTCTGGCATTTAGGTAACATTCCTTTTATCGGGCCTACGACAGGGATAGCCGGAATATTCAGGGGCCCTTTTTATTATTACCTGATTGCCCCGTTTTATTGGCTGGGGAAAGGCAATCCGGTCTGGCCGTCGGTTTTTCTTTCTCTAACCACAATTGTTGCCTCGGCCCTAATGTATTATTTGGGATTTAAAATTCAGGATAGGGTAACAGGACTTATTGCCGCAGTTCTTTCTGCATTTTCTTTTAATATTGTCATGGCTTCCCGCTGGTTGTCCAACCCGACACCGATGCTTCTTCTTTCCGTTCTTTTTGTTTGGACCTTGGTTCTTATTGTGGAAGGCAAGTCTTGGGCTTGGACACCGGCGGTATTTATCGCTGCGGTTTCTTTGTTTCATTTCGGTTCTGCGGGGGAAGTTTTCTATTTTGTTGCTTTAGGTGTTTTGGTATTTTGGCAGCGTAAACACTTACCGAACAAAAAGATCTTACTTATTACTTTTTACTTATTACTTTTTACTGTCCTGCCCCTTATCGCCTTTGATATTAAAAACCACGGCTTAATTTTGGCCAATATCAAGAAATTTTTAATAACAGATAGAAGCTTCAAACTGCCCACTTGGGAACTGGTCGGGGACAAGCTTGGATTTTATTATAATGTTTTTACCAGTAAAATTTTTAATGCCAGGTACTATCTTGAGAAATTCTTGCTGGGGAGTATTTTATTTTTCTTTATCTACCGTCTCCGGGAACTTTTCAGGAAAAACGGCATCAAGATTCTGATTTTGCTTTTGTCTTCGGTGATGTTGGGGCTTATCTTTTTTCAGGGAAATTTCGGCAACATCTATGATTATTATCTGACCGGTTACTATTTGCCCTTTCTGCTTCTTTTCGCCATTACCTTAGGCTATCTCTGGAAATATAAATTGGGGAAGGTCTTTGTGATTTATTTCATTTATATTTTTTTGGCCAATAACGCCGATGTTCTGAAATTTAAATTAGTTGATAACGGCTTGGGAGTCAACAGCATTAGCTTTGCTGCTCAAAAAGAGGCAATTGCCTGGATTTACCGGGACGCTCAAGAGGCGAAATTTAACGTTGATGTTTATGTGCCTCCGGTTATCCCTTACGCCTATGATTATCTGTTTAAATGGCGGTCAAATCCGAATTTGGTTTTTCAAAACACACCCCTGCTTTATCTTTTGTATGAACACGACCCGGACCACCAGGAAAGACTGGATTCTTGGTTGGCCAGACAAAACGGGATCGGAAAAATGATTGAGCAGGAAAAATTCGGGGCCATTACCGTGGAAAGAAGACTAAGGGATGAGGGGGAAAATAATAAATTATTTTAAGAAAAACTGGCCACTGCTGGTTATTTTGGTTGACAAACATTTAAGGTTAATCGGACAGGAAACTTCTTCCCAGGGAGTTTTTATCGGTCCCTTGTTTTATTACCTGCAAATTCCTTTCGGGATTTTATTAGGGATTGCCTGGAATTTTAATTTGGCCTTGGCGATCTTGACTCCTTTGGTTTTAGTTGCTCAGATCGTTTCAAAAAAGAAGATTAAAGTGAGGTATTTATTTTTCGGGTTAGCCGCTTTTTTAATTGCTTTTTCCCCGTTTATTATTTTCGAGTTAAGACATTCTTTCAGACAGACCAAAGCAATAGTTTCCTCCTTAACTACTAATTTTTTGTTCCAAAGCGAGGATTCCAGAAACCATAATTACCCTTGTGTTTCAATATCATATATCACCTCTCCGGGTAATAATTTGGGGTATCGGTATTTTTTCTGGCTTAAAAAAATGCATGTTAACCAACCGGACTCCGGTAGCCCGGTTTATACGATAGTTTTTCCTCACAGTTTGGTTGACCGGATAGATGAGAACTTTAGCGCTTTGGGTTTGATTTTGCCGGAGTATCAAAAGTATACTCAAAGTAAGGTTGACCAAAGTTGCAGCGGTGAAAATTCAAACTTAGTAGATGTGATGTTCGGTTACACCGAATAATATGAAGAAACTTTCCGTAGTAATTCCGGCTTACAATGAAGAAAAGACCATTAAGAACGGTTCTTTGCTGGAAGTTTGGAATTATCTAAATAAACTGCGATATCAATGGGAAGTAATTGTGGCTGATGATGCTTCGACCGATAAAACACTTTTTCTTTCCCGGGAGTTTGCCAAAAGACATAACGGAGTCAGGATTTTGGCTGAGCCGCACAGAGGAAAAGGTGGTTCGGTAATTGCCGGAATGTTTCAGGCTTCCGGTGACGTTGTCCTTTTTTGCGATATGGATCAGGCCACTCCGATTACGGAGTTTGCTAAATTCCTGCCGAAGTTTGTTGACCACGATATCGTTATTGGTTCCCGTTCCGGCCGGCAAGGCGCGCCTTTTATTCGTAAAGCCATGGCTTACGGATTTACTATTTTAAGAAATATTGTCTTGCGACTTCCCTATAGAGATACCCAGTGTGGTTTTAAGGCCTTCAAAAGCCAAGCGGCCAAAAAGATCTTCAGTCGGATGAAAGTGGTTAACGAAAAAGCCGTTGCCCATGGGGCCGCAGTCACCGCCGGATTTGATTTGGAAATACTTTATTTGGCCCGGAAATTGGGTTTTAAAGTGGCGGAAGTGCCGGTTGCCTGGCATCATAAGGAAACCGAAAGGATAAATCCCGTCAAAGATTCTTGGGAGGGCTTAAGGGATTTGGTAAAGGTGAGAATTAATGCGCTTTTGGGTAGATATAAAATCTAGGTTATATTAATAAGTAATGAAAAAATTTCTTGAAGAATGGAGGTGGACGATTGTAGCGGGGCTGGGCATATTTCTTTTGGCGTTGGGAATCAGAATATATAATCTGACTATCCTTCCCGTTTTTGTTGATGAGGCCATTTATATCCGCTGGGCGCAGGTGATGGGAGCAGAGCCGACCTTAAGATTTTTACCCCTTTCCGACGGCAAACAACCTCTTTTTATGTGGATTTTGATGTTTTATGTCCGGAGGTTGGCGGATCCTTTATTTGCCGGCCGGATTCTTTCGGTTGCCTCCGGAATTGGGACAATGTTGGGGATTTTTGCGGTCAGTTATCTTCTTTTTAGAAATAAGTTTGTGTCTTTGTTCTCGACTATCCTCTATGCTCTAAGCCCTATTACACTATTTTTTGATCGGCTGGCCCTGGTTGATTCACTGCTGGCGATGTTAGGTATCTGGATTTTGTTTTTCGGAATTTTGACCGCCAAGAGGAGGCGGCTGGATTTGGCCATGATTACGGGATTTTTGTTAGGCGCAGCGCTTTTGACGAAGTCTCCGGCTATTTTTTTCGTTTTGCTTTTGCCTGCGGCAGGGATTTTTCTTAAGAAGCCGAAAGATTTACTTAAACTGGGACTGCTTTTGCTGGTGACTTACGGTATCGGCTACGCTATGTACAATATTCTTCGCTTGGGGCCGAATTTCAATTTAATCTCCAGCCGCAACAGGGATTATGTTTTACCGTTTAGCCGTCTTTGGACTAACTTTAGGGATCCTTTTATCCCGCACCTTAAGGATGTGTTTCTAAAATGGCTTCCCAAAATAGGGCCGTGGCCTGTTTTGATGCTTATAGCTATCGGACTGCTGACTACGGCCAGAAAACACTGGCGGGAAATCATATTTCTCGGTTCATGGTTTATTATTCCTATCTTGATTCAGTCGGAATTTGCCAAGGTCTTTACGGCCAGATATATTCTTTTTACCCTCCCGCCGCTTTTTATTATTGCGGGCGCAGTTTTTACGGCGCCCCGCGTAGTCTTGGCGAAGTGGGGTTGGGTGTTCATAATACTTTTTGCGATTACTTCGCTTAAGTTTGATTATCTGCTTTTAACCGATCCGGCCAGAGCCGATTTACCCCGGAGCGAAAGAAGCGGTTATTTGGAGGAATGGACGGCGGGGGATGGCATCAGAGAAATTGCCGATTTTCTTAAACATCAATCATTAGCCATTAACCATCAGAAAATTGTGGTTGGTACCGAAGGATATTTCGGCACGCTTCCTGATGGACTTCAAATGTACTTAAATGAAAATCCGGAAATTGTTGTCATTGGCGTGGGGATTAGTATTAAGGAAATTCCGGTCGGTCTTTTGGCATCAAAGAAAGCAGGTAATCCGACCTTTTTAGTTGTAAATAAATCCCGGCTTGGGACAGATCCGGATAAATTGGGCCTGACGCTTCTGGCCGCTTATCCCAAAGCCTTAAGACCGCCGGGAGACAGGGAATTTTTCCTCAAAGGCCCCCAAGAGATTTTGTATTTCTTTGAGCTTAAATAATGCTACAATTTAGGGGTGGAAGGGGAAATTGAGCTCGAGGTTGTCAAAAAGAGGGCTGTCAAGGGAGTGGCGGCTTTAACCGGAAGAACGCTTGTTCTTAATCTTATCTCTTTTATTTCTCAAGGCCTTCTTTGGGCCTTTCTTGATCCCAGTCAATTCGGGGTATTTCTGGTTGTTTCGGCCACGGTTAATTTTTTATCTTATTTTGCCGATATTGGTTTAGGGGCTGCCCTGATTCAGAAGAAGGAAACTCCTCAAGAAGAAGATTATCGAACGGTATTTATTGTTCAGGAAATCTTAGTGTCGATTATCTTTGTAATTATTCTCTTTCTGGGTCCGGTTTTGGTCAAGACTCATTCTTTGAACCACGAAGGCTTGATGCTTCTGTATGCTCTAGGGGCTTCTTTTTTTCTGGCTTCTTTGAAAAATATTCCTTCAATACAGCTGGAAAGAAAGCTTGAATTCGGCAAATTTATTATTCCCCAAGTTTTGGAAAATGTCGTTTATTCTGTGGCGGTTGTTTTTTTCGCTTGGAAGGGATTTGGCATAACCAGTTTTACCTATTCCGTTTTAATAAGGGGGGTAGTTGGCCTTATCGCAATTTATGTTCTTAATCCTTGGAAGCCGGCAATCGGGTTTAACTTAAGATCTTTCAAAAACTTGCTGAAATTCGGAATTCCATATCAACTTAATAATTTCTTGGCAACTCTCAAAGATGACGGCATGACCATTGTTTTAGGAGGAATTTTGGGTTCGGCCGGGGTAGGGATTTTAGGAATGGCCCAAAAACTGGCTCAATACCCTTTACGGTTTTTTATGGATAATGTCACCAAAGTTACCTTCCCGGCTTTTTCCCGGATGCAGGATGAAAAAGAACATTTGGAAACAAGCCTAACCAGGTCAATCTTTTTCATCTGTGCCTTGGTTTTCCCGAGTCTGGTGGGTCTTTGTATTCTTTTTCCGGTTTTAATTACCGTGATTCCCAAGTACGCTAAGTGGGCACCCGCTTTTGCGCCTTTGCTTTTTCTTTCGGTTAATTCCCTTTGGGCAGCGGCGACAACCCAGCTGACCAATTTTCTTTCTGCGGTCGGCAGGATTAAAACCACCTTCAAATTAATGATTATGTGGACCGTTCTTACTTGGGCGTTGGTACCGGTTTTTTCGCTTAAATTCGGCGTGACCGGATCGGCCTTCGCCTATCTTTTGGTCGGAACAAGTTCGGGAATTGCCTTTTACATTGTCAAGAAATACCTAAATTGGTCAATTTATCGGTCGGTGGCAATCCCCTTAATTTGCGCCGGAGCCATGGGCTTGGTTCTTATTTTTATTAAGTATCTTTTACCGGGCAACCAGCTCAAAAGCTTAGTGGCGATGATTATGGCAGGCGGGATAACTTACCTGAGTTTGCTTTATCTTTTTATCGGCAATTCTTTAATTGCAGATGCGAAAAAACTTGTCGAAAATATTCTCAAAAAGTAATCTTTTTCTCTACCTGATCGTGGGACTGGGAACGCTGATGTGGTCTCTGACCATGGTCAGAAGCGGACTTTGTTGGAACGCCGACTGTGCCGGAGGGTTTGGTTTTTGGGGAGCTAACGGTCACGATGGGGTTTGGCATCTGGCTTTGATTAACAGCCTTTCCAAGTGGGACTTTAATATGCCTGTTTTTGCCGGCCACGCCTTACAAAATTACCATATCGGTTTTGATCTCATGGTCGCTTTTTTGCGCCTTGAAACCGGAATTTCAGTAATAAATTTGTATTTTCAGATTCTCCCGCCGTTTTTTGCTTTGCTTATCGGTTTTTTGACTTACAAATTCGTTTTAGGCTGGACCAAATCCGTCCGTTCTTCACTCTGGGCAGTTTTTTTTGTTTATTTTGGCGCAGGCTTGGGTTGGCTGGTAACTCTGGCCCGGGGCAGTTCTTTGGCCGGGGAGAGTATGTTTTGGTCCCAACAGGCGATCTCAACTTTAATTAACCCGCCTTTTGCCCTGTCTTTAGTTTTTATTTTACTCGGTTTAATTTGTTTGCAAAAGAAGAAGGTTTTGCTGGCAATTCTTTTTTTGGGTGTTCTTATTGAAATAAAAGTCTACGCCGCAATTTTGGTACTGATTGGCTTATTTTTGTCAAAAAATTTTAAAGTTTTTTTAGGAATTCTTTTTCTTTCTTTGGTTTTGTTTTGGCCTTTTTTGAAATCATCCTCTGCGCTTTTGGTTTGGCAGCCTTTTTGGTTTTTGGAAACCATGATGGGACTTTCCGACAGGTTCGGGTGGGCAAGGTTTTATTCGGCCATGACCACCTATCGGATGGGAGGTGTCTGGGTTAAGGCAATTGCCGCTTACGGGATAGCTTTTGCGGTTTTTTTGTTAGGTAATCAGGGAACTAGGATTATTTTTTTAAAAGACATTTTCAAAAAACCGGATTCTTTAAAAATTTTTGCTCTTAGTGTTATTGCCGCTGGAGTAATAATCCCGATGTTTTTTCTCCAGAAAGGTACGTCCTGGAACACCATTCAATTTTTTTACTATTCGCTTTTCTTTTCCGGAATCTTAGCGGGAATTGCGGTAAGTAAATTTAATATTTACCATTTGGCCTTTATTATTGTCTTGACGCTTCCTGGTACAATCGGGGCCTTGAGGAATTATCTGCCGGCAAAGCCTCCCGCGATACTTTCCGCCCTTGAGCTTTCAGGTTTAAGCTTTTTGCGCGAGCAGCCCGACGGGACTGTCTTGACTTATCCTTTTGATGCCTTTAAGGCTAAAGAGGCAGAGGCAAATCCGCCCCGGCCTTTGTATTTATACGACTCAACCGCTTATGTTTCCGCATTTGGCGGAAAAACCACCTTTTTAGAAGATGAGGTTAACCTTAATATCACCGGCTACGACTGGTCAACCCGCCGGGTTGACATTGAGAATTGGTACAAGGAGAAAGATCAGGAAAAAGCACGGGCATTTTTGAAAGAAAACAACATTAAATATATTTACTGGCTAAAAGGAGACAAGCGTTTTCTTTACGCCACCGAGCAGCGGGCCCTAATCGGAGACAAGCAATTGGGCTTAAGTAAACTGTTTGAGAATAAAGAAGTGGTTATTTACATGGTAAAATCAGAGATATGATTTCGGCTGTCATTAATACTCTTAATGAGGAGAAGAATTTGGCTAGGGCCGTAGCTTCGGTTCGTGGATTAGCAGATGAAATTGTCGTAGTTGATATGGAGTCAACCGATAACACCCGTGAAGTGGCCAGGAAACTTGGAACCAAGGTTTTTACTCACAAAAAAGAAAAATACGTTGAGGCAGTCAGAAATTTTATGATTTCAAAAGCCTCAGGCGAGTGGATTTTGGTTTTGGATCCGGATGAAGAGATTTCACCAAAATTGGCAAAAATATTAAAAGGGCTCCCACGAGGTGGCCGAAAGGACTCCTCGGGGGTGGTCGTTGCTGATTATTATCGAATACCGAGAAAAAATATCATTTTCGGTAAGTGGATTAAACACTGCCGCTGGTGGCCGGACTTTCAGATTAGGTTTTTCAAAAAAGGGTATGTCAGCTGGAATGAGGTAATTCACGCGGTGCCGATGACGCAAGGCAAAGGACTGGATTTGCCGGAAAAAGAAGATTTGGCGATTATTCATAAGAACTATTCATCTTTGGAGGAGTATTTGGCAAAGATGAATCGGTATACCTCGGTTCAAGCCGAAGAGCTTTTGAAGAACGGCTATGTTTTTGATTGGAAAGATCTCATTAAAAAACCCTTCCGGGAATTTTTAGGCCGGTATTTTGCCGGCCAAGGCTATAAAGACGGAGTCCACGGGCTAACACTTTGTTTCTTGCAGTCTTTTTCGGAATTAGTCCTTTACCTTAAAATCTGGCAGAAACAGGGTTTTAGAGAGCAGGAAATCAAAAGGAGCGAGATTAAAAATGAATTCGGCAGCCTGATTAAAGAGTTAAGGTGGTGGTTAAGAAAGGAGCTAACGTGGCTAAAACTCCCAAAGTGGCGGTAATTGTTGTTAATTGGAATCGGAAAGACGACACAGTTGAATGTCTCAAGTCCTTGAGCCGGGTTTCTACCTTTGGTTTTGAATTAATGACGGTGGTTGTTGATAACGGTTCAACCGACGGCAGTCTTGATGCTTTAAGTAAAATCACTAATTTTT
>Ga0210015_1003015_pt1 | contig 15170 bp, 10 predicted proteins | sample CryGeymeta201522_FD_185471 | JGI IMG/M metagenome (GOLD analysis project Ga0210015, IMG submission 185471) | Groundwater microbial communities from Crystal Geyser aquifers in Utah, USA - Crystal Geyser metaG 2015-22 (SPAdes) (version 2) | ecosystem: Environmental > Aquatic > Deep subsurface >... | reverse complement strand
GAGCTCCGCGTCGCTGCCGAAGTTGATCGTGTACGGATGGTAGACCGCCGTGAAGACGGGGAAGACCTGCTCCCCCGGCCGGCAGTACGAGCGCGTGATATCCAGTGTCAGGTAGCCGTCCATCACATCCAGGTACTGCTCGCCGATCTCTTCCGTGAAGAAGCACGCCTCGCGGTCGAAGCGGCGAATGTGCCGTCGCAGGTCGAACATGAGCTGGCGGTTGCCCTTCGCCTGGTAGTCGCCGCCGCGGAGCGGGTGACCGTGCGTCGGGTCGTAGCAGGGCTGCGCTTGGGTTGCCGCGAGGCAGTCGAGGTAGACCCCGCACATTCCGTGCTCCCAGATGAGCTTCTCCGCCGTCTCGCGCATCTTCGCGCGCCACTGCTCGGTCGCCGGACACATGGAGGCGTGGATCTCCCCGTTGATATCCCACGGGTAGAGGCCGCCACTCTCGGCTTTGGCGGCGGTGGCGAAGCCCTTCTCCTTGAGCCACGACTGCGTGTCCGTGTCCCAGATCACGCCGTTGATGTAGGGCAGCGGCCGCACGCCCATCGCCCGGGCGTCGCGGATGCCCTGCAGCAGGTAGGGGTCGGGCGGGAGGTGCTCCGGGTAGTTATCGTCGAACTTGGCGATGTTGTACCGGTAGTAGTGCGACGCCATCGGCACGCGCAGCCACTTGCGGTACGCCGCCCATTCCGGCAGCACCTTGGCCGGCTCGTGGTAGAACTTCGCCCAGAAGCCGATCTCGCGGAACCACTCTGGCGTCCACCGCGCCAGGTCGTCACTGCCGTCGGCAGGCGCTGTGTCCGGCCACTCGTCGGCCGTGCCGCGCTGGCACCAGACCTGCTTCTTCGCCCAGTCCCGGTAGAGCGCAGCCGCCTCGTGGTAGTCGCCGGTGAAGGGCGCGATCACCGTGTCATACTCCGGCGAGTAGGAGACGGGTTGCGGTTCCCTGTGCGCCGGAAGCGGCCACGTCGCCAGTCCCGGCAGGTGCTCGACGTGCCACGACAGTTGACCCGGCACGGTCTGCGAGTCAACCGCGAACCGCTTCAGGTATCCGTTGGCGTCTTCCGTCGCCCAGTACAGCCCGACGGCGTCGCTGCGGTCTGGCGACCATCCCGTCTCCACCACGCCTCGCTCGGCCGTCGCCAACTCCGGCTCCCGCTGGTCCTCGGTTCCCCAGTAGGCGAGGAACTGCATCGACGCAGGCTGCGGGTAGTTGACTGAGTACCGCACGGGATTCCGCGTCGGATCGCGAATCAGCCGCCCCCAATACTGCGGCACGCACATCTGGTCGTCACCCAGGCTGCGGAGGCCGAACACTCGCGGGAAGTCGACCTGCCAGAGCACGCCGGTTGCGCGGCCGCGCACGTCGAGATCCCAGTACGTCTTGGCGCTTGCCGCCGGCAGCCGGATCGTCATGGTCACGTCGAGGTCCGCCTGCCCGACCTCGCTCTTCACCCCGGTCCAGGTGACCGTCAACCGCTCTGCCTCGACCTTGTGATCCACCCCGGCCGCGTCCGCCGAAGTGAGCTGCACTTGCTGCCCCGAGGCGTCCCGCACCCAGATCATCCACGGCGAGCGATCCTGCTTCACCCCCGCCGGCCGGCCGGTCACGAAGTCAACGGCGCGCGTCGCCTCAGCACACCCACTCAGCGCGTAGCCGTCGTCACTGTCCAGGGAGAGCCTTAAATAGTTGTTCGCGAGGGAGACCACTTCGGCGCGACATGGCGCGCCAGTCCAGAGAGTGAGCAAAGACAGAGCAGACAACGCAAGCCAGCGGCACATAGCACTCTTCCTCCCCGAGGTACGGACCCGCCCGATTGTACCCTCGCCCAACCCCGACGCCTCGTGCCAGCGTCAGAGAACCTCGTCGGGCAGACCCGCATCGATGAGATCGTCGTCTGCCCCCTCGTTCTCTTCTTCGTCGTCGACCTTCAGATCCACCACGACTTCGTCTTCCTCGGCCTTGTTCCGCAGCCGCTGCTTGGGGCGCATACACTCTTCGCGCTCGTCGATGACCTTCCAGCCGACGGCCCCCAAGTGGCGCGCCTCCGCTTCCATCTTCTGCCGCGCCGCCTTCCGGGGCATGCCGAGGAGATCGATCTCGCGGTTCCACGTGTCGGAGCGCAGAGCGATGTGGTCGCTGACGATGACAAGTTCGAGCCGACGGATACGATCACCTACTTCCGGTTGGGAAGGCGCCCTTTGGGAAGCGGAGAATAGTGCGCCTGCCGCAAGCCGGGCTCACCCTTACGGGAGGTGGTCTTCATGCACATCGAGATCGCCCGACACGCCTTGGACCGAGTTCCTCTGTCGTTGATTATCGACGATTCAACTATGCTGGTCAACCTCAACTACTTCTTCCTCCGAGACCGCAATCTCGCCACCGGCGAGAGCCGTCGCTGGGAAGATGTTCCTATCGTTCACCCGGAGTCCTTCACCCGGGAGTTCGCCGAGTGGTGCCTCGCCAACGGCGTGCGCGGCAAGTTCAGCGTGGTGCCTTGTCCGGCGGCGCTGGGGCGGATCGACGAAGGGCTGCCGCTGTTCAGCAACGCCCAGCAGGAGAGCTGGCTGGCGATGTGCCGTGAGCTGGTCACCCCGGCGTTCGACATCACTCCCGAGATGATAACCCACACGTTCGTGGTTGATTCAGCCACCTGCCGGCCTGTCGAGCCCCGAATCTGGGAGCAGTACGAATGGCAGACGCTGCCGGTCGATCAGGAGGAGCGCGTCTTCGACTACCTGGCGACGGCCTGCCGTATCCTGAACAACGTCGGCCTGCGGCCCGAAGGAGTCACCTCGCCCGGCGGCTTCGGCGGCAGCACACTCGACTTCTACGCCCGGGTGGCGGGCGACGCCGTCCGTTCCGTCACCGGCAACCCAACGCCCTACTTCTTCAAGCGCGTGTCCGGGACCGGGCCGGTGGAGACGCCGGTCTGGTACCCCGACCGAGACGCCGGCACCGCCGTCGGCGAGATCATCGCCTCCACCGGCGACCACACCGGCTCGTGGACCGGCTACGGCGAGGTCGATGCCGATTACTACGTTACCGAAGACCTCCAGAGCGGCCGCCTCGTCGAGCTAATCAACGCCGGCGAACCGGCAGTCCTGTGCAGCCACTGGCAGGGCTTCTACGGAATGCACGACGGCGACCGGCGCGGGTTCAACACCTTGAAGGCCGTCGTCCACCGCCTGAAGCAGCTCGACCCGAACGGCACCCGAACACACTGGCGCAAGTGCAGCGAGATCACCAACTATGCGATCATGCGCGAGTTGGCGGAGGTGACGGTGGAGGGCAACGCGATCCGCCTGGACTTGCCGGTGCGGGTGCCGGAGGTGACGGTGAGGGTGCGTGACGTGAAGACCCAGGCCCTGCATGTCGACGGAGAGCCGTTGCGGCAGGTACCGAGCCGACGGGCGCTTCGGAGTGGCACCCTTCTCGTCGAGGAAGACGCAACGCTGGCGGTGTTCGAGCCGGGAGATCGCTGCAGCGTGCTAACGATTGCTGAGTAGCTCGCGCCGCCATCTGACGGCAGCGGCAAGCCGCCAACCGAGTCGGTGCCTGCCTTCCACCCATTGTGGCTCACCCGAACCGGTTGCGTTAGTGAAGACGCCGGGCGGCACTGACCGAGAGACGCTACTGCACTCTCAGCAGCAGCCCAGTCCTCTGCTCCCCTGCGCCGATCTCGACTTTCACAGGCAAAGACCGACGGGCCTTCCCGTCGTCGAGTAGGCATCCTCGCAGCCAGAACGTTCTGGGCTGAATGCCCACGATCGCAAAGGCGTTTTCCCCGCCATTCTCGGCGAATACGCCCTGGAGCTCTCGTCTTGCGAAGCCCTTGTCGTCTCCCGTCGGGGCCATCTCCACCCAGCGCATTGCATCCTTCTTGCCCAGAACCCGCCCGCTGATGCGCCAAGTATTCTCCACCTTGTAGTTCAAGGAGATCCGAGACGCCGTCTGCGGCTTCACGGTCACTTCGTGCACGAGCGATTCAAAGAGGTTCAGATGGAGACGGATTTCATAATCCCCGGGCGGCAGGCACTCGAACTCGAACGTGCCGTCCAGTCCGACGGGAGTTCGTCCGCAGGCGGTGCTGCCGCGGTACTTTGTCTTACGGGTGGCAGAGATGTAGAGATAGGGAGGAAGAGCACCGACGGCGGCGGAGACGCGTCCGTGCACGGTCTGCGCGGGCGCGCGGAGGTCGCGCGTCAGACTGGCGAAGGGGTCGCCCAAGAGGATGTCGCCGGCGGCAACGTGGTCATTCCTTAGGTCGGAGCGCCAGAGGTGATAGACCCCCCAGTGCCCGGCGACGCGCCCCGCAGCGGCATTGCCAGCCCACACCCGGTCGGCCAGGTCGGCCCAGCCCTCGTTCTTGGCGCCGCTCACGCAGCAGATCGTGTTGCCCCGCCCGAAGAGGAAGGCCTCCGCGTTGGTGAAGTCGTCGCCGGTGATGTCGGCGGCGTGACAGCCCAGATCGTCGGCAATCAAGGCACTGGGATAGAAGTGGAGGAAATCATCGCGCTGAAGGGAAGTGTGGGGCTCAAACGTTAGCCCCCCGTGTCCGAGGTGATGCCAGAGGTCGGCACCGCACAGGAGCTTGTCGATGCCACGTATGCCGGGGTTGCCCGCGCCGAGTTGCCACTGGCGAAAGGGGTAGTAGAATTGCCTGCCGTAGTACCCAAGCAGTTTGTCCAAGAACGCGCCGAAGAACTCTGGGCGCGTCGGGATCGCCCGGATCCAGGAGGTCCAGATCTCGGAGCGATAGTGACCGGGTTGCTCGACCCGGTCATAGCTGCCGTCCCCATCCGTGTCGAAGAACTGGGCATCGAGCTCCTCATAGAACTGTGGGCAAGCGCCCTTGTCGCCATCAGCCGACTTGTACGTCGCCCGGGGATGATTGCCGATAAGGACAGCCCCCCCCACCTGGCACTCCCGCCATTGCGTCTGGAGATACGCCCGGAGCGCCTCCGGCGAAGCAAAACTGCGCTTGTCGCAGAGGGGTTCGACAGAGAAGTTCCGTTGAACCTGCTTGATGTACGCGCCGATCTTCCCGGAGTAGTAGTCCGGCACGTCTGCCGACTCGAGGAACAGTACCCGTTCGCTCCTGGGAGGTGAGTAGAGCCAGATACCTGTGGTACGACTGCGCGGCCAACCCTTCACCCGAAGGGCGATCACGTTCTCCCGGTCGTACCTCAGCCGGGACCCGATGCTGGTGAACCAGTCAGCGTCGTTTACGGTACTGCCGGGATCAACGGACCAAGCACCCCAGTAGTTGGGGTCTGGGTCATTTCGCGCCCATCGCGGCGTCACGGGCAGGGCAACTCGGACGCGTTCGTCGTTCAGCCAGACCTCCTCAAGGGTCCATCGGCCCAGCCCAAGGATGTCGTAGCTGAGCCAGACGAGTCTGTTCCGCCAAGACTCGGGAGCCTGGAAGCGCACCCACAGGTAGCGATCGCACGGGTTCTTGCCCCGTTTGCCGCCCAGGGGCAAACGGTCCAGATCCAGGGCACCTGACTCGCTGGTCTGGAGCACCTCGACCGGCAAGCGCGTTTCTCCAGACCCAGTCGACCGACGGCTCCTGTTGACGGCGGCGGCTTCGCCCCAGTGCCAGTCACGAGTCAGACGCAGAATGCCGCAGTTGAGCGGCTGGTTGTCGCCCCAGCCCAAACTGGCGCCAACTCCAAGAAGTACTGTCAAGCCGAGTAGGTATCCTCGTCCTGCCAAGGGGGGTCTCCCATCGTCTGCCGGATGTGATCGTCTTCCGTGTCCAGCGAACCCCGCTTCAGCGACAGGTGAGTGGGTCCCTGTCGTAGTCGCGCGCGGCTCCGGCGTTAACACCGCCGCGATGTCGCAGGCGTGCAGAGGGCTCTCTACCTCGCTTGGGTGCCGGCACCGGTCTCTCCCGCAGCAATCTCCAGTAGTTGCACACCCACCCATCCAAACTGACTGTGTCCTCCGTAGACTCCGCCACGGTATCCGGGATTCGTGGCGACCAACTCAACGCGAGTCACCGCGGCCCGACAGGGCCAGGAGAACAGCGTGAGCGGCGTGTTTGGCGATTGTCCGGGCGCGCAGCCCTCGATGCCGTCGAGCACGACCGAGATCACCCCCTCGCGGCCGCGCATGAACGTAACGGTGGCGGCCCCGGAGAACGGCAGGAACTTGAGCCCTCTGAAGCGGGCGTCCCGGTCACTGTAATAGCGCGGTTGGCCGTAGAAGTTGTTCAGACCTGGTGCGTCGCCGGTCAGCAGCCCCCGAGACTGGACCCAGTAGTCGGTGAATCCCACGTAGATAGGCTCAGTGGGCGAGACCGACGTGTAAAGGCAGACATAGATGGCCTGCAAGAAGGCTGCGCTCTGCGGCGTCTCTCGCCAGACGAGGCGAAAGGCCAATCGGAAATCGCCGTCGTACCCAGTAGTCGTCGTCCAACTGGCTACCGCCGTCTTCGCGTCGGCATCGATCCTGCTGACAGTTGCACTGTGGGGCGCCGGGCCGCGTTCGCTGTCGTTTCCGGCGACGCCCGGGACCAGAGCTCGAATGAGCAACTCATCTGGATCGATCGAGGAGTCGACATCCTGGCAGGCTCGGCTGATAGTGCTGACCCATGCTGGATTCAGCTCGGCTCCGCCGGGCAACTGGAACGGCGGAAGAGGGTCAGCAGCCAAGCGACCGCCGCACACGATAGCCATCACGATTGGCGCAATGGCTCCGCATGTCCGTAGTAGATGGCCTTGCGCGCGACCAAGTAGTTGTGGGCTCAAGCGTGCAGTGATGGCACCCATGACATGTTTCTCCTGGAGTTCAAGCGTGCGGATGGTGAGTCCGGAGGCGAGGCATGGTCTCGCACCGGCAGCCCAGGCTGACCGTCCCGCCAGGGCCATGGCTCTTCAGTCCGGCACTGCGTCTCGAGGTTCAGACCTCGGAGGTCCAGATCTCAGCGCTCTCCTGCGCGCATAGCGACCCGGAAACCCACATAGTCGACGCAGTACTGCGAACGGTAGAAGTTGCGGTACGTGGAACGGCAGTTGATGTCGTTGAGGAACCACGAGCCACCACGCAGTACACGAGCACCGTCCTTCGTGAGGTCTTCGCGGCCGTCCGTGGACAAGTAGGGGTAGGGGTAGGGGGAGTCCATGCTGCTGGACAACGTACTGCACCACTCCAGTACGTTGCCGCTCATGTCGTAGAGACCGAAGGGGTTCGGTCTGTAGCTGCCCACTGCGGTCGTGGCTCCGATCCTGCTCTGGTCGTAGTTTGCCAACTTCACACTGAGCGCACCCGTGGCCGTCGCGTACTCGCACTGCTTGCCACCGCGAGCGGCGTACTCCCACTCGACCTCGGTGGGCAAGCGTCCGCCCGCCCAGTCTGCGTAGGCTCTGGCAGCGTACCAGGACACATACACAACGGGGTAGTCGTCAGCCGAGGAACACTGCCGCTTGAAGGACCAGTGCTGCAGATAGTCGCTTGTCACCAGTCTCCTGTCGGCGCGCCCCTGTATCCACTCCGGATGAGCCGCCAGGAACTTGCGGTACTGGCCGTTGGTGACTTCCTTCGCATACATCCAGAAGCTGTTCACGCGCTGCCTGTGCGCAGGTTTCCCGTTTAGTGGGCCGACATTCTCGCCCATGGTGAACTCCCCACCGCCGATGAACACCATCTCGGCACCGTCGGTGGGGTTCTCTCGCTTGTCGCCCGGCTTGGGCGCTTCCGCAGCGCCCTCCGCCCAGGCGTCTCCTGCGACCACCGCCAAGGCGACGGATAGGGTCACCAACGTTCTCCATATGCGGCTCATTCTCGACCATCCTTTCCTCAGGGCATCTCTGCAACGGCCCAAAACTGCCATTAGGACTACGACCTCACCGGAGCGGTCCATGGTACGAGCCCCGTAGAAGCCGGGTGAGCGCTGCGTCTCTGGTGGATCCGCCTCTCCAGGTGCCAGCGCCCTCCGCCAGATCGACCGGAGCCGTCGCGGCGTGTCCTCGAAAGGCAGGAAAGGCATTCCCTGCTCCTCGACTTTGGCCAAGGCAGTACCAACCGACTGGTCTAGGACCACGACCGACGCGGGAGGTCTGGCAGCAGCCCGGCATCTGATCCCGGTGGCGGAGGCTAAACCGGCGCGCCCGAGTCGGCGGCGGGCACCGGCGGCTCGGCGCCACCCGGGACTGCAGACTGAGCCGGGGCCTGCAGCGGTTTCCCGCAGCCAGAGCAGAACTTCTCGTCCGGCCCGAACGGGGCGCCACAGCCGGGACACTTCGGGACGCGAGTGCCGCAGCCGCCGCAGAACACGTCGGCTGCGGCAAGACCAGCACCGCACTTCGGGCATCTCGCTCCTGCCGCCTGGGTTGTGCTGGGGAGGGCTGGAGCCATGCTCTGCATGCTGTTCAACTGGCTTTGGAGTTGGTCGAGCTGTTGCTGCAGACCCTTGATGCGGTCGAAGACGTCCATGAACGCGGGGTGCTTCAACTCGCCTCGTTGGTGCTGGTCGTATGCGAGCTGTCCGGCAACAGACAGTTCACGCTTCAGTTGCTCTTTCAGCGAGTTGAGGTCACCAGTGAGTTTCAAGGTCTGGGCGGTGCGGGCCGCCCCGGAAGCAAGCTTGTCGAGAAGTGCCATTTCTGCTCTCCCTTGTGCTGGTTATGCTTAGAGGCGGGAACTGCCGTTGGCAGAGCGACCGGCGGCGTACTGGAAGCACCCGTTCCTACCGGCCGTAGTTGCTGCAGTACTTGCCGATGAGCTCGGAGTATCGACCCCGGTCGAGGCTCTGAGCAAGTTGGGCGAACCTGCACGCTTCATCGGTGAACCCGGCGGTGTGGCGCGTAGCGGCAAGTTCTGCGGCTTTCTCGGCGGCCTTCTTCGCGGAGTTGGGGTCCAGTGCGCCTGCCTGGACAAAGTAGTTGGACACGGATTCATACTCAGGGGTATCGGCTGCCTTCCGTACGCCAGCCTCGATGAGCTGTGTGGCCGCTGCGGTCTTTGCCACCGGGTCCTTCAGTTGGCGCAAGATCATGACGGCACAGTTGAGGTTGTCCTTTGCTAACGCTGCTTCCGCCGCCTTTGGGTAGAGCGCATCGACTCGCTCCTTGTAATCCGGATACTTGAACAAGAGCTTCTTGAACTCCGAGTTAGCGCGGCCCTGTTCGCAGAGATAGAGCTGACACTGCCCGACTAGGAAGCGCGCTTCCGCGTTGTCCTCGTGCTTCTGCAGCTCGATCTCCAAGTAGCTGGACGCGCTGGCCCAATCGCCGTGAGCCACGGCCTTCTTGGCGAGCTTGAAGTGGGGGCTGGGGCCAAAGGCGGTCCAGACCTTCAGCCCGGCGAAGAGCACGACCAGGGCAATGCCGCCGATAGTCAACCACTGGGTGAGTTCGGGCGAGACTCTCACTGGCAACGTCAGCGGCGGGGGCGGACCGGCTTGGCCTATCCCGGCTGGGCTTGACGCCGCCGCTGCGGATAGACCTGCCCCGCAGCTCTTGCAGAACTTTGCCTCCGTCTTGTTATCTGTCCCGCATTTTGTACAGAACACTCGGACATCACTCCTTGCAGAGAATGGTGAACCTGGCTGCTGCCTTTGGTGGCTACTCCTGTCGGAAGGCTGTCCATGCGCCGCGCTACGGCGCCTTGGCGCCACACCGGGTGCAGAACGGACGCGAGGAATCCAGCGCGTTCCCACAGGCGGGGCAAGCACGCGAGGCAGAAGGAGCCGATTCGTGCGGCTGCGTTAGTGCCTCAGCGGATGCCGCCCGTTCCATCGCGGCTCCGCAAGCTTGGCAGAAGAGGGCCGCCGCTTCGCTCACTTCGCCGCACGCAGGACAAGCGAACGGGGAAGGCGGGGCCACGGTCTCCGGCTGAGGGGCGGCTGCGAGTTGTTGCCCGCAGTTCGTGCAGACCCGGTCCCCCGCTTCTAGAGAGCTGCCGCAGCGGGGGCATCCGTCGTCTGCGGTGCCGACCGGGATAGGCACTGCTCTCGGCGTGGCTTCAGTCAGGCGGTGTCCACACATCGTGCAGGCCTTGGCGCCTGGCTCAAGCTCCGCACCGCACTGCTCGCAGACAAGTCCCAGGTATCGGATAGGTACCGGTTTGCGGCGCTTCAGACGTCTCAACAGCCGGGCGACCAGTAGCAACAAGGGCGCCACTGCAAGGGATCCCAGGCACGTTCGCTGTGTCCGGACACCGGCGTCCTCCCAGCGAGTGCGCGCCTGATTGAGCCTCCGTTGCCATTGCGGCACCGCAACAACCACGAGCTTGCAGGGCTCGCTCAGGTTGTTCTTCTCATCTTCCTCGGCGACTTGTTCGGTCGGATCGAGCTGAACCCCAACCCTATGGGTGCCCGGGGGAAGAACGGTGGAGCATTTCCCCTCGTGTTTCGCCCCCGGCACCAGCGAGGGAACGGTCAAGGGAGCGCCGAGAACCTTCATCTCGCCCCCGGCAAACTCCACGAACTGGAGTTGTGCAGCGGGCGCTGCAGCCTTGCCGCAGTTGTGGACTTGTGCAGTCAACGTGATGGCCTGCCCCTCGGTGATCGTCTCCGCCTCCACGCCGTGGGAATCCTTGCCTGTAAGGCTGCCTTTCACCGGAGCGAGGTCCGGCAACTCTTGCACGCTCGGCCCCGTGGGCTTGTCTACCGACTCAAAGAGAAGGTGGTCGACGAGCGCAACAACGCCAGGTGGACTCTCCACATGAAGGAGGGTGATCTCGTAGTTCCGCGCTTCCAGTTCGGTAGGAGACAGGTTGACGGGGAACTTTGCCCACTGGTCGCTACCGGGCTTGAGTTGCCGGAGATCGCAACGGAAGATCTGGTTGTCAATGCCCAGCGTCTCGACGGTGCCTCGGTCCCGCGCGACCAGATAGATGTAGTAGCGGCCAGCGCGCGGAACCTTGGCCGTCTTGGTGAGCATGGCTCCGGGTTTCCGAGTGGCTATATTGAGCCCTTCGCTACCGCCACTGGCATTGTCCACCTTCCACCCGTCTTTGTAGGAGGCATGTAAACCGTCGAAGCGGTCAAATTCGAACAGGAAGCCGCCGCCGGTCTCCGCGTTGGTACGAAGGCCGAGCGCCGCGAGTAAGACGAGCGCTGCCCGGCAGGCGTCTCTCGGGGAGGTTCTCGCCGGATTGCACCGGGCACTTATCCGATCGTGTCTTCGGGCAAGTTCCATGGTTCCGTGAGTCTCCTGAACTGCCTGCGTAGATAGCACTCGTGGAAGTCCTGGGGAAGCCGCAAGTGCAGGATCGCTCAGCCGCGCCTAACCGATAGCACCTGCCAACCATTGAAGAGGGCGCCCGCCAGCAGCCCCAGGAGGGTGAGCCAATACCCGAACCGAAAGGTGAGAGCGATCATGCCCTCACCGCCTTCACGGATCTGGCTTTCCAGAACGAGCTTGAGCCCGAAGAGCAGCAAAGTGCCGAGAGCGGCGCAAAGCGCCTGCCCGCGGGTACTTGCCCCTCCAGCGCGGATCCCGAGAATCAGCCCGATCACCGCGCAAGCGACAGCAAGAGTAGCCAGTCCGCAGCGGGAACTGGCATCGTCCGGAACCCCACCCGCGGCGTCGCTGGGATATGCCGGCCTGGTCCCGAGGGCAAGGTTCGTTCCCGTCAGCGTGACTACGTGCTCGCCAGCGCAAGAGAGATCAGCGAAAGGCAGGAGAAATCCCACCAGAACCAACCCGAAGAGGCTCGGCGAGCACCACCGAATCTGACCTGGGCTGAAGCTCCCGAGGCTCGTCCCCGACGGCCTGGGGGATGTGGGCTTGGGGCTGGGCGACGCTGCTTGAGAAGCACGCAGTGGTGACCCACATTCGCGACAGAACCGAGCTTGGTCCTTGTTCTCGCTTCCGCACTGACTGCAGAACATCATGGCACCTCGAAGTGGCTGTGTGACCAGATTGCTGTCTGCCGGCGGATGCCGGGAGTGGCAATGTGCCCAGCAATTGTCGAGGAGCAACGGTTTGCCTGAACCCCAAGAACGGTTTGCGGGAACCACAAGATGGGGCAGAACGGTTGGTGGACAACAAGGCTGCTAGAGGGCGAAGGGAAAAGCCCTTAGCCTTGCCCGGCGGGGGGGTCAATTGATGTCCCTCCCTCCTACCCCGTCCTTGGTCCAGTTGAAGTCGATCCCGCCGTAGAAGGAAGGAGCGATGCTGTCCTGGCCGATGAACTTGGCGTGGCCGTCCACGAATCCCAAGTTCCCCCACCAAGTGCCGTTGCGGTCCAGGTGGTTCTTCAGCCCTTCCCAGAAGAGGATCTTCTGGCTGGGGTAGGTGACCTCGGCCAGCGAGTGGCCGATGATCGGGACGCCGGGGCCGCGGACGGTGTTGGCGACGGTCATCAGGCAGTCCGACCAGTCGTAGGACGTCTCACACACCCTCCCGTCGGGCGCCATCGAGTTCGGGCGCTGCGTGTCGCTGGGGCACCACCAGACCTGGGCGTTCTTGCTGTACGGGTAGACCGTGTCGCGCCAGCGGATGCTGCCCCAGCAGCACGCGGCCCAGAAGCCGTAAGGAGGCACGGGGAGGCACTCGTCGTAGTCCTGGCAGTACATCAGCGACGCCATCACGATCTGCTTCTCATGGGCGAGGCAGGCCGTCCGGCGGGCCGAGTCGCGGGCGCGGGCGAACACTGGAAACAGAATCGCCGCCAGAATCGCGATGATGGCGACGACAATGAGCAACTCGATCAGGGTGAATCAGCGGGTCCTTCTCATTTGCTTACCTCTGGTGGCTGGGGGTGGGGTGGCGGAGTCGTGGAGTGATGGAGTGGTGGAGTAGAGGAGCCATGGACAGCGCAGCCTCGCACCGGTGGGAGCACGCCGGCGCTCCATCACTCCACTACTCCACTGCTCCGACCACCGACAGCTCTGTTCGTCGCTCACCGCTCGGGCACCTCGCTAAAGCTCGTCAAACGAGACGATCACCGTACACCCCGGCCGGAGCCGGGACTGGTGATCGACAGACTGCCGCCAGGATACCGACTCAGCATCCGGCGCGCAGCAGACAGCCCGACGCCCCGCCCGCGGCCCTTTGTGCTGACCTGGTGGCCGCCGGCAAGGCGGCCGATGGCGGCTGCCTCCAGGCCGACGCCGTTGTCGGCGACGGCGATGGCGACGGTGCCATCGGCAGCCGTCAGCGAAACGCGCACGGCCGGCGACACGGCAGCGGCTCGCGCGGAGAGCGCGTCGAGCGCGTTCCCCAGCAGATCGGTCAGTACCTGTGTGAGCCGCTCGGGGTCGCCCAAGAAACGCGCGGGCAGAGGGGTTCCGTCCAGCGAGAGCGAGACACCCATTTCGGCGGCGCGGGCGGACACCCGCTCCACGGCCGCTTGGACGAGTGCAGAGACGCGCAGCGGCGCACTCGCCGCCTTCACTATGTCGAAGAGCCCCCCGCCGGCCTCATCCGTCAGCCAGCTATACAAGGATTGCACCTGTTCGGAGGCGTCTGCTGCGAGCGCGGTCCGGTCCGCGGCCGGCAGCGCCCCGCGGCCCCCGTATCGGGAAAGCAGTCTCAGAAGCTGTTGCTTGGTCATCGCCAGCGCGCCGCGATTCTGAACCAGAGCGTACACCGCTGCTCCGTAGGCGTTCTGAACCGGGACCGGGAGCATGTCGAGGGTGTCGCTCACGCCCGGGTGCCAGCTCGACAGCCGGTCGATGGTCCGGAGCACCAGCTCCACGTACTGGCAAGCGGCATTCACGTTCTCCGGGTTCAGGATGTACCCCAGGCTTTCCTCAAGCTGGTCCCGGTCGTCGCCCAGAGCCGGCAGCAGCAGCACGGTGTTCTTGAAGGAATGCAGCCCGCTCTCCGCCTGGTCGACAACGGCCACCAACTCCCGGAGCAACACGAACTGGCGGTCTCGCTGAAGCGTCTGCATGGCGAAGCGAACGCTCCAGACCAACCAGCGGAGCCGCGCGCCAAGCCGGAGCCGGAACCCGACAATCATCACCCCGACGCCCAGCAAGCTCCCCACGAAGTAGGGGAAGACGGGACGCTGGTGGAACGGAGGTGATTGGGCTGCCGCCTCGATGACCGAGACGGCCCACACAGCTCCTTCACGCAGGTACGTCAGCTCGCGTTTCGAGCCGGCGCCGGGCCGCCAAGCAGGCGACCGGCCAAGGGCCAACCGGGTCCCTCCCAACCGCCCCTTCACCGCGAGCCACACTTCCGAACGAGGCTTCTCCAGGTCGGTTCGCAGCGCCTCATAGGCGAGCCACCGACCGCCCGGAGACCAAGCGGGACTGCCTTCCTCCGTGTCGTCGTTCCGGGTGAGTCGCTGCAGCTCGCCCCGCGCCTGACTCCACGTCCACAGGTCGTGCGGCGACGCCCCGATCCAGTTTCCGAGGTGCGCCCGTGCCAGACCGAGGGGGAACGCCAGCAACCCGTCCGCACTCACCGCACACTGTGGCGACTGAGGGGCCGGCGCCCGGCCGGGCGCCGCAGGCTCGGCTGGAGCCATCCCCGGCAGGCAGAACTGGTCCGGCTGGAACCACAGTCGCAGCACGGCCGGCTCAACGCCCTGGCGGCCGGTGCGAAGCGCGCGCTCGATCCGGTCAACGGTCAGGAGCGCGTGCTGCTCCTGCGTCTCGGGGTCCCACGAACACAACTGGGTCCGCAGGAACGGGCCATCCTGCTTCGCCCAGTCCGGCTGGTCGCGACGGTATTCCTCCAACTCGGAGAAGAACACCAAGTCGCTCTCCGGCAAGACAGCGACCCGCGCTCCCAGGGGTGCCTGCCGTTCAGGCATCAACGCTTCCACCTGACCGGCGCGCGTGACCGCGGCCACCGACCAGCGCCCTTCCCGACGCCTCACTGCGACCCAGCGCTTTGCCCGCGGCTGCCAGACGGGAGGACCGAACTCGGCCCCGGGCACCTCGGCGCGCTCTCCGGTGGACGCGTCCATGACCACCAGCCTGCCCAGCCCTAAGCGCCACGTTGCCGACGTCGCCGCTGCGCGGAACGCCAGACGGTCCCCGTCTCCCCAACACAGCGAGGCCACCGACTTCCCTCGAAAAAGCTCGCGGGGCGGACTGCCGTCTGGGACCACCACCTGTACTCGGCTGTCGCCCCTCGTCTTCGTGACGAACGCGAGTCGCTGCCCGGGCAGATCCCACGCGTGCGCCAACACGGGAGGCTGGGAGGCGGTCAGCCGCCGCGCTTGGCCGGCGGTCTGCGCGAACTCCGCCGGC
>Ga0210015_1003008_pt1 | contig 15190 bp, 14 predicted proteins | sample CryGeymeta201522_FD_185471 | JGI IMG/M metagenome (GOLD analysis project Ga0210015, IMG submission 185471) | Groundwater microbial communities from Crystal Geyser aquifers in Utah, USA - Crystal Geyser metaG 2015-22 (SPAdes) (version 2) | ecosystem: Environmental > Aquatic > Deep subsurface >... | reverse complement strand
TTTTTAGCAGCCGAATCAGAAGTAAATAAGTGATGGAAAAAATGTTCTAAAGACCAGTCCCAATTTTTCTTTTTGAAACCCGCTGCTAATCCCCCACAAAATTTTTCTTTTTCAAAAATAGTGACAACGTGACCTTTTTGAGAAAATCTTAAAGCGGTCGTCAGCCCAGTAAAACCAGCGCCAATGATGGCAATTCTCATGAGGTAATTTTAGCACCCCGAAGGTGATTTTAGAAAGCGAGGATGATAGCCATGCCTATCAAAAGGAGTCCGCCAAGGATAGCTCCCAAAGTTGGGAAGGCGACTCCTGCCTTTGGTAGCTCGACTTGGGTTGGTGTCGGCGTTGGAGTGACACCAGGAGGCAAGGTGGGCGTGGGTGTAAGGGTAACAGAAGATGTTGGTGTCGGAGTTAAAGTCACTGTTCCGGTTGGAGTTGGGGTAATTGTTCCCGTAGGGGTCGGGGTGGGTGTTCCGGTGAGTGTCGGAGTTGGTGTTGGTGATCCCGTTGGGGTGGGGGTAATTGTTCCAGTTAGGGTAGGCGTCGGGGTAACCGCACTGATATTAAATGTTAATTTGCAAGCTTCCACTGGTTCTCTGGCTGGAGCCGGTTTGGGCACAGTTGGCGCCACTGGGACTTCTCTTAGTTGATAGAGTTTAATCGCAGTCACTACGGCAATTATTCCCAAAATTACTGTTGCCAGACCGATTAAAATTAGATACCAATTTTGCTTTAATTTATTCATAATTTACCACCAATCTAATTCTGGGTTATAAACCATTGATTCAACCGTATAACTACCGGCTGAAGGAATAGTGTATTCGATATAGAATTCTTCTCCATGTTTTTGAGTGGTCTCCTGCCAAGAACCAATAGCCCCATCGATAGTAAATCTAAATCGGGCTTTAGTAATTCCCTCAGGATGGCTGGTTGAACCTCGGGTGGCAAAGTAAACAGTTTGCCCAATAGTCAGGGTTGATAAATCTGTAATTTCATTCCAATCTTCGTCATAAGTTTTACAAAATTCACATTGAGCCGTGTCTGGCGGTAGAGTTGGAGTAGGAGTGGGGGTTAGAGTGACCTCACAAGTTTCGTCCCAATTACAACCATGGCCACCACCGGAACAAGCATAACCATTACCGCAGTCAACCGTAAAATCATTTTGCCAGACGCCACATTTTATACCACTTGAATCTGGGAATGATTTTGAAGCTCCCGGGCTTAAGGTAAAGCTTGTTGAGGAGGAAGAGCCACCGCAGAAAGGATTAGCTTCACATTCGGCCTCTGATGACTTAGGAACCTTACAACTAAAATAAGAAGCAGTACAGTTTAAGGTTTGGTTGGTATCATTTTTAACACTTGAACCACTACAGGAAATATTACCCGTACCAGGTGAAGGTGTTCCTGCCGGTCTTACTCGGCAGGAACCATTTACCCAATAACAATTAGCGTGAGTCCAACATGTTGGCTCATCAAAACTTTCACAGCCAGCGGCACATTTGGCAAAATGGCACACCTTAGAGCAACAGTCGTCATCTACCTGACAGTTTGCACCAGTACCTCCACACTCCTCTGGTGGAGAGGTGGGTTCTGGTGGAGAAGTAGGGGTTTCCCCTCGTGTACAGACACAACTACCACTATAAGGATCACCTTGCCAGGCACAACCGCTACCGGCATGCGTCCAACACTCAATATCATTATTGATGCTACCACAGTCCATAGGGCAAGTATCCCCCGCCTCTTTTCTTATTTCCTGTCTTTGTTGGACCAAATAAATCGCGACTGGGATTGAGGCAAGGATGAAAACCAGACCCAGAATTCCTAAGGAAATTTGGAGTTTTTTTGATTTACCAGAAGGTGGGATTATTCCTAAAGAAGTAATTTCTTCCTTAATTTCCGGTTGAGGAGATTGAATTGGTTGAGTGGGTTCTTGGGTAGGCTGGGACAGGTTTTCTGGCATTACATTTTCTTCAACAAAATATTAGTTAATAGTCCTAAGAACATCAATACTACTCCCATTATGAAGACAAAAAATGTGGGTGTCAAGTATCCGGAAGTGGGAACTCCCCCTTCGGTTGATGGTCGAGAAACTCGACCGGCGGAAGTTGCCGTAGGTGTCGGTGAAGGAGTAGCCGTCGCCGATGGGGTAGCGGTTAAGGCTGGTAGTTGACTACTACCAGCTGCTAAAACTGTAAATGAATGACTAACCTTTGTGCCGTCAGTTAAAGAAACCGTAATTGTATGCGTTCCCGGAGAAAGATTTGTGGGTGGAGTCCAACTCCAAGTACCGTCTTTGTTAATAGTTACTTGAGCAGTGAAAGTCTCTGGGGAATTTATGACGATTTTTAGTATTTTTCCAGACGGTCCAGTCCCAAGGATTTCTGGTTTTTGGGTATTAACTTGGTCGCCTTGATCGGGATTGGTAATGGTTAATTGAGTAGAAACAGTAGAGGTCGAGGGAGGAGTTATCTCGCTAAATTTACTTTCTGCTGGTGTGGGAGTTAGGGTTGCAGTGGATTCTTCAGGTGTTTGTTTAACGGTTCGGAAGTCAAAACTTCGACCAAGAGTAATAGTTGGCACAGGACTATCATTTTTAGCGACAGTTACCGCGGTAGATGTTCCGGTCACTCCTGCCTGAACAAAAATTTCCTCAATTGAAGCCTGGCGGTCATAAGAGGCATAGGAGATAAGATCAATCGAGCGGGCTAAATTCAAAGGAATGACCCAGCTACCTGAAGACTTAGTTAGGGTTGATAAAGGAGTTGTATTAGCTAAAGAAAGATAGACGATTGTTCCCTCAACCGGAGCTCCATTTTGGTCAATCACCATTCCGTAGGCAACATCACTTGGGGGTAAAGGCGTTTGAATCGAAGAAGCGGTCGTTGTCTGATAGGGTTGACCATTATTGTCAAAAAGTTTACCCCCAGAGGAGATTTTAAAATAGTAATTAGTTGCCGGTTTTAAGTTGTTAAGAGTAATATGATGCGTAAGAAAACTGCCGGTTTTTCCTGAAAGTTGATCTCGATCGTCCTGGATAGTTGTTATTAAATTTATCTCAGTTCCATATTTAACAAATCCCGATGTTTGTCCATCAGTAACCCAAGAAACAGTAAACCCATTTTCACTAATATTGGTTATTTTTACTTGTTTTGGCGTTATTTCCGGACCAGCCCGAAGAATCCAAATTGGTCCCTGGCGAACTAAAAGTACTCCAGCGCCAATACTAACAAACAAAATAAGAAAACCCAAAATAGTTGGTATCCGATAGGATTTTTTCATTTACTCTAAAATACCACCTTCGGTTGCTGGTTGACTAGTCTCAAAATTAAGTTCCTCGAGACTGAACGAAAGATTTTCTTTTAACGAATCAATTGTTTTCCTGTTTATTTTCGGATCTAAAGATTTCATTTGTTCTTGGGTTGTTTTAGTGATAGTAGTTTTTTTAGTAGCCAGATAAACCTCAAACCCAACCCAAGTTACGACTGTTATTAGGGTTAAAATTGCCAAAATTAAAGCATCTTTACCAAGTTTAAATTTACTTTCCATTATTTTTCCCTGTCCGCCGAATCCGCCGTTTTGGCGGAGGAGGCGGGCTCCATAAAGTAGGCTTGGCCATTTAAAGTTAGAGTTAATGATTGAATTTCGGTTTTTCCACTTTTAAAAGCAAACGACTTAACGAGGGTAATTCTTCTTAAAGAAGACAAAGACGTGAGAAATAATTTTAGATTTTGGTATTCGCCAGTGGCAGCAAAGCTAAAATTAACTGATGGAGAGAGCTCTTTTTCTTTCGTTGGAGAAGGGGGTCCTTTAAGGTTGACTTGGTCAAATCTAATTGTTTCAATAGTGATTCCCGATCGCCGAGCTAAAGCCTCAAGTTGCCTAACTAGTAAAGAAATTTGAGTATCTTTAGGCAAAGCTTCATCGACCAGATACGTGTCGCCGGTGATTAAATTGTATTCGTTTTGCGCTTGCCTTAAGGCATTAATTTTTTCAGCCAGGGTTTCGCTAACCAATTTTTGATCTTGGATTGTCTTCATCAATCCGGCAATTGTAGTAAGAGTTGGCTTAATGGCAAAAATCAGAAAAAAGCTAACAGTTAGCAATGAAAGGACTATTTCGGTATAAACCCGAGCCTGTTTCTTTTTGTAAAGCCGACCAATATCTAGAAAATAGTGACTATAACGATGATATTCAGCTTGCCAAGTTAAAGCCATATTTACTCCTTAAGCTCACTTTTAAGTTCGAAACTAATACCAACACCCTTTTCCATTTCTGAACTAACATTAGATATGATTAATTTAGTAAATTTCGGCGAGGCTTTTAGATTATTCAAAAATGTTGCCAGTCCAGCTTCAGATAAGGCCGTAGCACTCAAGCTGATCTGCTTTTCGGCGACGGTAAAATTGTCAAGATAAACATCAACTGGAGTAAGATCCCCCAACTCGGTTAGAATTTGATCAGTCTCCAGTTGAGTTTTTCTTAAGCCCTCAATGGTTGATAATCTTTTTTGGAGAAATCTGAATTCTTTTTCAAATTGAGCCGAGGCATTAATTATCGCTTGTTGCTGTTTAACCTTTTCGTTGAAGTCAGTTAAGTCGCGATCAAGTTTAAATCTGGATAAAAAAGCCAAAATGACAATCAACTCGGTGATAATGACAATATATCGGCCTACAGTTAAAACCCACTTTAAAAATTTACCAAAAGAAGTTTTTTCCCATTCCTCTTGGGGGATAAATTCAACTGTGGTTTTCTGGGCAGCCATATAACTTCAGTATAAATGTTTACTGGGGAATTTGTCAAAGTTTCTTTAATAATTTCCTTAATCTAGACTTCAATCTGGCGGCTTTATTTTTATGGAAAATATTCTTTTTGGCTGCTTTGTCTAACCAACCGAAAGCCTGAGTGAGAGTTTTTTTAGTTGGGCTTTTATGGACTGCTTTGATTGCCATTTTCACCTGGTGACGGATTTTAAGATTGATCTTTCCTCGTCGGCGATCTCGTCGAAGAGCTTTTTTGGCTGATTTGGAAACAGGCATTGCGGGTTTGAGTATAGCAAAGTATAATGGTGTTGGCAATGATGAGAAACTTCTTTAAAAACAGCTCAAGTATTTTAACCCGGCGGCAAACAAGTATTTTATCGGCGGCAACGGTAATTATGGTTATGATTGCCACCTCTCGGATTTTGGGATTAATTCGTAACCGGATTTTAGCCCATTTTTTTTCAGCCGAAACACTGGCGGTTTATTTTGCTGCTTTCAGACTTCCAGAGGTAATTTTTGAGGTTTTAATCTTTGGAGCCTTATCTTCAGCTTTTATACCAATTTTTACTTCTTACATTTCCCGCAAACAAAAAGATCAAGCATGGTATGTCGCCGCTGTTAGTTTAAACTTTGCTTTTTTAATTTTTTCTTTTTTGGCAATTTTGATTTTTATTTTTGCTAATCCCCTTTATCGTCTTATTGCCCCTGGTTTTGCTCCAGAACAAACAAGCCAGATAGCGAGTCTGACAAGAATTCTTATTTTAGCTCAAGGTTTTTTTGTCTTAAGCTATTTTCTAACCGGGGTTTTAGAATCCTTACAAAGATTTTTGATTCCCGCCATTGCCCCACTTTTTTATAATTTAGGGATTATTTTAGGAACAGTTATTTTGGCGCCCTCAATGGGAATTTATGCGCCAGCCATTGGAGCAGTAGCTGGTGCTTGTCTCCATTTTTTAATTCAGTTACCCCTAGCAATTCATTTAGGGTTTCGTCCTCGGGGCAAATTGGACTTTTCTCATCCTGGAGTCCGGGGTATTGGTCGGCTGGCTTTGCCGCGAATAATTGAGCTTTCATTTCTCCAATTAGGGGAAACTGCCGAACTTTTTTTAGCTTCATTTGTTTCCACGGCTGCCTATACTTACTATACTTTTGCTAATTCGCTTCAGCTTTTACCCGTTGGTCTTTTTGGGACAAGTATTGCTAAAGCATCTTTACCTAGTCTTTCCTATCAATCGGCCAGAGGTGAAACAAAGCAATTTAGCCAAACTTTTATTGCCCTGTTTGGTCAAATATTATTTTTGACCTTACCCTGCGCAGTTTTTTTGGCTGTTTTACGAATTCCAGTTGTTCGGTTGGTTTTTGGCGCTGCTCGATTTACTTGGGAATCGACAGTTCAAACAAGTTTAGCGCTTTCTGTTTTTTGCTTGGGGATTTGCTCCGAAGCCTTAATTTATCTTTTAACCAGGACTTTTTATGCTCTTCATGACACGATTACTCCGGTTAAAATTTCGATTGGCAGTATAATTTTAAATATTATTTTGGGGGTGGTTTTTATCTTGGGAATTCATCTTCCAATCTGGAGTTTAGCCCTAGCTTACTCTTTAGCCTCAATTTTTCAATTTTTAACCCTTTGTGTTTTTCTTATTCCTCGCCTGCCGAATTTTGACCGAAAAAAATTATTAATTTCAAATTTTAAAATCTTTTTAGCTTCTTTTGTCTCTGGAGGATTAATGTTTGTTTTTCTTAAAGTTTTAGACCGGTCAGCTTGGGACAAACATCTTTCCTTTTTGGGTTGGTTTGGTTTGGCTTTGCCAATCAGCTTTGACCGATTTGTTTTGGATACTCGTTATACTCTTAACCTAATTTATTTAACCGCCATTGTCGGTTTTGCAGGTTCAGCGAGTTATTTGTTATTATCTCGGATTTTAAGAATAGAAGAAATGTCTATTTTAACTATAATTTTGGCGAAGATTAGGAAAGCAAAGCTTGTTCCACCCCGGATTCCTAAAGAAAAAGAACCGATTACCATTACTTCGACATGATGGACATTAACTCAAAAATTGCCTTAATCGAGGAAGAGATTAGGCAAACTCCATATCATAAGGCAACGGAACATTATATTGGTCGTCTTAAGGCAAAATTGGCGAAACTTAGGGCCTTGGCAATTCAATCAAAAAAAACAGGAGGAAGACTTGGTTTTGCCTTGCCTAAATCCGGTGATGCAACCGTTGTTTTAATCGGTCCTCCATCTGTAGGCAAATCAACTTTATTAAATAAATTAACCCATGCCCAGGCTCGAGTTGCTCCCTGGCCATTTACCACCCTTAGGGTGATTCCTGGAATGATGGACTTTAGGGGTGCCAAGATCCAAATTTTTGATTTACCGGGAATAATTGGCGGAGCCACTAGGGGTATTGGTCGAGGAAAGGAAGTGCTTTCGGTTGCCCGGACAGCCGATTTGTTATTGTTAATGGTTGATATTAAGACCAGAAATAGAGTTAATCTGATTCTTCGCGAAATTAAAGGATTGGAAATTGATTTGCCTGTTTTGGTGGTAATAAACAAAGTTGATTTGATTAAAGATATTCCCAAAAAAATCTCTCCGGACTGGCTTTTTGTTAGTGCCGAAAAAGAGATTGGTTTGGAGGAGCTTAAAAAAATGATTTGGCAAAGACTTTCCTTAATGAGAGTATATCTAAAACTAAAAGATAAAAAGCCAGATTTTACTAAACCTCTAATTTTAAGAAATGGACAAGCAGTTACTGATGTGGCTAAGAAGATTTTCCCCCAAGAAAAGAAATTCCAGCGAATTTTGCTTTGGGGACCCAGCGCCCAGTTTCCAAGGCAGGAGGTTAGTTTGACTCGTCAGTTAAAAGACGGCGATATTTTAAGTTTTGGTTAATTCAACACATTGTAACCCACATCCGATGTGGGTTGAGTAAACACAGCTTCACAAGTTAAAATAACAACAGTAGTCCGCTGGTTAAAATAAGAATCCCGAGACCAACGAAGATGAATGTTGGGGTGACGATTCCGGTTTCTGGTAGTTGTTGGCTTGAAACGGTTGGAGTAGCTGTTGGTGTTGTCCCAGCAGCAGTAGTTGGGGTTGGCGTCGGTGTGGCTGTTGGCCCTAGTCCGCCAGTTCCGCTTGTTGGGGTGGGAATGGGTGTCATTGTTGGTACAGAGGTTGGAGAAGGCGTTGGTGTTTGAGTCGGAGTTGTCGTCGGGCCTGTTGTTGGGGTTGGTGTCGGCGTGGCGGCGCTGGCGATAACATAAGAACCTGGCTCTGCTCGGCTTAAGGCTTCTGTTTCGCCAATGCCCCCCACTGTGGTTGTGGAATCAAAGGTAACTTGACTTATACCTGGTCCTTTTCCTTTAAAGACGATGGAGGCAAGCGTTCCCGCTCCTTGTTTGGCTGTCATGGTAAAGAGGCTATATTGGATTTTGCCAAGATTGTTATTTATCAGTCTAGTTGGTTCAGTGGGGCTTTCAAAAAAACTTCCTGCCGAGATGGATAAAGCTTCAAGAATGTTTGGATTAAAAGTAAGATCAATATCAGCGGAAACAATGCTGTTTTCATTGGTATTAACCACAATATCAACATTGAAAGTCTCCTCCACCGCTTTTGTTATTGCTGCTGGAGAAAGAGAAAGAACAGTTGCCGGGGCAGCCTTCATTCTTAGTTCCTGTCTTTGTTTAACTAAAAAAATAGTTAGGGGAATAGAAATTAAAATAACTAAGATTCCAATGATAATTAAAATCTTTTTACTCATTTGTTTTTAGAATAACATATTTTCCACCTTCAGAAAACTTCAATTCTGTCTCCTTGCCAACTACCGAAGCTTGAGTTCCCGATTTGAAAGAAATTGTTGTGTTTAAGGAAGTCAGGGAAAGCTCTTTAACGGTGAATTTAAAAGAGGCGACTATCCCTTGTCCTGATTTTGGCTCAAGGGTGGCAATTCCATAAAGAATCTCTCCTTTTGAATTGTCAAGTACCTTAGTTAATTCTTGAGGTTTTAACCAGAAAATTCCTGGTTTTGCTTCTTTAGCAATCAAAACCTCGGGGTCAAAAGCAAGTTCAATGTCAGTAGCGATTAATTTTTCTTTAGTTTCTGCCAAAACTCGGATTTCCAAAGGCTCTCCAGAATAAACCATCACCTCTTGCGGACTTAAACTTAACTTAATTTCAGCTTTTTGAGAAAGATGAGGTTGGGGAGATTTAGTTGCGATTTCTTTTAACTTAGGTTTAAGACTTTGAATAATTGGAGAAATAAGCCCAAGATAGAGGAGAGAAAGAGAAATAACAATCCCTAAAAAAGCTAAGATTAAGAGTTTACTTTTCTCTTTCATTATTCGCCCTCCCGACGATAATTTTCAACTATAAAACGGACATCTTGGGCGTTAACTGTTCCATCTAAATTAAAATCAGCCAGACTGTTAGGCGGAGTATTTGGTCGGTAGTCTTGGACTAAAATGACAATATCTTGAGCATTAATTTTATTATCATCAGTTGCGTCTCCAGTCAAAAGTTCAGTTCCCGAGAAGTCTTGGGTGTTTTCTCCTTCTGTCAGGGTTATTCCCGAAAACTTTTTCTGTAAATGAGCCCAGCCTTTGATAAAGATATCATAAGTGTCGGGGGTAATATTCATTATTCTTCCGGTGTAGATTCCATTTTCATCAGAGCCTACCCCCTCATTTTCAAAGGTAGCGATAGTGTTCCCCGCTTTTGTAAGAGCTATTTTCACTGTTTTATCCGGTCTTTGTTGATTTATTCCCTGGAATCTGACTTTGAAGGTCAAGTGGGCCTTGTCGGGTTCGGGTGTTGGAGTTGGAGTTGGGGTTCCGGTGGGCGGCGGAATAGGCGTCGGTGTAGTTGTAGGTACAGGGATGGGTGTTAGAGAAGGTGTAGGCGTGGGGGTTAGGGTTGCCGTCGGGGTCGGGGTGGCTGTCGGTCCGAGAGTAGGAGTCGAGGTGAGGGTTGGTGTTACCGTTGGAGGGACTACAGTGATATCTTGGGCCGGTGAACATTGATTAATAGCAAAATTAGCAGAAGCAATTCCATTTTGAGCTGCCTGAATCTCAATTAAAACTTGGTCATTATCATCAAAGCCAAAAAACGAGGTTAAATTTTCCATCCTGGCATTTTTAGCATCCATTACCCAACCTTCATCAGTTTTAGTCACTGTTGACATTAAAGCAGACTTTGTTTCGCTATCATCCTTTTTAAGTTTGGCATAAACTAAAGCACCTTCGACTTTATTGCCCGCTTGATTTTTGATATATCCATAAATTGGCTGGGGGTTTCCAGACAAAGTAAGTTCAACAGGGGTTGCCTGTTGGACGGCTACTCCAGCTTTAACCCAGGACTCACCGCTTTTTCCATAGTTGTCAGGACCGGATTTTATTTTTAAATAGTAAGTGGTATTTGGATTAAGATTAAAAATTGAGACATGGTGAGTGGTTGAGGAGATATCCTGTCCTCGGTCATCAAATGCTTCTTGATTAAGATTATTTTGGTCAGTTCCCCAAAAGACAGAACCAGTAGTTTCTTGAAACGCACCAGTCGTTGGATTAACTGAGGTCCAAGAGACTGAAAATCCTCCACCATGAAGATTGGCGATTTTGACATTTGTCGGAACAGCCTCAGGTCCGAGTGCTCTTCCCCGATAAATTTGCTGTTGTTGGACTAGAAAAATGGCTAGAGGAAGAGAAATAAGGATAATTAAAAAACCAACAAAGGTGATTAACTGTCTTTTTGAGAGCTTTGAGATAAAAACTGGCTTTTTAAAAAAATTCATGGGTTCCAGGTGCAATTCTTACTTACCTTTATATGGTAACTTTGATTGCTTTGCAAACTAAAATTTTCTCCGCCATAGTTCTGGACATATTTTTCCCACCAATCTTTCTCCTTTTTAGCAATTGCTACTGCCGTCCCCGCCCCACAATCAGAATCTATATCCCCAAGAGCAGTCTTAGCAGTGTAATTTTGAATATCTGGCCAGGTGATTTGATTCCAGCCAGGAGAGAGGGGAAAAGATGGAGGTGGGGTGGGCGTAGGAGTGGGGAGAGAAGGGGGTGTATCGCTCGTAACCACGATTTTGTCTAGTTTAATATAAGCTCGATCATGCCACCAGGTTCGAAACTCCATTTTGTGTCCAGCGGTATAATTAAAATCAAAGGAGAAGTCTTGGTAGGTATTACTTGAAATAAATTCATTTCGATAGACATTTTTAAAGCCAAGAAGTTTACCAGCAGTAGCATCGTAAATATCGATGTATAAAACATTGTCATTATATCCTGGATTATGGACATCAATTAACAACTTCCAGGTAACTCGATAATATTTTCCTCCTTCAAAACCATCATAATAAGGGCCATAATTTAAAAATCCAGGTCCATCGGTGGCAGTATTAGCTGACCAATCAGTCCCCTCAGCCCTACCGGTTTGATGATAAAGAGTAGGATCGGTGGCTTCCCAGGAAATAATTTGATAAGGAAGAGGAAAGGTTAAAGCCTTAACTAGGGTCACCAACGTTACACTATTAGGTCCCATATTTATCGTTTTTGTGAGAGAGCCTTGGTTTATCCAAATCTGCTCATTGGCTATTTCTTCCAAATCCTCGTGACTTGGAGGGTTACAATAATTAGAGTGAGTGGCGTCAATTAAGTATTCTTGATAAGTATAATTACCATTTGGTAAATCAGAAATATTCAGAGAGATTTCTTCAGCATGGCTTTTATTTTTGTCATAATTGGCGAGAACGAGAGCTAAAGACCCATCATCGTCTCGACTGGCGATGCCCTTCACAAAACTGTTTTCTCCTGTAAGGGAAATGCGGTTTGATTTTAGAAGCGATAAAGTCTTAAAGGCGTTGTATTCTGCCTTTTTGTGTTTTCCAAATTTTTCATGGGTAATCATTCCCCACCGACCCCAACATTCTACATTGGAAGGACCATCCTTGATTTCAAAAACAAAAGGTTTAACATTTTTTTCTAATAGATTTCTTAGGGCGACTACAGAGTAAGCAGCGCTAAACTCATTATCGTTCTTGGAGGGCATTCCTGCGAATGGTCCCCACTCTGTAATCAATTTTTCGGCGTTTGTCACATTTGGAAAAGGTGCTTTCCATGAATCGATATTATCTACATCTCTTGCCATTGCCGAAGGATCGTCGGTGTAGGTATGCCAGGAGATAAAATCGCAGCGCAGATTATTTTCTTGAACAAATTTAAAAAAAGTAGTCATCCAATCCTGATCGGCGACAACAGAAGAAGGACCGCCAAACTTAAAACTATTGACATTTTGTGCTTCTTGTGCTCCTTGCGCCGCATATTTGTAGATTAAACGATAGTCGTTAAGAGTACTGCCGTCGATTGACCAACCCCCAAAAACTTGTGGCTCATTCCAAACCTCATAGTAAACATCAGTCAGATTTTTCTGATCCTTGCCAGAGTAATGCTCTATGGTTTCTCTAACTACTGTTTGCCAGTCGCTCCAGTAAGATGGTGGAGTGGGGTCATAAACTCCATTATAAGGATTGGCGGTCAGTTCCAAATTATCAATATAAATCGTTTTTCCTGGAGGAACAATCACGTACCAACGACTGAAATATTGCTCAGGACCAATTTTGCCGTTTACCAAAATCTTTTGCCAGTTTGTAGAAGTAACAAAATAAGTCTCTGGACCATAATGCCAGGTTAAGCCCACTGATTCTTGAGAAGGTGTGTCTGCTCGAACAAAAACTGACCAGTCATACCGGACATCAATATTATCATTTAGATTCCCGTCTTTATTTCCTGCTTCAACAAAATAGTAACCCTTGGCTGTTCCAGCGCTGTTATCTAATTTGAGGCTAAAACTCCCCTCGTATCCAGGACTGACCCTTGTCATCGTTACTTTTGCCCCTGGTGGATTATAAATATAACCACTGATTCCTTCTTCAAAACTTGGGTCGCGCACCGCATTTAAGGTTAAAACCTGAGGCATATAAGAGAGAGAAAGAAGTGGTTTAGCGCCGGTATTTAAAATGTCTTGGATCCGTTGGTCTAACTTCTCCCAATAAAAAGTCATCCTTCCGTTATTCTTTCCTCTAACGACATCGTAAAAGTTAAAAATATAATCAATCCGGATATAAGTTGGTTTCAAAGCTTTAAGTTCTGAAGCAATATCATCAAGCATCGATTCTGCTTCTTCTCCTCCTTGAGCTAAATATTGCCAAGGATGAGGGAGAGGACCCTGGATTTTGCTTCCTTCAACCAAAATATTTGTTGTTGACGCTCTAGAAATAGTTATAATTTCATACCTCACCCCATGAAAAAGTACGATAGAAAAAGAGAAAACAATTAAAAGAAAAACAGATGCAATAACCTTTTTCATAACTGCCAAATAACTGCCTGATTACATTTTATATAATAACTCTTCCCACTCTCAAATCCAAAATCCTCTCCTCCATAACCCCTCACATATGGTTTAAACCAGAAGTTTTCTTTACTTACGGCGATTGGGCACTCGGGAGGAATGTCAGATGCTTTCTTTCCCGAAACATCTGGCCAAATGATTTGGTTCCAACCTTGAGAGAGAGAAATTATGTTTGGGGGAATCTCAACTGTTTCAAAAAACATCTCATCAGCTTTGAAAGTATGGGAAGAATTAAGATAGAGCTGGAACCTGACAGTTTTTGTTTGGTCGTTTAGGACAAGGTTTTTTTCGACTGATTGGTAAGTAGGAGTAGGATTTAAGGTTGTCCCATGCGAGGTTATTATGGCAAAATTTGCGTCTAATTCGAAGATAACTAAGTTAAGTATTCCTGTCCCACTGTCAGTGGCAAATTTACCCCCATAAGACACATTTCTGGACGGAATGTTTGAAACATCTATATCTTGATAGACACTCTGTCCAGGTTGACATGTGCTAGCACCGCAGTTTGTGGCTAAATAGCAACCTCCGTCAGAAGAAAGGTTCGGGTATCTATATGCCACAATGTTGGTTGGGCCGAGCGGGAGTCTTTCCCAATTTTCGGCGCGACACTTCCATAGATCTCCATTTTGCAATAAATTTGAAGTGGGAAGTAATTCGTAAAAATAGATGCCGCTATAGTTAGGATCTAGACTTTCTCTGGTGTAATGGAGATAGATTCTTTGGGTAAGAGGGTCCTTAAAAATTCTGGCATAAGCCGGATTACAACCAATCGGTTTACCATTTCTCTCAGGATATTTACTAGAATAAATTATTGGGTTTCCTGCTGGAAATTGCTCCCATGAGGTGTTTGTGAGAGAGGTCGAACGAAAAATTCCCCAATCCCAATTTTGCCCATCGGTGCAACCAAGATTGATGTCGGCTGCCTCGGAAATCTGATAATAATAGCCATCGTCAAATAGGATACTTCCAGCACCAAAGCCAATAGAACCTCCACTATTCCAGCTCTCCCTCCACCCAGCGGTATCATATAAATCTAAAACCGCATCTTTTGGAACCCCTTGATTTTCGTCTCCAGCTATCCAATTGATGAAATCGGCGGTTTTCGCAATCCCTCGATAGCCTCTCGTGCCATCAAAGCCATGAAAAGAGACAAAGTAGTACCCCCCATCATAGCGAAAGATGTTATAAGTTCCCTCGTCATACACCCGATTGACCCCTCCAGGGATCTTAACGCAGTCATCGCTTGGGTTGTCACAGATCCTTCCCCAAAGTGCCCTAGCAGGTATTACTGGATTAGCATGAGTTTCCGTGAATAAATCCATTGGATTAGAGCCCGATTTCTCTAGATGACAACCATTCCAGACGCCATTGCGACTTAGACATTGGAAGAGGTAATGCCATTTATTTTGAGTAACGTCATAGTAGGCATCTCCATCAGTAGCCGCGCACTCCCACGGTTTGCCCTCTTGGGGAACAATAATGTTAATGGGTTGGCTCCAAGTCTTGCCTTTGTCGAGCGATTTTCTTACTTCAGTTCCCAGAGTCTCATTGAGAAAGGGACAATAATTCGGTTTATCTCCCCAATTGACCTTTCTTGAAAACAGATACCAAATTCCATCGACAATCTCTACATGGGCGCCGGCTCCGTAGCCATAACCCCAACCTGTGCTGGCTAGATCGAGCTTTCGAACTAACTGCCATTTTGCTTTTTGATTCCAATAATCTTCTAGCGTAACGACTTTTTCTTGCCCAAAACTAACTAACAAGGGAGGAATAACCAGGAGCAAGGAAAAGAAAATGGTTATTACTATCCCCAGAAAAGCTAAAAAGATTTTTTTCATAATTGCCAAATAGTTTCTTGATTACATTTTATGTAATAAGTTTTCCTGTTCTCAAAATTAAAATTCACTCCACTAATTTATTCATCTTTAGTATAGCATTATAAACCCTCTTGACCTCGCACATCACTTACTTGCTCCCGAATACTCCGTGTTCGCGTCGCAAGAGCGTGTAT
>Ga0210015_1003001_pt1 | contig 15206 bp, 11 predicted proteins | sample CryGeymeta201522_FD_185471 | JGI IMG/M metagenome (GOLD analysis project Ga0210015, IMG submission 185471) | Groundwater microbial communities from Crystal Geyser aquifers in Utah, USA - Crystal Geyser metaG 2015-22 (SPAdes) (version 2) | ecosystem: Environmental > Aquatic > Deep subsurface >... | reverse complement strand
GGAGATATTAGAAAGGTACTTAGATAGTGGAACATATAGAGTTGTGAGCGCCAGGATTCCTAAACGTAAAAAGGGTGGTAACTATGTAGAGGAAGTCAAGGCATGGCGAGAGGAAGTGGCAGAAGTTGTTGCCGGCCTGATCAAAAACGAGATGGAGGAGGGAGAAAACGCAGCTCTTCTTATTTGGGGCGACCCTTCCTTATATGACGGGCATTTAGAAATGCTGCAACACATCCTTAAAAGAGGAGTAATAGATTTTGAATATGAGGTGATACCAGGAATAACCAGCGTTCAGCTCCTGGCTGCAAGGCATAAGATCCCTTTAAACCGTATCGGGGAACCAATTGTGATTACCACAGCGAGAAAACTGAAAGAATGCGAGACTGACGAGGTGATAAATACAGTGGTATTACTGGATTCCCGCGCTACTTTTAAACGCTTCGAGGATACCGATATTGACATCTATTGGGGTGGATATCTGGGGGCTGAGGATGAAATCCTGCTTTCCGGGAAGCTAAGAGATATAATCGAGGATATTAAAAGGATAAGAATCGAGGCCAAAAAGAAAAAAGGTTGGCTTATGGATACATATATCTTAAGGCGGCCAGAAGGCTCAGAAAGTAATGAATAAACTCTATGTAATAGGGATAGGCCCGAGGTGTCCTGATGAAGAGGCAAGGGAGATCGTCTCTTCATGTGATGTGGTTATTGCCTCAAAGAGAAATATGGAAAGGGGTCAGGGGTCAGAGGTCAGGGGGCAGGGGTCGGGGGTCAGGGGTCAGGGGTCGGGGGTCGGGGGTCAAAGGTTTTTCCCCATATCTCCCCTGGAGGAGGCGTTGGACTTTATAAGAGAGAATATGGGAAGGGAGAGGATGGTTGTCCTTGCCAGTGGCGACCCTTTATTCTTCGGCATAGGCAGAAGGCTCCTTGAGGAGTTTGGGAAGGAAGATATTGAGTTTATTCCAGCCTTATCAAGTATACAGCTTGCCTTTGCAAAGATAAAAGAACCCTGGGATGATGTCTTTTTCATCAGCCTTCATGGAAGGGATATGGGAATGATTATCGCAGACGTAGACAGACACGACAGGATATGTATATTTACGGACAGTAAGAATACCCCGGGAAGGATTGCAGGGGCTCTCCTTGAGGAGGGGCTTGACTATAATGTCTTTGTTTGTGAGAATCTGGGGATGGAAGGGGAAAGGATTGCAGGGGGAAGACTCAGTGAGATAAGCAGAATGGAATTTTCTGACCCCAATGTGATGATCCTGATGAGACCCCCGGGTATCAGTTCTCCCACTGCCATCTTCGGACTTTTCGAATCCGAGATAGCCCACACCCGCGGTCTTATAACCAAAGACGAGGTAAGGGCAGTAACATTACATAAGCTTCGCATCCCCCGGGAAGGTATCTTGTGGGATATTGGTTCAGGAAGTGGTTCTGTGGCCATAGAGGCGGCAAGGATGAACCCCGGACTGAGGGTCTTTGCTATCGAGAAAGAGGAGGGGCAGGTCTCAAATCTGCTTGAAAACAAAAGACGATTTTCTGCCCATAATATTCAGATCATCCATGGGGAGGCCCCTGATGCCTTATCGAGCCTCCCAGTGCCGGATAGGGTCTTTATTGGAGGAAGCGGGGGGAGACTGAATGGGATTATCAGGAGAGTCTCTGAGAGCCTTAAACAGGGTGGCAGGGTTGTCTTAAATGCCACAACTATAGATACCCTGACGCTGGGGATGAAGCTCCTGGAGGCTGCGGGATTTACCCTTGAGGTGGTAGAGGTTTCCACAGCAAGGACAAAAAGGCTTAAAGGAAGAGCATATCTTTCAGCCTTGAATCCGGTATTCATTCTTGTGGGGGAAAGATGACGGGAAAGGTATATATTGTGGGGGCAGGACCCGGGGATCCTGACCTTCTGACGATAAAGGGGAAAAGGCTTCTTAAGGAAGCGGATGTGGTAATCTATGCAGGGAGCCTTGTCCATCCCGATATTCTCCAGGGACTGGAGGCGGAATTGTTCGATTCAGCGAAACTCAACCTTGATGAGATCATAGGGATAATAAGCGGGAAGGTGGAAGAGGGCAAGAAGGTCGTTCGTCTCCATTCGGGAGATCCAAGTATATACGGCGCCATAAAAGAGCAGATGGTGAGGCTCGATAGTCTCGGCATCCCCTATGAAATTATCCCGGGGGTAAGCTCTGCCATGGCTGTGGCGGCAGCCCTTAAGGAAGAGTTCACCCTGCCGGAAGTAACCCAGACCCTGATCATCACAAGGCTTGGTGGCAGGACCCCCGTGCCGGAGAAAGAGGCCCTGGGAAGGTTATCTGAGATAAGGGCAAGCATGCTCATCTTCCTCAGTGTGGGGATGATAGATAAGGTGGTCTCGGAGCTTCTCCACGGCTATCCTGAGGATACACCCGTAGCAGTGGTGGAAAAGGTAACATGGCCACAGGAGAGGATCATCAGGGGGCAATTGAAAGACATAAGTAAAAAGGTTAAAGATGCCGGTATAGAGAAGACAGCCGTAATAGCTGTAGGGGATTTTATGCGTGGACTAAAGAAGGCGTCAAGGCTTTATGACAGAGACTTCAGCCATGGGTATAGAAGATAGTTCAGGGTTCAAAGTTCAGGGTTCAGGGGTTGCCATAATATGCCTCACCAGAGGGGGCGTTGAGCTGGCCAGGAAACTCAAAGGCCTTCTGCCGGAGATGGGATTATATCTCTACGAACCCTTAGCCCCTGAGTTCTCAAACCTTGAGAGGTTTTCATCCTTGCCGGGACTGATAGAAAAGATATGGTTTGAGCGCAATGCCCTCGTGTTCATCATGGCTGCGGGCATTGTCGTAAGGACAATAGCGCCTCTTATAAAAGACAAAAAGGCAGACCCTGCTGTTGTGGTCCTTGATGAGAAGGGCAGATTTGCCATCAGTCTTTTGAGTGGACATACGGGAGGAGCCAACAGACTGGCAAAAGAGGTGGCGGATTTCCTTGGTGGTCAGGCAGTGATCACCACTGCCTCTGATGTAAATGAGAGGCCTGCCCTTGACCTCTGGGCCCTGGAGAGGGACCTCTATGTTGAGGACTGGGAGAGGCTGAAAAGACTGAGTGCCCGGATCGTAGACGGGGAAAACGTAAAGGTCTTCACCGACGGTGTTTCCTATAAACTGCCTGAGGAGTTTGTCCCTGTGAAGGTTCCAGAAGGTGCCCAGCTTATAATAACCAATAGGATCATGTCTTTCCCTGCCTTATATCTCAGGCCCAGGAATCTCGTCCTCGGCATAGGATGTAATAGGGGAACAGAGGCGGAAGAGGTGGAGGCGGTTGTAAAGGATGTCTTTAGAGAGTGGGGTTTTTCTGCTAACTCTATCAGAAACATAGCCACCGTTGACAAAAAGAGGGATGAGGCAGGCCTTCTGGCTTTTGCCCAAAGGTATGGTCTTTCTATCGAGTTTTTCTCTCCAGAAGAACTCAACAGGGTCAAAGGGATAAGTGGCTCTCCTGCACCTATGAGGGCCATAGGCGCGCGAGGCGTGGCAGAGCCGGCAGCAATGCTTGCGGCCCGTTCTTCTCTTCTCATCCCAAAACAGAAAAGGGGGAATGTAACATTAGCAGCGGCAAGCTTTTCATTGTTGGAATAGGCCCCGGGGGATTGGAACACCTTACGTATAAGGCAAAAGGCGCCATTGATTCGGCAGGGGTGGTTATAGGATATAAGACGTACCTCGAGCTGATAAAACCCCTGCTCATGGGGAAAGAGGTCGTCTCTTCGGGGATGAGACAGGAGAGGGATAGGTGCGCAAGGGCGATAGGACTGGCCGCATCGGGAAAGATCGTGGCTTTAATAAGCGGCGGCGACCCTGGAATCTATGGGATGGCCGGTCTGGTCTTTGAAATGTTAAAAGTCAGGGACCAGGGGTCAGGGGTCAGGGGTCAAAACATTCAGAAATCAAATGACTCTGGACTTACAAGTCACGAGTCACGACTATCAGTTGAGGTCATCCCGGGTATAGCCGCCTTAAACGCCTGTGCCTCAAGGCTTGGGGCGCCCCTTATGCATGACTTTGCCTCCATAAGCCTGAGCGACCTCCTCACTCCCCGGGAAGTCATTGAAAAGAGGCTTGAGGCTGCATCAGCGGCCGATTTTGTCATCGTGCTCTATAATCCAAAGAGTAAGGCAAGGACAGAACAGATTGCCAAGGCAAGGGATATAATCCTTAAATACCGGGATGGCAATACCCCTGTGGGAATTGTTAGACATGCCACAAGAGCGGATGAGACGATAACGATTACCACATTAAGTAAGATGCTGGACAACCATATTGACATGCAAAGCACGGTAATAATAGGCAACAGCAAGACCTTTGTATGGCAGGGCCTTTTGGTAACGCCGAGGGGATACGCCATATAGGAAGCTGAAGGCGGGAAGATGGATATGGACAGGGCGGTTATCATAGGAGGAGCCCACAGCGGTTCGGGCAAGACCACGGTGAGTATCGGCCTCATGGCCCTCTTAAGAAGGCGGGGGCTTATTGTGCAACCCTTTAAGGTAGGACCGGACTACATAGACCCCGGTTTCCACGAAAAAGCCTGTGAGAGACGTTCTTACAACCTCGACCCATGGATGATGGGCGAGAAAGGGCTGAAAGAGACATTTTTCCATAATATGACGGGCGCCGACATGGGGATAATAGAAGGTGTGATGGGGCTTTTTGATGGAAGAAATGACGATACCGCAACGTCCAGCACGGCGCATGTGGCGATGATACTGAACCTTCCGGTGATTCTCGTTATTGACGCCAGATCCGTAGCTCAGAGCGTGGGGGCGATAGTTTACGGGTTCGAAAACTATATGCCTGAACTCAAGCTTGTTGCTGTCGTCTTCAACAGGGTTGCAGGAGGCTCCCACTACGAGATGTTAAGACGTGCAGTCAAAGAGAGGTGCAGGGCCTCGGTCCTGGGATATCTTCCTCGAGATCCGGCCATCTCGATCCCCGAACGTCACCTGGGGCTTACAGCGCCGGAAGAGGAGAAATGCGGCAAAAGATTTTTACATGACCTTGCGGATATTACGGAGAGACATGTGGATATAGACATGGTTCTGGAAATTGCCGCAGGGGCTGCAATACAAAAACCCTCCGGGATGTCGTCTATTCCATCTCCATCTCCGACAGGACAAAAAGTACGTATCGCTGTCGCCCTTGATGAGGCATTCTGGTTCTACTATCACGATAACCTTGACGCACTCAAGGTCGCCGGGGCTGAGATTGTATTCTTCAGCCCCCTTCACGACCGTGCGCTTCCCGGAGACATCGTCGCTATCTATCTCGGCGGCGGTTATCCGGAACTGTACGCCAGGGGGCTTTCAGAGAACAACTCTATGAGAAAGGCGATAGAAGAATGGGCTCAAAGCGGCGGCCCAATCTATGGGGAATGCGGTGGATTGATGATCCTTACTGAGGGAATATACGATTTTAATGGAGACTTCTTTGAGATGACCGGAGTATACGAAACCAGGGTCAGGATGACCAGGGAAAGGCTCAGGCTCGGATACAGGGAGGTGGAATTCCTTGAAAGGACTATTCTGGGAGACAGAGGCGACCGGGTGAGAGGTCATGAATTCCATTATTCCGAACTTTTGCATCAGCCTGAAAATGCAAGAGGGGTGTATAGTCTTGGAAGTTCACAACTCGAGGGCTGGCGGGTTAAGAATACATTTGCCAGCTATATCCACATACATTTCAAGAGCAATGATCGCATAGGGAGTAACTTTGTCGCATTCTGCCGGCAGGAAAACCCTTAGAAATAACATAACCGTTCACGGTTTACAGTTATCGGTTCACGGTTGAAAAAAACAGAAGGTAGAGGAGATCAGGATGGCTAAAGGAAGCGAGATCGAAAAGAGAAGCTTTGAAATAATTGCCTCCCAGATGAAAAAGAAAACGTTCCCGGAGCAGGAACTTCCCATTGTGATGCGCGTTATCCATGCCACCGGGGACTTCGATTTCGAGGACAATCTCAGGTTTCATCCTGAAGCCATAAAAGCGGGCATCAGGGCATTAAAGGATGGTAAAAACATACTTGTGGATGTAAATATGGTGGCTGCAGGAATAAACAGGAGACTTTTGGAAAGATGGGGGGGGAGTATCATCTCCACGATCTCTGAAGTTGGAGACCAGGCCGTGGAAGAGGGAAAGACAAGGGCCGAGGCGGCCATAGAGAAGGCCATTGATGAGAAGATAGGCATCGTCGCTATCGGCAATGCCCCAACCGCCCTCTTAAAGACGATGGAGCTTATAGACGAAGGGAGATTCAAGCCTGACCTTGTAATAGGGGCGCCTGTTGGCTTTGTAAATGCAGAGGAATCAAAGGATGCCTTATCGAAAAAACCCTACCCGTTCATAACCAGCCTGGGCAGAAAAGGCGGAAGCCCTGTAGCAGTTGCCATAGTAAATGGGATACTCAGGCTTATGGAAGGAATGGAACGGCAATGAACGATAAATGCAAATCCTTGATGATCCAGGGGACAGCGTCACACGTAGGAAAGAGTGTGCTGGTTGCTGCATTCTGCAGGATACTCAGGCAGGATGGGTATAATGTGGCGCCCTTCAAGGCCCAGAACATGGCGCTCAACTCTTTCATCACCAGGGACGGCAGAGAAATGGGGAGGGCGCAGGTTGTGCAGGCGGAAGCCGCCGGTTTGGAGCCGGAGGTGGATATGAATCCTGTATTGATAAAGCCGAATACGGATATCGGAGCCCAGATAATAATCCATGGCAGGGTTTACAAAAATATGTCTGCAAGCCAGTATCATAACTTCAAAAAAGATGCCCTTGGATTTGTCAGGGAGAGTTTCAGGAGGTTGAGTGAGAAATACGGCTTTATAGTAATAGAAGGAGCGGGGTCCCCTGCGGAGATAAACCTCCGGGAAAATGATATCGCCAACATGGGAATGGCTGAAATTGCGGACTGTCCTGTGCTGCTGGCAGGGGACATAGACAGAGGAGGGGTATTTGCCTCTCTCGTTGGCACCATGGAACTGCTTGCCGAAGAAGAAAGACAAAAGGTTAAGTGTTTTATCATCAACAAGTTCAGGGGCGATATCTCCCTCCTGAAACCAGGTCTCGATTTTTTAGAAAAAAAAACGGGAATCCCTGTATTGGGTACCATACCCTATTTTAAAGACATTTATATCCAGGAGGAGGACAGCGTATCACTGGAGAGATTGATGGCTGCGAACAAGAACGGAAAGATTGATATAGCAGTCATATATCTTCCCCATATCTCGAATTTTACGGATTTTGACCCATTTGAAAGAGAGCCTGATGTCAACCTCCGGTATGTTGGTCATGGTGAGGGTATTGGCGACGCAGATGTCATTATCATACCGGGGAGCAAAAACACCATTGATGACCTTAACTATCTGTATAATTGCGGCTATGCAGGGGAGATACTCAGGCACTATAAAAAGGGGGGATCGGTCGTCGGCGTCTGTGGAGGCTATCAGATGCTCGGTGAATACATTGCCGACCCTTATCGTGTTGAAACTTCTCTCGGCAAAATATCCGGAATGGGCCTTCTGCCCGTAAAGACAACGATAGAAAAAGAAAAGGTGACGTCTCAGGTGCGCGCGAAGGTCCATCCCTTAAACCGGTTTTTCAAAGATACACCTGAAAATCCCCCCTCACCCCCCTTTGGAAAAGGGGGGCTGGGGGGATTTTCAGGTGAGCTAAAGGGCTATGAAATACACATGGGTCTGACAGGTTTCCAAGAGGAGAGGCACATGTTTGAAATTATCGAGAGAGACGGCTCCCCGATCTCGGTTCCGGATGGATTCATCTCCGAAGATGGCAGGGTCTGGGGGACATATATCCACGGTATCTTTGACAATGATGGTTTCCGCGAGGAGTTTATCAGACGGATAAAACTGGCAAAAGGCCTTCCCGTTGCTGCAAGAAGCGAATCAGAAACAGATACTTCTTTCAATTTTCAAGAGTTTAAAGAGAGGGAATACGACAGGCTGGCAACACTTGTCAGGAGAAATACCGATATGGAGACCTTTTACAGAATTGCAGGTCTGAGATGAAAGGTTCTCACATAAAACGATGACGGCAGAGGTCTTTATTGGCGCTTACATCATTGACATCCTCGTCGGTGATCCTCGCTGGTTCCCTCATCCTGTAGCCATTGTCGGGAGGTGGACGAGGTTCGTCGAGGGGAAGATCCGTGCTCACACCACCCGCGCCGCAGAGAAAAAAGGAGGGATAGTTCTGTGGTTTTCGGTTGTTATCCCCACTTTTTGCCTAACCTACGGGATAACAGAGGCCTCTTTCTCTCTCGGCGCCTTATGCGGCATGATCACCACGGCCCTGCTTGCCTCCCTGACCCTCGCTACCAGGTCTCTCTATGAGGAGAGCAAGGCTGTTATCGTCGCCCTGAGATGCGAAGATATGGAAGGGGCAAGGAAGAACCTCTCCATGATCGTGGGGAGGGATACAGAAAATTTAGATGAGGCGGGGATCCTCCGGGCTGTTATTGAGACGGTCTCAGAAAACCTCTCGGATGGCATCGTGGCACCTATGTTTTACCTGACGGTGGGCGGTGTCCCCCTCGCCATGGCCTATAAGGCAGTCAACACCCTCGACTCCATGGTAGGATATAAAGACGCTAAGTACATGGACATCGGCTGTTTTTCCGCAAAGATGGACGATGTTCTTAATTGGGCGCCGGCAAGAATCACCGGATTTATCATCACAATAGCCTCTCTCATCTTGAGGTTTAACTGGCGGGATTCCTGGAGGATTATGCGGAGGGACGGCAGAAACCATTCAAGCCCCAACAGCGGGATACCGGAAGCGGCAGTGGCCGGTGCTCTTGGTATACAGGTCGGCGGCAAAATAAGTTACTTCGGAAAGATCGCCTACAAGCCCACTATTGGTGACAGACTGAAGGAAACGGATAAACAAGATGTAAAGAACGCATGGGCCATCATGTTTACCTCGTCCCTCCTGATGGCCGTTCTCTGCATCATGATCCTGTGGATAGTACAACAATGAAGAACGAACATGGCGGCAATATCAGTGAGGTTTCCAGAAGATGCGGGATCGATGAGGACAGGATTATTGATTTCAGCGCCAACATAAACCCCCTGGGCTATCCGCCCGCAGTGCGGGAAACGATAGTAAAGGAAGTGGATTCCGTCTTGAACTATCCCGATGACGATTCCTTTGATCTCATCTCAGGGTTGTCGGAATACCATGGGATCGGTCGTGACAACATCCTCGTGGGGAACGGTTCGACGGAATTTATCTACTGGATACCCATCGTATTCAAACCCAGAAAGGCCTTAATCGTTACTCCTGCTTTCAGTGAATATGAGATGGGGCTCAGGATTGCCGGTTCTGAGATTTCGTATTTCCAGGCCGAGTCCGATTTTTCTGTCAGTATTGATTGTCTCTGTTCACGAATGAGAGAGAAATTTGACATCTTCTACCTCTGTAATCCGGCAAACCCGACAGGCGTCCTTACCCCGAAGGATGAGCTTTGTAGGGTTATAGCATACGCCCAAGAAGCAAACATACTTGCTGTAATTGATGAAGCCTTTATAGATTTTATGGAGGATGAATCGCTCAAGAAGGAGATTTTCAGGTTTCCCAATCTCATCGTCCTTAGATCCATGACCAAGTTTTTTGGTATTCCAGGGCTTCGGATAGGTTATGTAATGGCCGGGGCGTCGTGTATCGCAAAGATCAAGGAGAATAAACCACCCTGGACGGTCAGCTCCCTGGGACAGAGGGCAGCGGCAAAGGCCCTTTTCGATGGGGATTATATAAAGAATACAAGGAAATATGTAACAACTGAAAGGGAGTTTTTGAGAAATGCATTGGATGAAATCCTGGGTTTGAAGACCTATGAGAGTGCGGCCAACTTTATCCTCGTCCATATAGCCAACCGGATCGGTTTAAACTCTACAGAGATCAGAGACCGTCTGGCTAAAGAGGGAATACTTGTAAGAGATTGCAGTACCTTCCATGGCCTTGGGAACCGTTACCTTCGGATAGCCGTGAAGAGACGTGAGCAGAATATTATTATAATCGAAAAGATGAAAGAGATTCTAAAAAAATATGTCCCGGGTACTTAAAAAAAAATACCATGATCTCTTAGCTCGTGAAGATGGATACCCCAAAAAGGTTTGGGGAAATGCCTTAACAGTTTGTCTTGCCTGGCCGAATTTATATCGCGCGGGGATGTCCAACCTCGGTTTCCAGACCATCTATGCCCTTTTGAACCGTTATCCCTCCTTTCTCTGTGAACGGGTTTTCCTTCCTGATCCCGTCCTCGAAACAGAATTCGCCCTAAGATCGGCCCCCCTTTTCAGTTTAGAGTCGCAAAGACCTCTTGCCGACTTTGACATCATCGCCTTTTCCCTCTCTTTTGAAAACGACTACCCCAACATATTGAAGATCCTGGATATGGGAAGAGTTACCCTCGATGCCGGGCAGAGAAAAGAAACAGAACCGTTCGTTATCGGGGGAGGCATATCCGTCACCCTGAATCCTGAACCTCTAACCGATATTTTTGACCTTTTTTTACTGGGCGAAGGGGAAGAGGTCCTTCCCGAGTTTCTCCATACCTTTGAGGCATCCCGCCGTTGTGGTCTGCCGCGGGAGAAGGTCCTTTTCCACGTGCAAAAAGAGATCAGGGGAGCCTACGTGCCGAAATGTTACCGGGTAACTTACAGAACAGATCACCTTATAGAAAGCATCGAACCTGTCGATCCCTCATTCCCCAAGAAGATAGAGAAAAGATGGATTACGGACATCAACACCTTTACGACCGAGCAAGGAATCACCACCCCCGATGCAGAATTTGGAGGGATGTTCCTTACGGAGGTGAGCAGGGGCTGCCGGCGTGGTTGTCGTTTCTGCGCAGCGGGATTTGTGTGCAGGCCGGCAAGATTCAGAGATGTAAGCACCCTTAAACCTTCGTTTTCACGGGGGATTGAGAAACAAAAGAAGGTTGGTTTGCTCGGCACGGCCGTATCAGATCATCCCGATCTGCCCTCTCTTTGCCGGTCTGTCCTGGAGCAAGGAGGTGAGGTGGCCGTCGGGTCCCTGAGATTGGACAGACTAAACCACGAGATCGTTGCCTTACTTAAGGAAACCGGAGTGGAAACTGTATCCCTGGCCCCGGAAGCGGGTACCCAGCGATTGAGAGATGTGATCCACAAGGGAATTACAACCGACCATATTTTTAATGCCGTGGAACTACTCATAGAATATGGTATTACCAATATCAGGCTTTACTTTATGGTGGGACTGCCGACCGAAACGGACGAGGATATCGAGGCCGTCATCCATCTGGCCAAAAAGATCAAGCACCATGCCATTAGCTATTCTGCCGGGAGAAGGCGGTTCAAACGCATTACCCTCAGCATCAATCAGTTCATCCCTAAACCGGCAACGCCTTTCCAATGGCAACCCCTTGAAGATATCAATACTGTAAGAAGAAAGATGAGAAGGATCGTCAGCGCCCTCGGCAGGGAGGGAGCGATCAAGGTGGCACATGATCTCCCAAAATGGAGCTACATTCAGGCCCTGCTTTCCCTCGGCGACAGACTGGTGGGCAGGATTCTTTTTTCGGTCCACAGGCATCACGGCAACTGGTCGCAGGCATTTAAAGAGGTCAATGTGAATCCGGATTTTTATGTTTATCGTCAAAAGGGTATTGACGAAATCCTGCCCTGGGACTTTATTGATCACGGGGTCGGCAGGCAGTTGCTCATCAATGAATACAGAAAGGCGTTATTGTAAAAAAAGAGTAACTACTCAGGTATCTTGCCACAAAGGCACAAAGGCACCAAGATTATAGGATTAATTCTTTATAATAGCCTTTTTAATGCATGGCACATTGAAATTAATGAGAAAACTCCGTTATTCAATTTATATCCATCTTCTCTTTGGGTCTTTGTGCCTTGGTGGCTGAATAGTTACAAAAAAGAGGCCTTCATGCCTCTTTCTACTAAAGCACACTCTCTGCTTCCTGGGGTGTATATTCAGGTAGTATTTCTCCCAACACCTTTTTTATCGTCTGTGCGTCAAAACGCATTGCCGCCTCGTACAAAGGATCGAGTTTTTCGTCCAGCCATGCTTTTAATTCCAAAGGTGTTGCAAAGCCATTGGCGGTTTCGTTGGGACGAAGAACCATGATTTTCTCATGACTTGTGGCCACGATCCCCTCACCCACCGTAATAAGTTCCTCATAGAGCTTTTCTCCTTCCCGAAGCCCTGTGAATACAATTTTGATATTGCGGTCAGGGTCCTTTCCGGAAAGCCGGATAAGGTCTCTGGCCATTTCTACAATCTTAACGGGGGTGCCCATTTCCAGAATGAAAACCTCACCGCCATTTCCCATCGCCCCGGCCTGGACAATCAACTGGGCAGCCTCTTGTATGGTCATAAAATATCGGGTCACTTCGGGATGGGTTACCGTAACAGGTCCGCCCTGTTCAATCTGGCGCCGGAACAAAGGAACAACGGATCCTGATGACCCTACCACATTACCAAATCGCACGGCCATAAAACTCGTCCCGTTTCCCTCTAATGATTGCAAAAGAAGCTCGGCCAATCTCTTGCTTGCTCCCATCACGCCCGTGGGACGAACAGCCTTGTCGGTAGAAACGAGCACAAAACGTTCAACACCATGTTTTATGGCCTTTTCCATAGCCACCTTGCTGCCTTTAACATTATTGAAAACAGCTTCCCATGGATTCTTCTCTAACATCGGCACGTGCTTATAGGCCGCCGCATGAAAAACAATCTCAGGATGGTATTTCTGAAATACCTCATCCATTAATGGTTCATTTTGTACATGCCCGAGTATTGCCCGGCAGTTTTGGAAATAAAATTCGTGTTGGAGCTCCATATGAATATGGAAAAGATTGGCCTCACAGGCATCAAATAGGACAAGAGAGCGTGGTTGAAAACGGACTAATTGACGGCATAATTCCCCCCCTATTGAACCTCCACAGCCTGTAACCAGAATTGTTTTGCCCTCTACATGTTTCCTGATTCCTGAAATATCGAGACTTACAGGAGGACGACCCAACAAATCCTGAAAACTTACATCTCTTAAAGCTTTTACACTTACCCTGCCGTCAATTAATTCACCGATACCGGGCAGGGTTTTGTAAGAAACGCCGGTTTCCTTGCAAGCACCGACGATGCGTTTCATCTGCTCCCCGGTAGCCGAAGGGATCGCAATGAGCGCCTCGTCAATATCTTCTGAGGCGACAATCTTTGCTATGTCTTTAATAAGACCAAGAACCGGTATCCCATGAATGGTACGGTGTATCTTTCGGGGGGCGTCATCAACAAATCCCACCACTTCATAGCGTAATTGCCTGTTATCAAAGATTTCCCGAAGGATTTTCTCGCCCGCATCCCCGGCGCCGATGATAAGCACTCGTTTACTCTTACCATAACTTCCCCCCATGGGCTCTTTCTCCGTCAACTCATTTTGCAACGCAAAATAGGACCGAACGGCTACCCTGAGTGCTCCCGTAAGTAGGAATGTAAATGCGCCATCCATAAGAAAGACAGCACGCGAAAATCCCTGAAATCTGTAAAAAACGAGAATAATGGCCAGACTCAAAAGCATCGAAGCGGCAGACGCCCACGCCAGACGCCAGAAGTCTTTTACACTGGTGTAGCGCCACATGCCGCTGTAAAGCCCAAGGCGCCAGAAAATTAGAACTTTTAGGGGTATGAGCCACAACAGCACAATTTTAATCTGATGAATTTCTGGCGGATTTAATCTGAATTCAAAGCGGAAAAGATAAGACAAAACATGGGCAATCGCAAAAAGAACGATATCGCTGATTAGCATTAAGTAAAGTTTTGGGTTTTTTAATTGCCTATGCATGATGAACCGCAATCAGTTTAGAGAAAAGAAATGTAACTACTCAGGTCGTCAGGTTCACAGTTCACAGTTCACAGTTAGTTGCCTTATCTTCATAGTGGTCTATGTCCATTGTTTTCTAACCGTGAACCGTGAACCCCGGAACTTTGAACCTGAATAGTTAAGAAATAAGCGGAGGGAGCAGGATTCGAACCCGCGAACCTTTCGGTCAACGGTTTTCAAGACCGCCGCCATAGACCGCTCGGCCATCCCTCCGAGCTACCTATTTTATCTTTCCGGTACAATCCTGTCAACTTTCATATATGGTCTTAAGACCTCCGGGATAACCACACTTCCGTCGGCCTGCTGGTAGTTTTCCAGGATAGCTACCACGGTTCTGCCTATTGCCAGCCCGGAACCGTTCAGGGTATGGACAAATTTCGTTTTGCCGCCTCCGGTGCGCCGAAACCGGATAGAGGCCCTTCGGGCTTGAAAATCTTCAAAATTACTGCATGACGATATTTCTCGATAGGTATCCTGACCGGGCAGCCACACCTCCAGATCATAAGTTTTAGCGGAAGAGAATCCGATCTCTGCCGTACAGAGACTCACCGTTCGGTAGTGGATATTCAGCCTTTGTAAAACTTCCTCGGCATTGGCCGTCAATTTTTCCAGCTCATCGTAAGAGCTTTCCGGCACCGTAAACTTAACCATCTCGACCTTGTTGAACTGGTGCTGTCTGATCAATCCCCTCGTGTCCTTCCCGTAGGAGCCGGCCTCTGAGCGGAAACAGGGGGAATAAGCCACATAGCAGAGGGGAAGGTCCTCCTCATTCAGGATCTCCTCCCGATGGATATTGGTGACGGACACCTCCGCCGTGGGGATGAGATAGTAATCAGACTTTTCTATCTTAAACAGATCATCGGCAAATTTGGGGAGCTGTCCCGTTCCCGTCATACTCTCCTTATTTGCCATGAAAGGTGTCAGTACCTCGGTATAATGATGCTCGAAAATGTGGAGATCGAGCATGAAGTTAATAAGAGCCCGCTCCAGCATGGCTCCCATCCCCCGATAAAGGGTAAATCGCGCCCCTGCGATCTTTGCGCCCCTGACAAAATCCAGGATGTTCAGGTTTTCTCCGATTTCCCAGTGAGGTCTCGGCGGGAAATCGAACTGTGGTTCCCCCCCCCATATTCTTACTACGGGATTGTCCTCGGAGCTTTTCCCGCAGACAACCGATTCGTGAGGGATGTTGGGAATGATCAGGAGTATATCGTGTAGATCATCCTCGGTCTTTTTCAGTAACTCAT
>Ga0210015_1002992_pt1 | contig 15231 bp, 15 predicted proteins | sample CryGeymeta201522_FD_185471 | JGI IMG/M metagenome (GOLD analysis project Ga0210015, IMG submission 185471) | Groundwater microbial communities from Crystal Geyser aquifers in Utah, USA - Crystal Geyser metaG 2015-22 (SPAdes) (version 2) | ecosystem: Environmental > Aquatic > Deep subsurface >... | reverse complement strand
GGCGCGCTTGTTGCCTTCGAACACCTTGCGCAGCGCCGATTTCGGCGTCAGCCGCCCGGCGGTGGCGATGATCTGCGCGTCGCCCGGGCGCCAGTCGGCGAAGGCGATCTCGAACACCGGCGCCAGCCCATCGGTGGCGCCGTCGACCAGCACGCCGCGCGGACCCGGAAAGAAGCCCACCGCCTTCACCGCATCCAGCAGCAGCGCGCCGTCGGATCGCAGGTCCGCCCCGCTCAGCCGGGTCAGGCGCATTTCCTCGTCGGCAGTCGGCCCCAGAAGTGCTGCCAGCAGGTCCTGCCGTTTCAGGGCCACCCGCATGGCGTCGTCGCCGAAGATCAGGCAGCCCGCCGCCGACATGTCCGGGCGTTTGAAATAGGCGTTGGCGTCTCGCGTCGAAAGCTTCATGTCCAGCCGGGTGCGCCCGCGATCAGCCGCGAGACGAGTTGATCGGCCAGTGCCACCGCCAGCCGATCCTCCGCATCGCGGCGGGCGGATGCCGTGGCGACGGGCGAGGCGGTGGTGGCATAGGCGGTGAAGGTCGCGACCGCGCCGTTCTGCACGATGCGGCCCGATCCGGTTTCGCGCAGGGTGAAGCCCAACTCGCCCACCAGGTTGATGCGATCGATATTGTCGGCGCCGTCGATGGCCACGTCGCGCTGCGCGGTGTCCAGTTCGTAGGACAGCTCGTAATCCGCCCCTCTGCCGATCCGGTCCTCCAGCCGGGAGACCAGTTCGAATTCGATCCGGGTCTCGGGGTCGAGGATGCGGATGCGATCGCGGATCAGCGCGCCCGATCCCCCCGGCCCGTAGACGGGCTGGAAGTTGCATCCCGCCAGCGGCAACGCGGCAAGGCCAAGCAGAAGGGCGCGGCGGCCTCGAATGGGTGTGTCAGATGACGACATTGACGATCCGCCCGGGGACAACGATCAACTTTTTCGGCGCCCCCCCGGCCAGCGCCTTGCGCACAGCGTCGTCCGCCAGAGCGATCTTTTCAACCTCTTCCTTCGTGGCGTCCTTCGCCACCGTGATCTCCGAGCGGCGCTTGCCGTTGATCTGGATCGGCAGGGTCACGGTATCCTCGACCAGCATCGCCGCATCCGCGACGGGCCAGGGCGCGTCCGCGATCAGGCCCGTGCCGCCCTGCTGCGCCCAGATCTCCTCGGCCAGATGCGGGGTCATGGGGGCCATCAGCTGCGCCATGGTGCGCATCGCCTGCACTTGCGCGGCCTTCGAGGCGGTGGATTTCTGCACCGTGTTGGCGAAGGCGTAAAGCTTGGCGATCGCGGCATTGAAGCCGAAACTGTCGACGCCGTTGGTCACGTCGCGGATGGTCTTGTGCATCTCGCGCAGCAGGGGGGCGTCATCCCCCCCGTCATCCCCCCCGTCATCCGCCATCGCGGCGATCCGCGCGGACATCGACCAGATCCGGCCCAAGAACTTGTGCGCAGCCTCGGCCCCGCTGGCGGTCCATTCCACGTCGCGTTCGGGGGGCGAATCGGACAGCACGAACCAGCGCGCCGTGTCCGCCCCGAAGGAGGCGATGATCGCCATCGGGTCCACCACGTTGTTCTTGGACTTCGACATCTTGGCCGAGGGGATGATCTGCACTTCCGTCCCGTCCTTCAGGAAGGCGCGGCCGTCGCGCAGCTCCACCTCCTCGGGGTAGTGGTAGACCGGGCGATTTCCGTCGCTGTCCCGGGTCTGGTAGATCGCATGGGTCACCATGCCCTGGGTGAACAGGGCATTGAACGGCTCGATGCATTTCTCGGGCAGGTGGCCGGTCCGGTGCATGGCGCGGGCGAAATAGCGCGAATAAAGCAGGTGCAGGATCGCGTGTTCGATGCCGCCGATATACTGGTCCACGTTCATCCAGTACTCCGCGTCCGCACGGGACGTCGGCGTCGCCGCATGGGGGGCCGTGAAGCGGGCGAAATACCAGCTGGAATCGACGAAGGTGTCCATGGTGTCGGTTTCCCGTCGGGCGGGCGCACCGCAGGCGGGGCAGGGCACATCGCGCCATGTCGGATGGCGGTCGAGCGGATTGCCCGGCACGTCGAAGCTTACATCGTCCGGCAAGCTGACGGGCAGGTTTGCCTTCTTCTCGGGCACCACGCCGCAGGCCGCGCAATGCACCACCGGGATCGGGCAGCCCCAGTAGCGCTGGCGCGACAGGCCCCAGTCGCGCAGCCGGAAGCGGGTGACGCCGGTTCCGAAGCCCTGCGCCTGGGCCAGCGCGATGGTTTCGGCGATGGCGGTGTCGGCATCCATGTCGCGCACAGCGCCCGTGACGGGCTTCACGAAATGCACCATGTCGGACTTCATCGGCACATAGGCCTGTCCGCCGTCCTCGGGGCGCACGAAGCCGTCCGCGTCCTTCGGCACATAAGTGGAGATCACCGGCAAATCGTATTTCCGGCAGAAGTCGAGATCGCGCTGGTCATGGGCCGGGCAGGCGAAGATCGCGCCGGTGCCGTAATCCATCAGGATGAAGTTCGCGATCCAGACCGGGATCTCCCAATCGGGGTTCAGGGGATGGCGCACCCTCAGGCCGGTGTCGATGCCCAGCTTCTCACCGGTCTCCAGCGCCTCCTCCGTGGTGGCGCCCTTGCGCATCTCGGCCACCGCTGCGGCCAGGTCGGAGTTCTCCGCTTCCAGAGCCTGCGTCAGCGGGTGGTCCGGTGACAGACCAAGGAAGGACGCGCCCATCAGCGTGTCGGGCCGCGTCGTGTAGACGTCGATGCTGTCGACCCCGTGCGCCGGCTCGGTCAGTGTCCATCCCATCTGCAACCCGCGCGACCGGCCGATCCAGTTCGATTGCATCAGCTTGACCTTGGCGGGCCAGTCGTCCAGCCCGTCAAGCGCGTCCAGCAATTCCTCCGCCATGTCCGAGATCTTGAAGAACCACTGCGTCAGCGCCCGGCGTTCGACCTCGGCTCCGGAACGCCAGCCCTTGCCGTCGATCACCTGCTCGTTGGCCAGAACGGTCATGTCGACCGGGTCCCAGTTCACCACGGCGTTCTTGCGGGTGATCAGGCCCGCGTCGAGCATGTCGATGAACAGCGCCTGCTGCTGGCCGTAATACTCGGGATCGCAGGTCGCGAACATGCGGGTCCAGTCGATGCCGAACCCCAGCGGCTTCATCTGCGCGACCATGTCGTCGATGTTGCGGTAGGTCCAATCCTTGGGATGAATGCCCCGGTCCATCGCCGCGTTCTCCGCCGCCAGACCGAAGGCATCGAAGCCCATCGGATGCAGCACGTTGTGCCCGGTGGCCTTCTTGTAGCGCGCGATCACGTCGCCCATCGTGTAGTTGCGCACATGCCCGATATGGATGCGCCCCGACGGATAGGGGAACATCTCCAGCACGTAGTATTTCGGCTTGTCGGCGGACATGGTCGCAAGGAACGTCCCGGCCTGTTCCCAGGCGGCCTGCCATTTCGGCTCGATCTGTGCGGGGTCGTAACGGGACATCTGGGTCTTCCTTGGGAGGCATGTAGACATGAAAACGCCGGGCGACTGGCCCGGCGACGGTTTAAGCGGACGATTTCGGCAATGCTAGAGCCGACCGTCCGCAACCCGAAGTTGACGCGCGCGCGTCAGGATGGCGTCTTCCACCTGCCGCGCGGTCTCGCGGCTGACGGCGTTTTCGCCCCGGCCCTGCAACGCCACCCGAAGACTGCGCGCCTCCAGCGCCGGGTCCGTCACGTAGACGGTGGCGCGGTAGGCCTGTCGGCCGCCCGGCGGGGTGGCATATCCGAACGCGATGATGCCGGTGAAGGGATCGGCCGCTTCCACGGGCATGAAGTCGAGCACTTCCAGAGACGCCCGCCACAGGTAGCGGTTCACCTCCACCGTGACCGAAGGGTCGTCGCTGTTTCCGAACAGGTCCCAGATGGTCGCGCGTTCGGTGTCGACGATCAACCGCTCGCTGCGCAACTGGGCATTTGCGGCCTCGCGGTCATTGGCGAAACCGCCGCAGGCGGCCAGGGTTCCGATACACAGGATCAGCCCCGGAAGGTTCGCGCGTCGTTTCAACATCTTCACTGGCCCCGCATGCTCGTTCGCGCAACATTTACAGAACGCACCCCAGACCGGCAAGGGGGCAGGCGGCCCGACGACGCTCACGACCGAAGATCCGCACCGATTCCCCTCCCCACCGGAGGCCCCCAGACGGCCGCGTCGATTCTCCCGATGACGCGGCAACGGCATGCGGACGGCGTCGCCCACCCCAACAGTGCAGCCACGGGCGCATGCCCCGCAAGCCCATGTTCCCAAAGCACATCGCCGCCGGGCTGCGCGCAGACTGTGGCATGTCTGCACCATGAAATCGCCAACCTGTCCGCGACCCGGGCGGCTTTGTTGCAATCCCACCCCCAAAGCGCGAAACAGGCTCATACCCAATCGGGAAGTCCGCATTGGGGTGCACCTTCTTAAGTGAACACGAGGGAATAAATCATGAAAAAGCTTCTTCTCGCCTCTACCGCGCTGGTCGCGTTTGCAGGCGCAGCAGCAGCCGAAGTCGCGCTGAGCGGCTCGGCAGAAATGGGTGTCATCGGCGGTGATACCCGCGAAACCCAATTCCACACGCATGTCGACGTCACCTTCACCCTCTCGGGCGAAACCGATGGCGGCATCTCGTTTGGCGCGTCCGTCGACCTCGACGAAGCCGTGAAAATCACTTCGAGCAACAGCGATCCCGTTGCGATCTTCATCTCCGGCGACTTCGGCACCCTGACCATGGGCGACACCGACGGCGCTCTGGACTGGGCCCTGACGGAAGCCTCCGTCGGCAATGCCGGTTCGATCACCGACGACGAAACTGGCCACGCCGGTTTCCTCGGTTCGTATCTGGACGGTGCCTATGACGGCCAGATCCTGCGCTACGACTACTCGTTCGGCGATTTCGCAGCCGCGTTCTCGGTCGAACTGGACGACGCCGTTGTCGCACGTGACGAAGGCTTCGCCATCGGTGCACGCTACCGCTTCAACTTCGGTGGTGGCAGCGTCAACATCGGTGCTGGTTACCAGGTTGCAACCGTCCAGGCAGGCTACCTGCCGGGCAACATGGATGTCGCGTTCATCGGCGCCTACGGTGCGGACACCGAAATCACCGCAATCGGCGTCAGCGCCGCAGTGTCCCTCGACAGCGGTCTGCAGGCCAGCCTGTCCTACACCGACTTCGACGAAAGCGCGACGGGTGGCTTCTACCACCTCGGCCTGAGCGCCGGCTACTCGTTCGACGCAATCACCGTGTCGGCCAACTACGGCATGTATGAAGGCGACAACGCCGCCCTGTGGGACGTCGTGGGCTACGGCTTTGCGGCAGCCTATGACCTCGGTGGCGGTCTCTCCGCTCACTTCGGTTACGGCTACAGCGATTACTTCAGCGGCGCGGACACCTTCAATACCTGGTCGCTCGGCCTGGCAATGTCCTTCTGATCCACCCGGATCAATCGGAATACGGGAAAGAGCGGGCCTTGCGCCCGCTCTTTTCTTTTGTGCGCCGTGCCCCCATAACCGCGCCATGGCCCTGATCGACATCACCACCCGTCTGGATACCGCCGCGCGCGCCCATGGCCGCGACCCGGACGCCATCACCCTTGTCGCCGTGTCCAAGGTGCAGGCCCCCGAACGGGTGGAAGCAGTGCTGCTGCAGGGCCACCGCGTCTATGGCGAAAATCGCGTGCAGGAAGCCGCCACCCGCTGGCCCGGTTTCCAGGCCCGCTATGACGGCATCGACCTGCACCTCATCGGCCCCCTGCAAACCAACAAGGCGCGCCAGGCGGTGGAGATGTTCTCAACCATCCACACGCTGGATCGCCCCAAACTGGCCACCACCCTCGCGCGCCTCGCGCAAGAACGTGGCACCAGCCCGGGCCTGTTCATCCAGGTCAATACCGGCGAGGAGCCGCAAAAGGCCGGCTGCCAGCCCGCCGACGCCGACAGCTTCATCGCCGATGTCCGCGCCCTCGACCTGCCCCTGCTCGGCCTCATGTGCATCCCCCCGGTGGAGGAGGAACCAAGCCCTCACTTCGCGCTGCTGGCCGGGATCGCCGCGCGCAACGACCTTGCCGGCCTGTCCATGGGCATGTCGCAGGATTTCGAAACCGCCATCGCGCAGGGCGCCACCCATATCCGCGTCGGCTCGGCCATCTTCGGGGCCCGCGCCCACGACTGACGCCGCGGTGCCGCCCGTCCGGCAGCGGAACCCGGCGCGCCCCATGGCGGTAACCCCTCATCAAGGTCAAAGCATGCCGCGTTCATTCGCAGTCACGCGACCCACTTGACCGTTTTGACACCGCACGCCCGGCACGCGCAAAACCGGTCCCCACTCTTGCGTGACGTGTTCCAACGCGCCCGCCCCCGTTCATCTTGGCCAAAAACCTCCGGGGGAGGCCGCAGGCCGGGGGCAGCGCCCCCTGCACCCTCGCGTGCCGCGCCACGCGGGCGTTCTACGCTGCCAACCCCTCCGGCACGATCAACCGCGTCGCATAGGTGATCCGCGGCACGACCCATGCCAGGTGCGCCGGATGCAGCCCGATGCAGCCCTCCGTCGCGCGCCCCGGTCCGCGCCAGCGATGCACGAAGATGGCCGACCCGCGCCCGGCCACCGCGTCCGGCCAGTTCCAGTCTGTCACCAGCACCATGTCATAAAGCCGGTCGCCCCGCGCCAGCCGCTCGGCCGACCCGCCATAGGGCGCGCGCACCATGGTGTTGTAATCGTCTCGCGCCGGATCATCGGACCACAGGTCGCCGGGCCCCACCGGCACCGCCCAATCGCAGGGCCGCGCGATCCGGTCCGCGCGGTAGAGACAGCCGACGATCCGGTGCACCCCCACCGGCGTGCCGCCATCGCCCTCGCGCTTGGCGCGCACGATGCCGCCGCGCCCGGCCGTGAAGGGCAGCCGCGCGCCCCGGAATCGCATCCCCGACGGCGTCAGCACCATGTCTTCGGCCGTGCCGATCACAACAGATGCCCCGACTTGTCCCGCTTCACGTCCAGGTAATGCGCGTTGAAGCGGTTCGTCGGCGTCACCAGCGGCACCCGCTCCACCACCTCGATCCCCTCCGCTCCCATCATCGCCACCTTGCGGGGATTGTTCGTCATCAGCCGCACCGCGCCGAAGCCCATGCGCCGCAAAAGATCCGCGCCGATGCGGAAATCGCGCTCGTCATCCTCGAAGCCGAGCCGATGATTCGCCTCCACCGTGTCGAACCCCTGGTCCTGCAGCGCATAGGCGCGCATCTTGTTGGCCAGCCCGATCCCCCGCCCTTCCTGGTTGAGGTAGAGCAGCACGCCCTCGCCCGCGCGGCCCATCTCGGCCAGCGCGGTGCGCAGTTGCGGCCCGCAATCGCATTTCAGGCTGCCCAGCACATCGCCGGTGAAACACGCCGAATGCAGCCGCGCCAGCACCGGCCTGGCGCGGTCCGGTCGCCCGATCTCGATCGCGTAATGTTCGATCTGGCCATTGTCGGGGCGGAAGATATGCAGGCGTCCCGCCTCGGCGGCCTCCATCGGCAGACGCGCCGCCGCGACCGCCAGCAAGGGTGCGTGTCCGGCAAGGTCCTGCGCCGCTGCCTCCGCGGGCAGGGCCGTCAGCCCCTCGGGCGGGTCCGTTACCGCAACGCATACCGCCGCCGGCAGCAATTGCGCCGATTTTGTCAGCACCAGCGCCAGACGATGCAGCCCGGCACTGCCGTCCCGCACCTCCCGGAACGGTCCCTTCATCGGCGCGACCAGATCGCGCGCCGGGTCCGCCAGATCGCGCAACCAGCCCGCATCCCCGTCGCGCGGCATCGCGATCCGCGCGATATCGCCATCGTAGACGCGGACCTTCAAGGTCTCGGCCCGCCGCCCGGTGATCGCCGCCACCACCGGCCCCAGCGCGCGCAACCCGTCCAGCCGGGGGGCGGTGGCCGTCTCGCAGGCCATCACCACCAATGCGCCCGCCGCGCCCGACAGGACCACCGGCAAACCCACCCGCAAGTCGCTGCGCGCGCGGGCCACCAGCTCGGAAATGGAGGGCAAAAGGCTCATGGCTCAAACCCATATCCTGCCGCGCGCGGAAATTGAAACATTCCCTCACCAACTCACACAGCCGCGTGAGACACGGTTACATCCATGGACACAGGCCCCCGCAACGCGTCATGTCGGGAGGAGACTTCATCCAGAGCGGAGGCCAAGAACATGGCGAACCTCAAGAAAATCCTACTCGTCGACGACGAAGACGACCTGCGCGAGGCGCTTTCCGAGCAATTGGTAATGACCGAGGACTTCGATGTCTTCGAAGCCGCCAATGGATCGCAGGCAATGGAACGGGCCCGCGAGGGGATCTATGATCTGGTGATCCTCGACGTGGGCCTGCCCGATACCGATGGCCGCGAACTGTGCCGCCTGATGCGCAAGCAGGGCGTGAAATGCCCGGTGCTGATGCTGACGGGCCATGACAGCGACGCCGACACGATCCTGGGCCTCGATGCCGGTGCCAACGACTACGTGACCAAGCCGTTCCGCTTCCCCGTCCTGCTGGCCCGCATCCGCGCGCAATTGCGCCAGCACGAACAATCGGAAGACGCGGTTTTCGCGCTGGGACCGTATACATTCAAACCCGCCATGAAGATGCTCATCACCGAGGACGAGAAGAAGATCCGCCTGACGGAGAAAGAGACCAACATCCTGAAGTTCCTTTACCGCGCGCAGGACGGCGTCGTGGCTCGCGACATTCTTCTACATGAAGTCTGGGGCTACAATGCCGGCGTGACCACCCACACGCTGGAGACGCATATCTACCGCCTGCGCCAGAAAATCGAACCGGATCCGTCCAATGCCCGCCTTCTTGTGACCGAATCAGGAGGCTACAGACTGGTGGCGTAGAGTGTGTATCCCCCGGTGCCGGGCGCTCTGACCTCTCTCGGGCAAGGCACCATCTCTCCCTGTTGACTGGCCCGGGCACGTTGCCCGGGCCTTTTTTCCGAACCCGCCCGCCCAAGGCCACCCGGCGGGCGTCGGTCCGCTGCCGCCGCGCCGAGCCGCCACGCCACCCGCCACGCCGCCACGCCACCCGCCACGCCACGCCCCCTAGACACCCCGGCTCCGATCTCTATCGTCCGCGGTCCACACCCCGCGGAGCCGCCCATGCCCTTCACCCTTGCCACCTGGAACATCAACTCCGTTCGCCTGCGGGAAGGCCTCGTGGCGCAACTCCTGTCCGAGGAAGCGCCGGATATCCTGTGCCTTCAGGAATGCAAGAGCCCGGTGGACAAGATCCCGGTGGAGACCTTCAAGGCGCTTGGCTATCGCTACATGGTCGCGCGCGGGCAGAAGGGCTACAACGGCGTGGCGATCCTGTCGAAGCTGCCGATGACCGAGGCGGGCAGTCACGAATTCGGCGGCCTCGACCATGCCCGCCACATCGCGGGCACACTGGAAAACGGCGTCACCATCCACAACTTCTACGTGCCTGCGGGCGGCGACGTGCCGGATCGCGACGTCAACATCAAGTTCGGCCAGAAGCTCGATTACCTGACGGACATGCGCGACTGGGCGCATCGCGAAACACCGGAGAAATCCATCCTCGTCGGTGACCTGAACATCGCCCCGCGCGAGGATGACGTCTGGTCCCACAAGCAGTTGCTCAAGGTCGTCTCCCACACGCCGATCGAGGTCGAACACCTTGCCCAGACGCAGGATGCGGGCAAATGGGTGGACATCACGCGGCAGGATATCCCCGCCGGCCCGCTCTACAGCTGGTGGTCCTACCGCGCGCCGGACTGGGATGCCGCCGACAAGGGCCGCCGTCTCGATCACGTCTGGGCCACGCCCGACATTTCGGGGGCGGCACATTCCTCGCGCGTTGCGCGCCATGCGCGCGGATGGGACAAGCCCTCGGATCACGCACCGGTCTTCGCCACCTTCGATCTGTGATCGGGCGGCCGGGCAGGCCACGCGGTGCGGAAAAAACGGGGCGCTCGCCGTTGCTCCCCCTTGGCGCGACGGCCTGGCGCCCGCATATAGGGGCCAACACGGCAACCGCCCATCCAGACCAGAGGAGCACCCCATGCTCGAATTCGGAACCCAACCCTCCGCTGCAACGTCCGACGTGATCAAGGACACCACGGATGCCACGTTCATTGCGGACGTGGTGGAGGCCAGTCGCGACATCCCCGTCATCGTCGATTTCTGGGCGCCATGGTGCGGGCCATGCAAGACCCTCGGGCCGCAGCTTGAAGCGGCCGTCGCCGCCGCGAAGGGCCGCGTGCGCATGGTCAAGGTCAACGTGGACGAGAATCAGCAGGTCGCCGCGCAATTGCGCGTGCAGTCGATCCCCACGGTCTATGCCTTCCACAACGGCCAGCCCGTCGATGGCTTCCAGGGCGCGGTGCCGGAAAGCCAGATCAAGGACTTCGTGCGCAAGCTGTCCGAATTGTCCGGCGACGATGGCGGCCTTGCCGAGGCGCTGGACGCGGCCGAGGCGATGCTGGCCGAAGGCGCCGTGGCCGATGCCGCCCAGACCTTCGCCGCGATCCTTGGCGAAGAGCCCGAAAACGCCACGGCGCTTGCCGGCCTCGCCCGCTGCCACCTTGCCCTGAACGAGGTCGACCAGGCCGAAGCGGTGCTGAACACCGCCCCGGACAGCATCTTCACCGCGCCCGAGATCGAAGCCGTCCGCGCCCAGATCGAACTGGCGCGGCAGGCGGCGCATGCCGGGCCGCTGGCCGAACTGCAAGCCGCCGTCGATGCCGATCCCGACAATCACCAGGCGCGCTTCGATCTGGCAACGGCGCTCTATGCAAGCGGCGACGTGCAAGGCGCGGTGGATCATCTGCTCGACCTGTTCCGCCGCGACCGGGAATGGAACGAGGCCGCCGCCAAGCAGCAACTCTTCACCATTTTCGATGCGCTCAAGCCGCAGGACCCGATCGCGCTCAACGGGCGTCGTCGCCTGTCGTCGATGATATTTGCCTGAGACAAGGATCAGCCTAAGTCGCATCGAATGAAATACCACGTCGACCTTCCCGGAACGATCCCGATCTTTCCCCTGCCCGGTGCGCTGATGCTGCCCCGGGCCCGCCTGCCGTTGCACCTGTTCGAGCCACGCTACCTGCAGATGCTGGACGACACCCTGAAGACCTCGCACCGCCTGATCGGGATGGTGCAAAGTTACGAGGTGCCGGGAACGGGCGAACGCAAGCTGCATTCCATCGGCTGTGCCGGTCGCGTGACGCAATTCTCCGAAACCGAGGACGGGCGCTACATGATCACCCTCTCGGGCATGTCGCGCTTCCGCATCCAGCAGGAGGTGTCCGGCTTCACCCCGTATCGCCGCTGCGACGTGTCGTGGGACGGGTTCAGCGCCGATCTCGGCCCGACGGAAACCGACAAGGGCTTTGATCGTGAACGGTTCCTCAACCTGCTCAGCCGTTATTTCGCGGCGATGGACCTGTCGACCGATTGGGAAAGCCTGTCCGAGGCGGATGACGAATTGCTGCTCAATTCCCTGTCCATGCTCTGCCCGTTCGATCCCGAGGAAAAGCAGGCCCTGCTGGAAGCGCCCTCGCTGACGACCCGGCGCGAAACGCTGGTGACCCTGTTGGAATTCGCGCTGGCCGCCGGTTCGGACGAGGAGCGGATGCAATGACCCCGCCCAGTGATCGCGATACCATGGACCCCCACGACGACGCGCCCGATTTCGCATCCGCAAAGGCGCCCATCGACCGGCGCATGCTGGAGGCGCTGGTCTGCCCGATGACGCAGGCACCGCTGACCTATGATGCCGCAGAGCAGGAACTGATCTCCAAGGCGGCGCATCTGGCCTATCCGATCCGGGGCGGCATTCCGATCATGCTGGAAGACGAGGCCCGCAAGCTGGAATGATCCACGCCTCGGCCCGCCGTGGTGGTGCTGGCCCGCCGTGGTGCTCTGCCTATCCGCGCGGCAGGTCCGGCGGCGCGACGCTGCGCTTGCCCGACTGCATCAGACCGCCGATCAGCACAAGGATCAGGCCCACGACCATGCCGAAGATCACCCCCGCACTGGCAAGGATCGACGTCAGGACAAAGGCGCTGGCCTGTTCGTCGGTGAAGTGCGTGCCATCGGTCAGCGCCTGAAGCGAGGCATCGCCTGCTTGTTCCGCCCATCCGCCCAAGGCCATGACCGGCACAAGGATGAACACCGCCCCCAGCGCCATGAAGCCGCGCCCGAAGGCGCGCTTGCTCGATCCCTCGGGGTCGACGAACCGGATCAATGCGCAGGTGGCCGCCGCCGCGACAAGGCCCGTGACCAGCGCCCCGACCCCACCGACAAGGCCCACGGCAAAGACGAAGGCGAAGACGAAGCCCAGGGCTCCGAACAGGATCATTGCGATCAGTTTGGGTCCGGTCATCGGCGTGCTTCCGTTGCGTGGCGTTCCGCGTCAGCTTACAGAAACCGAACGGGGTTCCAAGGGCGGGGATTCATGCCCTGTCCCTGGAATTGATATAGCATTGATATACCTTGCGGCTGCCAATTACAGCGCGCGGCCCTGCATCAGACGCGGAAGGTCGCCGGTCAGCCCCGCGGCTTCGCGGATGAAGCGGCGGCGCAGTCCGGGCAGACCGGACACTGCACCCATCCCCAGGTCCCGCGCCAGGCGCAAAGCCGGATTGTCGTTCGAGAACAATCGGTTGACCGTGTCTGTCGCGACAGCAAGCCCCGCCGTGTCGAAGCGCCGCCATTGCTGGTAACGCGCAAGAACATCTTCGGCGGCAAAATCCTCGCCCCGCCGCGCGGCATCCGCCAGCACCTCCGCCAAAGCACCAACATCCCGCAAACCAAGGTTCAGACCTTGCCCCGCGATCGGGTGAATCCCATGCGCCGCGTCGCCCACCAAGGCAAGCTTTCCAGCCACGAAGGACTGCGCGAGGCTCAGGCCAAGGGGGTAGCTAAACCGTTGACCGGAAAGCGAAATGGATCCCAGGAAGTCACCGAAGGCGGGGCGCAACGCGGCCATGAACGCGGCGTCATCGGCCGCCATCAACGCGCTGGCGCGGGGTTCTCTCTCGGACCAGACGATGGAGGATCGGTTTCCCGGCAAGGGCAGGATCGCCAGCGGCCCGCCCGGCATGAAGAACTGATGCGCGATGCCGTCATGGGGCAGTTCGTGGTCCACCGCGCAAACCAGCGCTGTCTGGCCGTATTCCCATCCGATCCGCTTGATGCCCGCGCGCGCTGCCACGCCCGATTTGCGGCCATCCGCACCCACCAGAAGGCGGCCGCGCAAGGTCTTACCGCTTTCCAGGGTGACGGTCGCAAAGCCGTTTATATCTTGCGATAAAACACGCGATCCGGGCCGGTGTGTCACGCGCTCGGACACGGCCATCGCGTCCAGAAGCGCGCGCCGCAGGTAGCGGTCCTCGCACATGTGACCCATCGGGCCTTCCTCGATCTCGGTATGGTCGAAGTGCAGGAAAAAGGGGGCCGCCCCTTCGCCCGCGCGCCCATCCGACGCCTTGATCTCGAAGATCGGTTGCGCGTGATCCGCAAGGCCGTCCCACAGCCCCAAGGCGTCCAGCATCCGAACCGAGGCAAGCGCCAGCGCATAGGCGCGCCCGTCGAAACCTGTCTCCGCCCGGTCGGATTCCGGAAGCGAATCCAATACGATGGAGGTCAAGCCAGCCTGCGCGCAGGCCAGCGCAAGGCAGGGGCCGTTCAGCCCGCCGCCCACGATCAGAAGATCCGCATCGGTGTGTGTCATGGGCCGAGATATGGCCTGCAACAAGGGATTGTCCATGTGACGCGTCGTCGTTAGCGTCGCTTCGACAATTGAGGGCAAGCGCATGGAATGGCTCCGGAAATCGGCAAGTGAGATCGGACGCGGCATCGGCACGGGTGCCGTCGATCCGGTCGAGATGACCGAGGCCTACCTTGACGCGGCGCAAGCGCATCCGTTCGGCAACCGCATCTATGCCCGCCTGACCCGCGATCGGGCGCTGGCCGAAGCGATTGCAGCCCATGACCGTGCAAAACAAGGGCTGCGGCGTGGTTTGCTGGATGGTGTGCCCATCAGTTGGAAGGATCTTTTCGACACTGCGGGCGTCTTGACCGAGGCCGGATCGTTGCTTCTGGAAGGCCGCGTGCCCGCGCAGGATGCCGAGGTTCTGGCCCGCGCGACCCGGGCGGGGCTGGTGTGCCTTGGAAAGACCCACATGACCGAACTGGCGTTTTCCGGCCTTGGGGTGAACCCCTCCACCGCCACGCCACCCAATATCCACGACCCCACGCTTGCGCCCGGAGGTTCGTCTTCCGGCGCCGCGACCTCTGTCGCCTTCGGCCTCGCGGCGGCAGGGATCGGGTCGGATACCGGCGGGTCGATCCGCCTGCCGGCCGCGTGGAACGATCTTGTCGGCTTCAAGCCGACCCACGGTGTCCTGCCCCTGACCGGTGTCGTGCCCCTGGCCGAGAGTTTCGACACGGTCGGTCCGCTCTGCCGTTCGGTCGAGGATTGTTCCGAGATTTTTGCCGTCTTGGCGGGCCGTCCCGCCACCGACTTGCGCGGGGCAAGCCTTCAGGGCACTCGGCTGCTTGTCCTGAACCCCTGGTCCACGGATGTCCGGGATGCGCCGCGCGATGCGTTCCTGTCGGCTGTCGAACGGCTCACCCGCGCCGGTGCGCAGATCGACCGGGCCGAGATCCCGGCGGTGGACGAGGCGATGGAGACGACGCTTTCCCTGTTTACTGCAGAGGCTTACGGGACATGGGGAAAGTTAATCGAGGCTGATCCCGACAAGATGTTCTGGCGCATCCGCGACCGGTTTCGGCAAGGCGCCACGGTGCCGGCCGCCGCCTTCGTCGCCCTGTGGCAGCGCCTGCGCGTGTTGCGGGCGGATTATGCAAGGGCCACGGCCGCCTATGACGCCGTGCTGATCCCGAGTGCCGCCAACCTGCCGCCAGATGTCGACATGCTGGACAGCGACGACGATTATTTCGTCACCGAGAACCTGCTGACCTTGCGCAATACGCGGGTCGGCAACCTTATGGGTGCCTGCGCGATCACGTTGCCCACCGGCGTGCCGAGCACCGCCATCATGCTGATGGGTCAGCCCGGCACCGACGCGCGGCTGTTGCGACTGGCGTCCGCCGCCGAGGCAGCGCTGGCCTGAGCGCCACACCAGCCTGATTTCGCAACCGTTTTTCTGGACCCGGGCGAACCGATTCGCTATCGTCTGACGAAACAGGGCGTGAACGACCCTGAT
>Ga0210015_1002988_pt1 | contig 15245 bp, 15 predicted proteins | sample CryGeymeta201522_FD_185471 | JGI IMG/M metagenome (GOLD analysis project Ga0210015, IMG submission 185471) | Groundwater microbial communities from Crystal Geyser aquifers in Utah, USA - Crystal Geyser metaG 2015-22 (SPAdes) (version 2) | ecosystem: Environmental > Aquatic > Deep subsurface >... | reverse complement strand
AGCTTCGGCTGTAAAGTTTCGTTTGCCACTATAATGGCCGCAGTAACCACATCAGAGTTAGTCAGACCAGGTTTCAAAAGTCTTATCCCAGTTGCTTATATTACTACGGTGAAAGCCTAGGTGCTGGATAAAGCTGCGCAACTCATCATCATCCTGACGAACAAGCGTGCGTATCGTGTTAATGTTTTGAAGATGGCAATGGCTTGATAACTCATTGATTAATGCAGAGCCAATGTGACGCCTCTGATATTCAGGGTCGACGAGCACAGCGTGAACAAGACAAACTTCAACAAATGGTATATATACATATTCCAGGCGAGCCATAATAAAGCCAATTATCTGACCCTCAGTCTCAGCCAGAAAACTCAGGTCAAGCGGCCCACCAGGATCATCGAAGGCCAACTCTCTATAGGTAAGACGAGTTTTTTCTTCGGTGGTTTTGTTGACGAGGACTAGAACAGCATCTATATCACTACGTCTCATACGCCGAATATTCATAGCATCTCTTCCTATTGCACCTATTTCAATCAACCTCCTAAATGAACTGCTCCTTCAAGCTACTTGAACTCTTAGATTTTTACTTTACGTCTAATTTGCGTGGGTCTTGAAGCAGGCTTTAATGGCCTCAACATTCTATATAAGAAGTTACCATGACTTTAGTCCATCCATTGGCAAAAAAGATTATGAATCCTTACGACCATTTTTTATTATACTCAAGAGGCGTAAGGAAGGCATAAGGATATGGCCCCAAGTTATAAAGATTTCATATAAAGTTTGAACTCTAGGAAACGAAGAGGGCGGTGGTATTATATGGCGAGCAGGGAGCTTGCCTGGAGTATGTTACTCAGGCTTAACAAACCGATAGCCTATGCCCGATTCGGTCGCAATCAAGCGAGGATTTGAGGGGTCATCCTCTATCTTACGCCTGAGTTGCCCGATGAAAATGCGGACATATTCCCTTTCATTGCTATATTCTGGACCCCACACATTATGCAGCACCTCTCTGTGAGTGAGTATCTTCCCGCAATTGGAAACCAGATATGCTAACAGCTCATACTCCGTCCCCGTGAGTTTCACAATTTGTCCTCGCTTCTTAACCAGCCGCTTAGACAGGTCAACTTCCAGGTCTCCCGCAGTGAATATTGGCACAGCAACGACTCGGCCTGCAGAACGCCTTAGGGCGACTCTAATTCGAGCCAGCAACTCTTCTATGCCAAAGGGCTTGGTAACGTAATCGTCAGCGCCCTCATCCAGGGCTCTAACCTTGTCTTTCTCATCTCCCCTTACGCTCAGGATTATGATGGGCATATCTGCCCACTCCCGTATGCGGCGGCAAGCCTCGATACCATCCATCCGGGGCATATTTATATCGAGCACGATTACATCCGGAAGGACACGTTCTGCTACCTCCAGGGTCTCGACTCCATCCTGCGCAAGATCTACCTCATAGCCCCGAGCCACTAAGTTAGCACGGATAAACATGCGTATGTTTGGCTCATCATCAGCGACGAGAATTCTGATCTTTTTAGTCATCAGCTTCAAGCCTCACTCATTGCCCGGCCTGAGAATGGGCAATCTGAAGTAGAAAATGGAGCCCTGTCCCATCTTGCTTTCGGCCCAAATCCGCCCCCCGTGACTGAGAATAATGCCCTGGCAGATAGCTAAACCCAGACCGACACCCCTATGCCTTCGTCGTTTCTGGGTACCCCGGTAGAACTTGTCGAATATCTTTCCTAACTCATCCAGTGGTATTCCTATACCCTGATCAGATACGCTCACTTCTACCTCGCTGTCCACACTCCTAGCCCTTACAGTTATCTTTGTCCCTTCTTCTGAATAATCTGCCGCATTCTCCAGCAAGTTAATCAACACCTGTCTTACCTGACCATAGTCGGCGTAGATTTCGGGCAAATCGGGGTCCACTTCGGTCTCGAAGACATGCTTCTGGTGAACCCATTTCTGACGCTCTAAGGCCTCATTGATAATGTCCAGGATATGGCAGCGCTCCTTTTCCGGTTTCCAAACACCTGCTTCAAGCTTGCTCATGTCAAGCAGATTGGTAACCAGGTTTGCCAATCTATCCGTCTCCTCGATTACGCTGATTAGAAGCATCTCCCGGGTTTCCTCATCCAATTTTACGTCTTTCTGCAACAAACTGCTGATGACTCCCTTTATGGAGGTTAGCGGTGACCGGAGCTCGTGAGAGATATTGGACAGAAGCTCGGACTTTAATTTGCTAAGTTCGATAAGTTCCAGTTCGACTCGCTTCCGCTGCGTAATATCTCTAAATGTGGTAAGCTGGCAGACTTTCCCATCGGAATCAACAAAGGGTGAAGCAATCACCTCAAAAGTCCTGCCATCCTGGAAATCATATTCCCATCTCTCAGTCGCCCCAGCTAGGACGCTTGATAGTTTGCAAATTTGGTCGCACGGGCCATCAAGGTTGTACAGGTATTTATAGCAGTAGGAGCCAAGACCCTCACCAAATTCTCTCACCATGCTTGGATTCATAAAGCGTATCCTGTAATCAGGGCCGACGATAAGGACTCCTTCATTCATTCCCTCCAATATGCTAAGGAGCTTGTCTCTTTCACTTCTCACACTTCTCACCAGAGCTTCGAGTTGGCTACGCCGTTCGGAATCATTGCGTACCACCCCAGTGAATGACCCCACCACGCCAACAATTGCGGCATCAAGCACTATCCTGAGCATGGGGTTGGGGTAAGGGGATATAATGAGAGCGCGAGGCAAGAAGACAACGAAGGCAGCCAGAGTAACAACCACTGCTCCTCTGACCCTGAAGAAATAGCCGGCGTAGACTATGGGAGCGAGAAAAACCATACGATGTACATCGTGCACGGTGTAAAAAATGCGCCAGCGCAAAGCTGTCCAGCCAGCGAAGTCTACCAGCTCCCCAAAGTAGTAGAGCAAGGTGCAACCTGCAAACAGCAATAGCAAGATATAAAGCTCACGCCTTCTAGGAATAGGCAAGGTCGTTGTGTGGGAGGGAGTGGCCTTGATTATTGAGAAAACTCCACTCTTCCAATACCTCTGGATTCCTCTTTGTTGCTCGTGGAGCCTCTCGAAAAAATTTGATTTAACCATCCTTTCAGGAAAACTGCTTGGGGCTAAGGATTCTTGGTGAACCTCCCAAAGGCCTAACTTTTAAGCCAGGTTGCATATATATATTATAGACTTTGCGTTTAGATTGCTCAACTTCCCGGTGAATGTTTGGGTAGGGCTAGAGGTCATCAAAGCTGTTTACCGGAACATGACATCCGATGAAGCCATTCCGGTGGAGAGGCTTTCTGAGCCTAGAATTTCTTGCCAGGCCTTTTTGCTGGGCACTAACTGAGCCAGAGCAGCAGATTTGCCCCAAATGTGGCACCAGGCTAGAAATTGACCTGGGAAAGGGAGAAAGACCAATCCACCGGACTCCCCAGGATTCTAAGCCCTGCTAATATTCTGCAAACATTTTGCTAACAAACTTCTTAGCACCCCCTAGCACTGGACGCTACCCCAAATACAAAATGATTCTTCCCTCTCAACAAAACAGCACTTATTTGTATTTGGGAGCATCAGGTAGTATAGTTCGCTTGTGACTCTTAATCAGCAGGTTCAGGGTTCGACCCCCTGGCGGCTCATGTTCAAACCGAAGCTGGAATTTTGCTAATAATCTGCTAATAGACCAAACGAAACGGGTTGTCACCAAACGTTATTCTACATACAAAACAGGGTTTGCCAACCAACACAATAGTTCTAATTTGAACGTAAAATGACCCTTTGTGACATGTGATAGCAAATTTCGAGAGCGGCACCATCAGCCACTCGGTCACCTCTCCCGCTAGCTTATTATAGCATTTGGCATGAGAAAACTTGACCCTGTCACCTTTTCCTATACTTATGGGGAGCACGTCAGTTGCGGGGTATAACCAAAGCAAACTTGGAGTGGGATTACTCGCTTAGCATCTTGTAGTGCGAGGCTTTAGCCTCGTGCCAGGTAGCGATGCACGACCCTAAAGGGTCGCACTACGTTTATGAGATTGCCACGCTTCGCTGGCAATGACAGTGGAGCTGGTTAGTCCTTTCATCTCGGGATAGCAAACCGACTTCGCCGTGCCATAACAAGCTTGGCTATCTCCGCTATAATTAGGTTTGTTGCTCCCGCCAGCACTGCTATTCCCCAATCTTTCAGGGTCATAGAGTAAGTGTGGAAAGGACTCTGTAGGAAAGGTATGTAAACCATAGCCAGAAGAATGGCCGCACTTGAAGCGACTGCGGCTAGAAGCCATTTGTTGCTAAAGGGGCCAATGCGAAATATAGAGTATCTTTCTGACCGACACTCGAAGCACCGGAAGAGCTCTCCAAGGACCAGAGTAGCAAAGCATAAACACTGTGCCTCTATGGGGCTTCTTCCTGAATTGAGCGCCCAGAGGAATACTCCCAGCGTGGTGGCCATAATCCAGAAGCCCATCCCTAAAATCCAACTCACCATAGGCCGATCAAAAACAGTTTTCTTAGGGTCACGCGGGGGGCGCTGCATCACATCGGGATCGCCGGGGTCTACCGCTAAGGCTAATGCCGGCAATCCATCGGTAATCAGGTTTACAGCTAGAAGTTGTAGAGCCACTAAAGGAAGCACATGTACCCCGGTTACTGCGGCAATAACAAACGCTACTAATGTTAACAGGACTTCACCAAGGTTGCAGGAGAGGAGGTAGAGAAGAAACTTTCTTATGTTAGCAAAAATATTCCTCCCCTCTTCCACTGCTGCCACAATGGAGGCAAAGTTATCATCAGTTAATACCATAGCTCCGGCCTCTTTGCTTACATCAGTTCCGGTGATGCCCATAGCTATGCCGATATCCGCTTTCCTTAAAGCTGGAGCATCATTTACCCCATCGCCAGTCATAGCCACCACATGCCTCTTAGCTTGCAAAGCTTCTACAATCCGCATTTTGTGCGCTGGTGAAACACGAGCATAAACCTTGATCCCTTCCACAGCATTGCTTAGCTCCGCCTGTGTCAACTTATCTAACTCGCTGCCGCTGAGAGCCATGTCGTTTTCTTGTAACATGCCCAATTCTTTAGCTATAGCTTCGGCAGTTAGCTTATGGTCACCAGTAATCATAACGGACTTAATCCCGGCTTGCTTACATAATGCTACAGCCTGCTTCACCTCTTCCCGTGGTGGGTCAATCATCCCTACCAGCCCCAGCCAAACCATTTCCTCTTCCACTCTCTCCGCCACCTCACCACCATATTCTTTACCTGGTAATGATTTATATACCAGACCAAGAATTCGCAAAGCCTGTGCTGCCATCTCCTGGTTTACCTGGAGAATTCTTTTTCTGTCTTGCTCTGTAATCTCTCGCTCTATTCCACCGGCATAAATGCGAGTACAGGTACTTAAGATAACTTCAGGCGCTCCTTTAGAGTAAGCCACTATACCCTGTGGAGTATTATGAATGGTGGTCATTCTTTTCCTCTCTGAAGAAAAGGGGACCTCAGATATGCGAGGGTGAGTTAGTTCTTCCCTTTTTATTCCTGCCTTGACACCACCTACCACTATGGCTCCTTCCGTGGGGTCTCCTCTGACCTGCCAAACACCGTCGGTGCTAATAAGATGAGCATCGTTGCATAGCACTCCGGCTTCGAGCAAGCGAAGTAAATGTGGTTCATCCTGTGGATTAATAGATGCACCATTCAGGTAAAAACTTCCCTTTGGTTCATAGCCTGCGCCACCAACTTCTATTATCTCATCATTAACATAAATCTTTCGCACTGTCATTTGATTCTGAGTCAATGTGCCAGTCTTATCGGAACAGATAAATGTAGTGCAACCCAATGTCTCCACAGCAGGCAAACGGCGCACTAAGCTATGGCGTTTTACCATCCTTTGTACTCCGATAGCTAATGAGATAGTCACCACTGCTGGCAAAGCTTCTGGCACGGCAGCCACTGCCAAGCTAACTCCCCAGATAAAAGCATCCAGGATGTGGTCAAACATACCGACAATAATTCCTACACCGGCCACAACAGCACAAATGACAAGGCAGGCAATCCCCAATATCTTGCCTATCTTGTCCAGGCTAACCTGCAATGGTGTCGGTGGTGCCTTTACCTCCTGGAGCATAGTGGCAATCTTGCCAAACTCTGTGGTCATGCCTGTTCCTGTCACTATTGCCTTACCTCTACCGTAAACCACGGTAGTGCCTATATATGCCATATCTCTTCTGTCACCTACAGGCACATCGCCAGGAACAATCTGAGTCATTTTGTCCACGGCAACAGATTCTCCGGTAAGAGGTGCTTCATCTATTTTCAAGTTCACTGCCTCTGTAAGACGGGCATCGGCGGGAATGCGGTCACCAGTCTCCAACAATATTATGTCCCCAGGAACCAACTCCCGGGCAGGAATTTCTTCCTCTTCCCTATTTCTTATCACTGTAGCTGTGGGAGCTGCCATTTGCTTTAGTGCTTCCATGGCTTTTTCCGAGCGATACTCCTGAACAAAGCCCAAGCCAGCAGCAAAGAAGACAATGATTACAATGAGAATGGGATCCCATATATCTCCCTCACCTAATAATGCCAGCACCCCGGAGACAATAGCGGCCACTAAAAGAATAATAATGAGGAAATTCTTAAACTGTTCCAGGAAAAGCATCAGGGGGGAGGTTTTTTCCTTCTCCACCAGTTCGTTTGGTCCAAATTGGGCTAGGCGGTGCCTTGCTTCGTCCCCATCCAAACCCTGTAGGCTTGAGTTTAGTGATTCAATAACTTCATTTACGCTTAAATTATGCCAGATTCTTTCTTTAGACATTTTGTGAACCTCAAGCATAAGGTAGAACCCAAACAAGCATGGCCAGAATATATTGAATCATTAAGCTAATACCTACAAAGGGTGCGGAGTAACTCAGAAATTCTTTCAAATGAATTTTACAACTATCTTCCCTTTGGCAAATGTTTTGCGTAACAAAAAGAGCTGGGGCGCCAGCTATTGTTAAGTTGCTGCCCAATGTACCTGCCCATACTAGAGCCCACCATAGGGGCCAGGGATTAATGCTGACTGAAGCAGCTAGATCCTTGATCAAATACAAAAATGCCAGGATGTAAGCATCAAATTCCACCACAGTGACTATCGGGGCTGTTACCCAATAAAGCAGAGTTGAACCCAGGATAAGATTCTGCTTAAAGTAGGGTGCTAAGGCATCAGCAATCATTTCGATTACGCCTACATGGTTAAGGCCACCGACAAGGATGAAAAGTACTACATAAAACAGTAGTGCCCTCCAGTCTATTTCCTTAACAATATCCCCAAAGCTCGGACTTTCCAGTCGCTTGGAGAAAATTTCATTTATCAGAACGAGGACAACCATTCCACTTATGGCGATAAAGCCTAGATGGAGATTAAGCACTTGCCGGAAAGACATGGCAATGATGGTAGCCAAAAATAGTCCTATGGTAACAGCAGTGAATCTTCGGTTTTTTATGTATTCTTTCGGATTTACCGCAAGTATTTCGGCAATGGCAGCGCTGTTTTCCCCAAATGATTTTCTGAACTTAAATCGATACATCAAGAGAGCCGTAAGTAAAAAATTCGCTGTTAGCAAGGGGAAAGAAGATGGCCTACCCATCTGCCATATAAATTCGTTGAATTCTATTCCTGAAACAGAATGAAGCATTTGAGGAGATATGTCGCCTATTAGTAAACCTACGCCCATAAAATTGGCACACAAGCCCACAAAGATCAAAAAGGGAAAGGAATTTAGCTTCATTTTCTTGGTAATATGTAACACCACAGGAGCCATCATCAAGATTACCACCACGTTATCTACAAACATGGAAATAAACCCTGAAATAATGCCTATCAAAGTCAAAAAGATCGCCACATTGTTTCTAGAAAGCTTGAGCGTTGTTATAGCAAGATACTGGGGTACACCCGTTTTTCCGAAATAAGAAGCGATTACCCAGATACCAAAAAGTATAGCAATGACATTCCAGTCCACAAAATTAAAAGCCTCGGTTTCTGTCATTGTCCCTAACATTACCATTAGTACTACGCCAATAAGGCCAACTGCGGCTCTATCCCATTTCCCCCAAATAATCAACCCAATAGCAAGTATAAATACAATAAGTGTAATAATCTGAATAGATTCCATGGATTACTTAGCTCCCTAAGACAAGAAATTTAGCTCTTTTGTCGCTCATTTGCTCTAACTGCCCAAACTTTGACATCTTTAGTTAAGCAAACATGGGCACGAGCATCAGCATCACTCCGCCGGCTACCACCGAAGCAATCTGCCCGGCAGTATTGGCTCCAGCGGCGGGCATTAGCAGATGATTGTAGGGATTAGCCTCGAGCCCCAGTCTGTTTACTACTCGAGCCGACATCGGGAAAGCTGATATCCCGCAAGCGCCGATCATAGGATTAATCTTGCGTCCCGAAAGCCTACACATCAGCTTGCCCAGGAGAACACCTGCCACAGTATCCAGGCTGAAGGCTACCACTCCCATTACAAAGACCAAAATGGTCTCGGGTCTGAGAAACTCAGTTCCTGCCATCATCCCTCCCACAGTTATGCCCAGAAGTATAGTTACAATATTAACCATTTCGTTTTGAGCTGTCCGGGAAAGACTCTCAACCGCGCCACACTCTCGTAGCAGATTGCCGAACATGAGACAACCAATAAGCGGCGTGGCTTTGGGGCAAATCAAACCCACCACGAGCACGGTGATTATGGGAAAGAGTATCTTTGTCCTTTGAGAAATTGTTCCAGCAACTATAGGCATTTTTAAGGCTCTTTCCTCTTTGCTGCACATTGCCTTTATTATTGGTGGCTGGATAATGGGCACCATAGCCATGTAAGAATAGGCAGCCACAACGATAGCCGCGGTGTATTTTGACTGCAATGTGGTGGAGACAAAAATCGAGGTGGGACCGTCGGCAGAGCCAATTATGCCAATGGAAGCAGCGTCTTGTAAACTGAAATCCAGAATGTGAAGCCAGCCGTCACCTAATAAGTAAGCCAAAAAGAAAGTTCCAAAAATGCCAAATTGGGCGGCTGCACCAAGAAGGATGGTATAGGGCCTTTGCAAAAAGGGCTCAAAATCAATCATGGCTCCTACACCAATAAAGATAAGCAGGGGAAATATCTCAGTATGAATGCCAGCCTCTCTTAGAATGGCTAAAAATCCACCTGGCTCGGCTGCTCCACCCAGAGGTATATTAGCTAGCATGCATCCAGCACCAATGGGCACAAGTAGAACTGGCTCTACCTTCCTAGCAATCCCCAACCACATAAGAACGCCACTGATAACCAGCATTGCTGCAGCTTGCCAGTTCAGGTTGAGAAAGCCAAGGAATTCGCCTCCTAAGATATTCATTGCCTATCGTTCCTCCTTTTTCTCCTTTGGTCTAACTAATCTATCTAAGAAGGTCATAACTAAAAGTAGTACTCCCAGTACGGCAAAAATAATCGCCATCCCCAAGAGAACTACCCACAACGCATTAAGCATACTGTGTTCCTCCTCACTATAGTCAATTGCAAAAATGGTTACACACAGGTCATTGCGAGGCTGCCGAAGTCAGCCGAAGCAATCTCAGAGCTACTAATGAGATTGCCACGCTTTGCTCGCAATGACAGGGGAAAATTTGTGCAACAATTTATGCGGTTAACTATAATGTCAGATCCTTTTGTTATTCTGGTAATAATAGGATAGGGTAGCTCCGTCTGTCAACCCATCCGAGGCTGATGTCCTCAATAGGCTTTCCCATTTTATCGAGGAGGTCTATAATTTAAAGGAGGTTTACTCGCACTGGGCTATGGGCACCGGATGAATTTGAGGCATTACTTGTTATGAAACAGGATACAGTGCTACTCTGGAAGACCACTTTAACTTTTTTGTGTCTAAATAGAGGAGTGCACTCCAATTAGTTAAGATGAGCTTTGAGAGGCCTGAGATTATTCGCCCTCCCAGTGAATGGAAAAGCTATTATCTTCCTTTAACTAACGGCTGCTCCAATAATACCTGTACATTTTGTGGCTACTATGGGAGAAAGCTTCAAATAAGGGAGGTTGGGGAGGTAAAAAAAGAAATTGACGCAATAGCACTCTATAAAAGTAGTGGGCTCTGTCTCCCAAATATTCCAGCAATTGCTTACGCAGTTGCTCAGCATTGGGATGGGGGAAGAATATTTTTCCAGGACGGTGATGCCTTGGTTTACCCCTTCCCAATGTTGAAAGAAATTCTTGAATATTTGAGCAGATTTCCCGGTCTCGAAAGGATTGCCTGTTATGCAACCTGTCAGGATATTCTGCGAAGAAGTTTGGAGGAATTAAAAGCTCTGGAAGAGCTAAAATTAAGACTTTTTTATACTGGCATGGAAAGCGGCTCGGATGAAATACTACAGAGAACGGGCAAAGGAGCGAATTCCGACCAGATGATCGAGGCAGCGAGGAAAGCCAAGAAAGCAGGCATTACCATGTCAATTACGGTTATTTTAGGATTAGCTGGAATTGAGAGAAGCGAGGAGCATGCTCGGGATACCGCCAGAATTCTCTCAGAAATTGATCCCGAATATTGTGGAGCTTTAACTTTGACCCTGGTTCCTGGCACTCCTTTGTATCAGGAATGGAAAGAGGGAAAATTTCATCCTATTTCTCCCTTCCAGTCTCTTGAGGAACTGAAAATAATTGTGGAAAATTGCAATTTTACTAATTGCTTCTTTAGCTCAATGCATGCTTCAAATTATCTCTCAATTCGTGGGAGGCTCCCTCAAGAAAAGAAAAGGATAATATACGAACTGAACTACGTTCTAACAAGAAGAGAACCATCTCTGCTTAAACCTGAATTCCTTAGGGGACTATGAAAGTGAAATGGCGCGATTATTACCAGATTTTGGGCATAGGGAGAAATGCCCGCGAAGAAGAAATTAGAAGGGCTTATAAAAGGCTTGCCTTAAAGTATCATCCCGACAGAAACCCCAATGACCTAAAAGCTAATGAGAAAATGAAGGAAACAAGAAGGCTAAAATTAATTGAGACAGTCCAGTAACACGTAGGAAATGCCGAGGGAACGGAGAAATTGAACAATGAATTGAGTTCAGGAAGGCTTGTGAAGCCTTACCTTCCGTACTTTAGTTTTGCATACAGAAGTATAGCGATGAGAACAGTTCCGATTGCATTCCAAAGGATGACTGGAGCGAGTCTCAAAGAAATTCCATAAGCTAACCAGATAATGAGACCTGATAAAAGCAAGACAGTAAAAAGGGTGCTTATCTCACGTGCACTTTTAAGTTGGAAGACACGAATGAGCTGAGGAATAAGACTACATGTCACAAGTGCCCCAGCTATAAAACCCAGTGATTCTGCCAAAAGCGAGACATAACCTCCTTAAGTTTACGTAAACTCATTATAGCACAATTCCAGCCAGAATATATCGAGGAGAGTATTGTCACGGGCTACAATGCCAACAATATTACGATCTTTAACTACAGGGACTTGATTATTTATGGTGATAATCTTTGTTGAGCTATGCTGAGCCGCTTCAGGCTTTTCTCCTTTCCTAAAATTGCCATGGTTTGAAAGAGTGGTGGTGCTGCGGTGCGGCCGGTAATTGCTACCCTTAGCAAGCCAAAAAATTCCCCCGTACTTAAGTTTAGCTCTACGATTAGTGGTCTCAAAGTGTCTTCTAAAGACTGAGCGCTCCAGCTTTCTATTGTTTTCAGTTTTTGTAAGGTAACCACGATAGCTTGAATAGCAGTTGTGGCATCTAAATTGTGGCTCAGAAGTAGCTCTATGCTATATTGTGGTTCATCAAGAAAGAAAAAATCGGCGAGCTGTGGGACTGCGGCTAAAGTTTTGGCTCGCTCTTGAATCAAGGGCATAACCTGGCGAACGTAATTGATGTTCAACGGCCGTTTTACCAAACTGGGCAAATCCCTATCTAAAAATGGCATAGCTTGCTGGACAAATTCCTCCAGACTCAATTTACGCAAATAAACGCCATTCATCCATTCCAGCTTATCTTTATTAAAAATAGCTGCTGTTTTGCTTATCCTTTCCAGGGAAAAATGCTCTATCAACTCTTCTCTATTTAGTATCTCGGTACGGTCATCGAGTGACCAACCAAGCAATGCTAGGAAATTTATTATGGTGTTAGGGAGGTAACCTTGTTTTTGATACTCATTTATGGCTGTAGCACCATGTCTCTTAGAAAGCTTGGTTCTGTCGGCTCCCAGAATCATGGGTAAGTGAGCAAATTGTGGTGGTTGCCAGTTTAAGGCTTGATAGAGCAGTATATGGCGAGGAGTGCTGGACAGCCATTCATCAGCCCTAAGGACATGGGAAATAGTCATTAGATGGTCATCTACTACGCTGGCGAGGTGATATGTTGGATAGCTATCTGATTTGAGTAAGACAAAATCGTCCAGAGTATCATTCCTAAAGGCTATTGAGCCACGAATCAAGTCGTGGAAGGTAGTTTCCCCCTCGAGAGGTGTTTTGAAGCGAACTACGGGGATAATGCCTATTGCCTCTAGTCTAGCTTTTTCCTGCTGTGGCAAATTTCGACAGCGTCCATCATACTTTGGCGGCTGCTTTCGTTTTGTTTGTTCCTGACGCATTGTCGCTAATTGCTCTGGAGAGCAATAGCAAAGATAAGCGTGGTCATCTTTAAGCAAACTATTGGCGATTTCTTGATAAATGGGTAATCGCTGTGATTGGAAGTAAGGTCCTTCATCCCAGTCCAGCCCCAGCCAGTGCAAGCTATCTAATATTGCTTCTATTGCCCCCTCAACTTTGCGAACAACATCAGTATCTTCAATACGTAAGATGAACTTGCCCTTGTGATGACGGGCAAAGAGCCAGTTGAACAAAGCTGTCCTGATATTTCCTAAATGTGGATGTCCTGTAGGACTAGGTGCAAAGCGAACCCTGACTTGTGTTTCTAACTCGGATAGCATTACGGTATGTCTTTTAGCAAAAATGTCCTGAACTTAATTCAGGATTACTTAGAGAGAACTCGTTGTAACTCCTTCAACTGTTGTAGGCGCTTCTTAAGTCTTTGGACGAGCTGTTCTGCCTGTTTCAAGACTTTTTCGATATCTTCTATCTCTGCGGTTATCTTAAATAGAGTTTCGTTTTTTCGTTCGCCTAGCCCAGCCTCAAAACTGGCTAACTTCTCAATCTCGGTTTCTGCCGTTAGATGGGATAGGGGCTCGTTTTCTCTTCCTATTTGCTCTCCGCTGGCTTCTTGAAATTTCAATCTATTAACCTCCTTACCCTGAACTTGTTTCAGGGTTGCCGCAATATACCATATTTTATTACCTTCAAGCAAGTCTCAATCCTGAACTTGATTCAGGATACCGGCAAGGGATTGCAAGGCTTGTTCCAGATCCGGGGGTAAAGGGGAGGTGAATTCTCGGTATTGGTTAGTTGAGAGAAGGCAGAAACCCAAGCGATAAGCATGGATAAATTGTCTATTAAGAAAAGTTGCCTTCACACCGTAGACTGGGTCACCAACCACAGGGTAGCCAATGGCTGACAGATGTACTCTAATCTGATGTGTACGCCCTGTTAAAGGAATTACTTCAAGCAGAGTGTAGTTACCCAAGTATTCCCTAACTTTATATTCGGTCTTAGCCTCTTTCCCTTTTTCTACTATGGTCATACGCTTGCGATGGTAGGTATCTCGACCTATAGGGGCATCGATTATTCCTTGTTTTGGGGATACTTTGCCTTGTACCAGAACAAGGTATTCCTTTTTTACCGTGCGATTTTTAAATTGCTCAGCTAGATACCTCCGAGAAAAGTCATTCTTAGCAATGACAATGAGTCCTGATGTATCCTTATCCAGTCTATGGACTATACCTGGACGCATTGAGTTACTACTCCTGGCTATGCCAGGGCAATGGGATAGGACGGCGTTAACTAAAGTATGATCGGGATGCCCCGGAGCAGGGTGTGTAGTTAATCCAGCAGGTTTATCTATGACTATTATCTCTTTATCTTCGTAAATTATGGTAAGGGGGATTGGTTCGGGTGGAGGATGGGTAGATGAGGTAGGGAGTGTCACTGTTATTCTATCAGCTTCACTTAATTTTTGGCTCGCTTTTGTGCTTCGTCCATTTACCAGAATATAGTTTTGATTAATTAATTTCTTTATGTAGGAACGAGAAAATTGAGGGAGAGTTTGAACTAAGTATTTATCCAGGCGAATGCCCGGCATAGGTGTGACAAGCTCAATTGTCTCCCCTGAATTAAGTTCAGGGTTTGCTGTGTCTATGTTCATATACCTTGCTGAATAATCCGGAACGATATAGAGAATAAATAAAGGTGAGGATTCCTATTACTATAGCGGTGTCAGCGATGTTGAAGGTATACCAATGGAAGAGGTTTCCTAAATGGACATCAATAAAGTCCGTGACGTAGCCAAAGCGGAGACGATCAATTAGATTGCCTAGAGCACCGGCCAAAATCAAACCAGTAGATACAAAACTCAGAGTTGTAGTTCTGTATAAGTGACGGAGGAACAGGAGGATAATAACCAAGCTAGTTATAGTAATGCTGATGAGTAGGAAAGTTTGATTGGCAAGTAGTCCGAAGGCAGAGCCGTAATTTTTGACATAAACGAAATCAAGAAACTCTGGTAATAACTCTATTATCCAACCCACCTCCATTTTTGCATTGTTTCTAACCCATGATTTGCTTAACTGGTCAAGCGCAAGGACTAAAGCAGCGACAACTACAAATAGCGCTATTTTTCCTCTATCTTGTTCCTTTTGCATCCTTTGCCTGGCGTGCTTTGCAGTCCAAGCACAAATTTGCTTGAGGCAAAGCCTCAAGACGAGCTTCTTCTATGGCTTTGCCACAGGAGTCACATAATCCATAGGTGCCTGCTTGGTATTTTTGTAAAGCACGCTCTATCTCAGCGAGAGAAGCTCTTAATCTTTTTTCCAAAGCCATTCTTTTCTCCAGTTCCAGGGCTCCTTCTGCTTCTTCCTCCCTTTTGCCAAAAGGACTGCCTTCTCTTCTCTCCGCTTGTGGTTGAGCGTGAGCCATCAACAAGTCTAGCTTTTCTAATATTTGTATTTTTCCTTTCTTTAGCCTTTCATAAAGCTTGGTGAAATCAGCCACTTCGTACCTCCCTAGATGTCTTTACAGCTATTTACGCTATATTAAACTTCCGCGCAAACAAAAGTTTTTTGGAAATAGTTATCTATATAGAATAGCTTGTTTAAA
>Ga0210015_1002987_pt1 | contig 15251 bp, 8 predicted proteins | sample CryGeymeta201522_FD_185471 | JGI IMG/M metagenome (GOLD analysis project Ga0210015, IMG submission 185471) | Groundwater microbial communities from Crystal Geyser aquifers in Utah, USA - Crystal Geyser metaG 2015-22 (SPAdes) (version 2) | ecosystem: Environmental > Aquatic > Deep subsurface >... | reverse complement strand
CACCAGCATCGCGGCGATCAGGGTATTGGAACGGCGCATTTCGCGCTTGGCGGCTTCCAGCGTCACCCCTCTACGTTGCATCAAGCGATGATATTCGTTGCAATAATCGCGGTAACGCGGGTCATCTTCCGGATTCACCAATTCAAAATCAACGCCCTGACGGATGCGCAAACCGAGTTTGGCGATACGCTGCTCAACCACCGACGGGCGACCCACCAGTATCGGCAGCGCCAGCCCTTCATCCACCACAGTCTGTACCGCGTGCAACACGCGCGGGTCTTCGCCTTCCGCATACACCAGACGTTTCGGCGCGCGCTTCGCGGCATCAAACACTGGCTTCATCAACATGCTGGAACTATCCACAAAAGCTGTCAATTGCTCGCGATAAGCGGCCAAATCGTTAATCGGGCGTTCTGCCACGCCACTGTCCATCGCCGCCTGTGCCACGGCGGGCGCGATGCGTAAAATCAGGCGCGGGTCGAAGGGTTTTGGAATCAAATATTCCACACCAAATGATAGACTTTCCTCGCCATATGAGGCCGCGCCACCCAGTTGCTCTTCCTCCGCCAGTTCAGCTATCGCACGAACCGCAGCATGCTTCATTTCCTCATTGATCGTGGTCGCCCCGACATCCAGCGCACCACGGAAAATATAAGGAAAGCACAGCGCATTGTTGACCTGGTTCGGATAATCGGAACGCCCGGTCGCCAAAATTGCGTCGGGTCGCGCGGCCTTGGCCAGTTCGGGGGTAATTTCCGGCGTGGGATTCGCCAGCGCGAAAATCAGTGGATGACTCGCCATCTGCGCAACCATTTCCGGTTTCAGCACCCCACCCGCCGACAGACCGAGAAACACGTCCGCACCTACGATGACTTCAGCCAGGGTGCGCGCCGTTGTCTCCACGGCATAGCGCGCCTTGTTGTCATCCATCAACTCGACGCGACCTTTATAAACCACGCCCTCGATGTCGGTGACGATGGTGTTTTCCATACGTACGCCCAGGCTGATCAACATATCCAGACACGCCAACGCCGCTGCGCCCGCACCGGACACTACCAGTTTTATCCGGGAAATATCCTTGCCGACGACTTTGATACCGTTCAGTAACGCCGCGCCGACGATGATGGAAGTACCATGCTGGTCGTCGTGAAAGACCGGGATTTTCATCCGCTCGCGCAACTTGCGTTCGATGTAAAAACACTCCGGTGCTTTGATGTCTTCCAGGTTGATACCGCCAAAGGTGGGCTCCAGCGCGGCGACAATGTCCACCAGCTTATCGGGATCGAGTTCGGCAATTTCCAGGTCGAACACGTCAATACCGGCAAATTTCTTGAACAGCACGCCCTTGCCTTCCATCACGGGTTTGGCGGCCAGCGGGCCTATCGCGCCCAAACCGAGCACCGCCGTGCCGTTGCTGATGACCGCCACCAGATTACCGCGCGCCGTCATATTGCGCACTTCCGCCGGATTTTCGACAATCAACTCGCAAGCCGCCGCCACGCCGGGCGAATAAGCCAAGGCCAAGTCACGTTGCGTAAGCATCGGTTTGGTCGCATTAACGGAGATTTTGCCAGCAGGTGACAGGCGGTGATATTGCAGCGCAGCTTCGCGAAAATTCTGGTCCATAACTTTTCCTCTAAAGACAAATCTGCTGCGATTATAGCGCAGCGCCCTTTACTGACTCTGATGCAATCAATTTCTTAATGTAGCCAGCATTTTTTCCAGCCGTTTCACGGACACGATGACCGGGGTCTTCAACTCCTGCGCAAACAACGACACGCGCAATTCCTGCAACAGCCAGGAAAATGCGTGCATATCGGCATTGAAGTTACCTTGCTGCGCCTGGCACAACTTCTGCCAGGCTTGTTGCAACGGCTGTAATTGCGCCATGCACTGCGCATCGCGCGTCGGCGTGCTGCGCAATTTTTCGATACGCAGGTTAATCGCCTTGAGATAGCGCGGCAGATGTTGCATCTGTTCATATGGCGTGTCGCGAATAAACCCCTTATGCATGAGCCATTCCAGTTGTGTGCGGATGTCCTGACTGGCCTGATGATGTGCCTTGAGTTGCGGCAAACTTTTCTGCAAAGCATGATGTTCATTGAGCACATTGACTAAAAGTCTGGCAAGTTCCCGTGCGATCAGCAGCAAACGATTCTTCGCTTCCTTGGCGCGCGCACTGAACTCTGCCTCATTTTTCGGCAGCGGCTCATTCAGACAGCAACGCTCAAAAGTCATCGCCAGAATCTGCTGCTGCAATTCCTGCTGCGTACCAAACGGTATAAACAACATGCCTAAACGCTGCGCGTCGGGCAGGTTTTTCTCCAGATACTTCACCTGGTCTTTCAACAACAGCATGAATAGACGCGTCAATCCGCCACGATGCGCGGCTTGCGCCAACTCGCGGTTATCAAAAGCATGCAATACGACCGACTCCCCTTCATCCACCAGCGCGTTATACAAGGTAACATTCTGCCCGGCGCGCTTAACCGTGCGAGTCTCGGAAAATTCACCGAAATCCCAGGTTGTGTAGCGCTGTTCGGTGAGCGGCTCGCCCTCATCCGCCGTGGCAGCGACGATAACCGGAGCGGCGCGCGGCGCGAGTTCACCGTGCAATTGGCTAAAGTTGCGCGACATGCCCAATTGGCGACCATGCTCATCCACCACACGGAAATTCATCAGCAGATGCGCGGGTAATTGTTCGAGTCGAAATGCATTCAGCGGCACATCCAGTTGTTGCTGTTCGCGAAGGTAACGCGCCAGTGCCAGCTGCAATGGCGTGGTCGTGGCTGGCACTGCGCGACAAAATTGCGCCGCAAATTCAGGCACGGGAACCAGATTGCGGCGAATCTTTTGCGGCAGCGTCTTGACCAGTTGCACGACCTTCTCGGCGAGCAATCCCGGCACCAGCCATTCGCAGCGAGCGGCTGACACCTGATTGATAAGCGCCAACGGCACGGAGAGGGTGATGCCATCGTCGTTCTTGCCCGGCGAAAAGTTGTAACTCAGCGCGAAACTGACGTTATCAATTTTCAACTGCGGCGGGAACTGATCGGTAGTGATGCCCGCCGCCTCGTGGCGCATCAGGTCATCTTTTTGTAAATACAAGAGTTTCGCATCATTGCACTCGGCTTCCTTGCGCCACGCCTCAAAGGTCGCACCATTGTGAATATGTGGCGGAATGCGTTTAGCGTAGAACGCAAAAATCAATTCATCATCCACCAGCACATCGGGACGGCGCGACTTATGTTCCAGTGCTTCAATTTCGGCAATCAATTTCAGGTTATGCGCGAAAAACGGCGCGCGCGTGTCAAACTCGCCGCCGACCAGTGCCTGACGGATGAAGATTTCACGCGATTCCGGCACATTCATCGGCCCGTAATGCACGCGTTTCTTGGCATTCAACAGCAATCCATGCAAGGTACTGCGCTCGAAAGCCACCACTTGCGCAGGCTTCTTTTCCCAATGAGGGTCGTAATAATGGCGCTTGATCAAGTGAGCGCCCGTTTCCTCCAGCCATTCCGGCTCAATTTTAGCCACGCAGCGCGCATACAGCCGATGCGTTTCGATCAACTCCCCCGCCATCACCCACTTGCTGCCTTTTTTCGCCAGCACTGAATGGGCAGCGATAAAAAATTTGATGCCACGCGCCCCCAGATATTCATTGCTTTCCACGCTCTTCATACCGATATTGCCAAGCAGGCCGCATAACAATGCTTTATGTATCTGCTCATAACTCGCAGGCAATTCATTGCAACGCATGCCCATCTCAGTGACTTGCGTGTGTAACTGTTGATGCAGCTCGCGCCACTCGCGCAGGCGCAGCGGCGACAGGAAATTCTTGCGGCATTCCTCGGTCAGCAACCGATTGGATTGCTTGTGCGCGACTGCCTGCTCGAACCACGCCCAAATTTTTATGTATGCCAGAAAATCGGAACGTTCATCGGCAAAGCGTTTGTGCGCCGCATCTGCCGCCTCTTGTCTTTCCAGAGGACGATCGCGCGGGTCTTGCACCGACAATGCGCTGGCGACAATGAGGATTTCCGTCAGACACTGATATTGCCGCCCCGCCACCAACAGACGTGCAATTTTTGGGTCTAGCGGCAACCGCGCCAGTTCACGTCCCAACTGAGTGAGTTGCCGATTTTCATCAATCGCATTCAATTCCGCCAGCAACTGATAACCATCGGCGATCATGCGCGGCGTAGGGGGCTCTATGAACGGAAATTCGGCGATGTCTCCCAGTTCCAGTGAACTCATGCGCAAGATTACGGTTGCCAACGAGACACGGAATATCTCCGGGTCAGTAAACTCATCACGCTGCAAAAAGTCTGCTTCGTCGTATAAACGGATGCAAATGCCGCTCATTACGCGCCCGCAACGCCCCAAACGCTGATTGGCGGCAGCTCGGGAAATTTTCTCGATGTGCAGTTGCTCGACCTTCTGGCGGATGCTGTAACGATTTACCCGCGCCAAGCCGCAATCAATCACATAACCGATGTTAGGCACTGTTAATGAGGTTTCAGCCACGTTTGTCGCCAGTACAACGCGTCGTTTCGCACCCGTCTTGAACACCTTGTCCTGCTCTGCTGCCGACAAGCGCGAAAATAAGGGCAACACCTCTATGCCTTTAGGGTGATGGCGGCGCAATACCTCTGCCGTATCGCGTATCTCGCGCTCACCCGGCAAAAATACCAGCACATCACCGCGCAGTCCACCCACCGCCAGCTCGTCTAATGCCGCGCTCACCGCCTGCGGCACATCCTGCGCTTCACCCTCGTCGCTGACTTGCAATGGCCGATAGCGCGTTTCCACCGGATAACTACGCCCCGATACTTCGACGACCACCGCACCGAAATGTCTGGCAAAGCGTTCGGCATCGAGCGTAGCGGAGGTGATGATGAGCTTCAGATCGCGGCGACGCAGTAATAGTTGCTTCAAATAGCCCAACAGAAAATCAATGTTCAGGCTGCGTTCATGCGCCTCATCTATGATGATGGTGTCGTATTTTTTCAGTAACGGGTCGCTATGTATTTCCGCCAGCAAAATACCATCCGTCATCAGCTTGATGACCGTGTCCGCAGCAACCTTGTCGTGAAAACGCACCTTGTAGCCAACCAGACCACCAAGCTCTACCTTCAACTCCACCGCGATGCGTGCCGCGACAGTGCGCGCGGCGACCCGGCGCGGCTGAGTATGGCCGATACACCCCAGCACCCCGCGCCCCAGCGTCAGGCAAATTTTCGGCAACTGTGTGGTCTTGCCAGAGCCGGTTTCGCCGCAGACGATGACCACCTGATTATCGCAAATCGCGCGCGCCAACTCCTCTCGCCTCGCCACCACTGGCAGATCGGCGGGAAACTCAATTTCAGTCAGGGCATCAAGCCGCGCCTTACGGCGCAGGGCACTTGCCGATAATACAGCATTCACAGTCAACTACCTCGCGAAAAGAAAAAAGGGACTAGCACTCGGCTAATCCCTTTTATTGGTGGGTCGTCACGGACTTGAACCGTGGACCAAAGGATTATGAGTCCTCTGCTCTAACCAACTGAGCTAACGACCCGTAAACTATTAACCTTCACTGTCCAAAAAGCTTTTTAGCTTTTCGGAGCGCGAAGGGTGACGCAACTTGCGTAACGCCTTGGCTTCAATTTGACGAATACGCTCGCGCGTCACGTCAAACTGTTTGCCCACTTCTTCCAGCGTGTGATCGGTGTTCATCTCGATGCCGAAACGCATACGCAAGACTTTTGCCTCACGCTGAGTCAGGCTATCCAGAATATCTGCCGTCGCACTACGCAGGCTCTCATAAACTGCCGCATCAATCGGTACGGTGGTATTGGAATCTTCGATGAAATCCCCCAGATGAGAATCATCATCATCGCCGACGGGCGTTTCCATGGAGATGGGTTCTTTGGCAATCTTCAGGATTTTATGGATTTTTTCTTCCGTCATTTCCATCTTTTCGGCCAGCGTCGCCGCATCTGCCTCCATGCCGGTTTCCTGCAAAATCTGGCGCGAGATACGATTCATCTTGTTGATGGTCTCGATCATGTGTACCGGAATACGGATAGTGCGCGCCTGATCCGCGATGGAACGCGTAATCGCCTGACGTATCCACCAGGTTGCATAAGTCGAAAACTTGTATCCGCGACGATATTCAAACTTGTCTACCGCCTTCATCAAACCGATATTGCCTTCCTGAATCAAATCAAGGAACTGCAAACCGCGATTAGTGTATTTCTTGGCGATAGAAATGACCAGACGCAAGTTAGCCTCAATCATATCGCGCTTGGCGCGGTGTGAACGCGCTTCACCGTTCGTCATGCGGCGGTTGATTTCCTTGATATCAGCGATTGGCAAACCAACCCGGTGCTGTATATCAATCAGGTTTTGCTGTTTTTCCAGCAGTGCGTGTTGATAGCGTTTCAGGGTTACACAATAAGGCTTATCAGCTTTTAGTTCCTGCGCTAACCAATCCAGATTGACCTCATTGCCAACAAAACTTTGCAGGAAATGTGCGCGCGGCATTTTGCTCTTATAAACACATATATCCTGAACATCGCGCTCATTTTTGCGTATTTCTTCAATCAACTTACGCATGGTGTTGCACAGCGCATCCACCTGTTTGGCACCAAAACGAAAAGTCATGAAGACTTCGGTGATGCCGTCCTGACAGGCATTGTACTGAGCACTGCGATAACCGTACTTTTCGTAAGCCTTGCCCATCTTATTGAACAAATCAGCAATAACAGCAAAAGCATCCAGGGCTTCTGCCTTTAATTGAGCCAGGTTTGCAGCGACAGCGGCGGCAGTTGCGGCGGCGGCGGCCTCTTCATCCAATTCGCCTTCTTCATCTTCAAGCGCCTCCTCACCGGACTCCTCTTCAACTTCCGCGTCGTCCTCAGCACCCTCGCCGTCATTCTCAAAATTGTCATCTTTTTCGGGTTCGCCAGCAACCACATCCAGTTCATCGGCAATCTCGACAAAGCCATCAACCAACTCGTTGATGCGCATTTCATCATTCTCGATCCTGACCACCAATGCCAAAATTTCCGCTACAGACACGGGACAGGCGGAAATTGCCTGAATCATATGGCGTTGACCTTCTTCGATACGCTTGGCAATCGCGATTTCTTTCTCGCGCGTAAGCAAATCAACCGTACCCATTTCACGCATGTACATACGCACGGGATCAGTAGTGCGACCAAATTCAGAATCTACTGTAGACAAAGCCGCTTCGGCTTCTTCGGCGGCATCTTCGTCAGCGGCAGCGGGGGCGGCATCACTCATAATCAACGTTTCAGCATCTGGCGCGACATCGCACACAGAGATACCCATATCGTTGATCATGCTGGCAACACTTTCAATCTGCTCGACCTCGATCATGTCAGGCAAATGATCATTGATTTCGGCGTAAGTCAGATAACCGCGCTCTTTTCCGAGAATAATCAGCGCCTTGAGACTACTGCGGCGCGCATCGGCATCCTCTACCGGCAAATTTGCTATCGGTCTCTCAACCTTGGCAGCCAGCTTCTTGCTTACTTTTTTCGTGCTTTTTTTAGTCGTTGCCATATTTTTTCCAATTGCGTGAGACCCTTTTCAGGTCGCAGAAAAGCGCTGCATTATACCCGAACCGATCATTTTTTATTAACCTTTGCAAAGGTTTTGACCGCCATGCATCCCGCTGCGGCAGGTTACTAAATTTCGCCAGACTACCGATCAAATAGCTCATTTATTAGCCGATACTGCGCCTCGTTGCAGCAAGCGTAAATATTGCTCGCGCTCGTGACTACTCATACTCGATGGCCCGCCCTGTACTGACTCACGTTGCATGGCTTGAAATTGCTCGCGCCGCTGCCCTTCACTGAGTTTATTGAGCAAGCCCTGGAACTCCCCTTCAACGTCGAACGACTCTCCCCAAGCCAACATCTCCGCCTGTGCCGCAGCAATCGCCCGCGCATGAATCGTCCCCTGAAACGTCTGTGCCAGCGCAGGACTCGTGATGGCAAAATCAGCTTCACGCAACACCGCAAGCACCGCCATCACCGCTTCGGCATCGTCGCCATCCTCCCGCCAGCCATCAGGCATTGCCCTGCCTGACTCGGGGTGAGCCAACAAACATTGCAACAACAAACGATGCACCGGAAAAGCTGCGCGCGCAGCCTTTTTTAAGGAGGGGCGCGGCGTGCGAGCAAGCGGCGCAATTTCATACAAGGCTTCCAATTCTGCCTGACTCACACCGGAAAGCGTTGCGACTTCCTTGCGCAACAACAATCCGGCAACCGGCGAAGCAATCGCGGACAACAATGGCTTTGCGCGCTGTATTAACTGGTTGCGCCCTTCCTGGGTACGCAAATCCAATCCGCCACAGATTTCGCGCAACAAATAACCCGACAAAGGCATAGCCTCCGCCACTCGCTGCTCAAAAACAGCCTTGCCAAATTCCCGCACAAAGCTATCTGGATCATGTTCGGTCGGTAAAAACAGGAAATTGATGCGCTTGCCGTCCTGCAAATAGGGCAAAGCATTTTCCAAAGCGCGCCATGCCGCTTTCTGTCCGGCTTTGTCCCCGTCAAAACAAAACACGATCTGTTCAGCCAAGCGCAGTAATTTTTGTATGTGGTGCGATGTAGTGGCCGTTCCCAATGTTGCAACGGCATATTCCACACCGTGTTGCGCCAGAGCGACCACATCCATATAACCCTCTACAACCAGCACCCGCTGACCGCCGCGTATGGATTTTTGCGCCTGAAATAGGCCATACAATTCGCGGCCTTTTTCAAACAAGGGTGTTTCTGGAGAATTGAGGTATTTCGGTTCCCCCTTATCCAGAACACGCCCGCCAAAGCCTATGACTTGACCGCGCACATTGATGATAGGGAACATGATGCGGTCACGAAATCTGTCGTAACGTTTATCGTCATCGCCGTTAATTACCAGGCCCGTTTCTTCAAGCGCCGAGTGACGGTAATCAGGGAAGGCTGCAGCCAGATTTTGCCACGCATCCGGCGCATAGCCGATGCCAAATTTTGCCGCGATCGCACCACTTAAACCGCGATGCTCCAAATAATCAATCGCCCTGCGTGATAATTTGAGCTGCCCGCAGTAATAACGCGCGGCAACTTGCATCACTTCATATAAATCTGGCGCGACCTTATGTCGAAACTCACCCGCAGCGGCGTGTTCATGTGGAACGTCCATCCCCACACTTTGCGCCAACTCTTCCACCGCCTCGACAAAACCCAAACCGAGATGTTCCATAACAAAACCGATCGCCGTGCCATGTACGCCGCAGCCGAAGCAATGGTAGAACTGCTTGGTCTGACTGACAGTAAATGAAGGAGATTTTTCGTTATGAAAAGGACAGCAGGCAACAAAATTCGCACCTGCTTTTTTCAGAGGCACATAGCGCTCAACAACGTCCACAATATCCAGACGGTTAAGCAAATCCTGAATGAAACTTTTTGGAATCATGTCAGCTTGCTACCAGGGTAAAAATCGTTGCCGGAATGCCTTGTGACATGCCCGGCAAGAAAGCCGCCCGGATCAACAAGCAAGCAATTTGAACCGGAACAATAAGAAAGCTATTGGGATAAGCGGGTTTTAATCAGCGCCGAAACTTTGCCCATCTCCGCACGACCAGCCAGTCTGGATTTGAGCAGGCCCATTACCTTGCCCATATCTTGCGGACCCACCGCACCAACCGTCGCAATGGCTTCGAGTACGGCAGAACTGACCTCGGCATCACTAAGCTGCTGCGGCATATAGCCTGCCAGCACGCTCATTTCGGCTTTTTCTACCTCTACCAAGTCCTGACGACCCGCCGCTTCATACTGACCGATGGAATCACGGCGCTGCTTATTCATCTTTTCGATGATAGCTACAACATCCGCATCCGTCAGTTCGACACGCTCGTCCACCTCGCGCTGCTTGATAGCCGCGAGCAACAGACGAATCGCCGACAATCGCGCCACATCTTTGGCGCGCATTGCAGCTTTCATATCATCGGTGATTTGTTTTTTCAGACTCATATATTTTCCAATCAACGACACACCAAACGATGTGCATCAATCAGATTCGGTCTTAGTAAAGCTTGGGGGGCAGTGTCTGACTGCGCAGACGCTTGTAGTGACGCTTAACAGCAGCGGCCAGCTTACGTTTACGTTCAGCAGTGGGCTTCTCGTAAAATTCGCGTGCACGCAAATCGGTCAACAGACCAGTTTTTTCCACAGAACGCTTGAAACGACGCATTGCAACTTCAAACGGCTCATTCTCTTTAACACGTACGGTTGTCATCTACAAACTACCTTTAACCTAAAAATTGAGGGCGCGATTCTAGCAAACCCGCCCAAGTACCACAACTTATATTTTGCATATTGTTAGTCTGTTGCCCGTTAAATTCACACACCTTCTGACACGATTATCGGTTTTTAATTAAAAAACAATATGTTGTGTGATTATTGTTGCGCAATCCGCAGGGGGGCTTTCATTCAGAAACAGGCGATTTATCGCCTTAATGTTACGTGGGAATGCCCCTGCGGCATTGCCCGCCACGTTGAGAGACCCCGACCTACATTGGATTCCGTCTTGTCCGACTCAGGGAACTACTGATTTATTCGTCATTCCGATGCAATATGCAATACAACTTATTGATTAAGATAGGTTTTATCTATTGCGAAAACGAAAAACCGGATAAATAAGCACTTCCGTAGCGCCCGGCAATATCCGGTTTATCACCCCTAAAAATATTCTCCAGATAATAAAACCACCCTGTTATAACAGTGAGGGATATTGTATAAACGCCTCTGGTTCAGCGCTATTGCACCTTGATTTTGGCAAATTTCCGCTTACCGACCTGAGCCACGACCACCCTGCCTGCCTCAACCACATCAGCCTTATCGTTGACACGCTCACCATCCAGCTTTACCGCACCTTGCCCAATCATGCGCACCGCTTCCGATGTACTGCTCACCAAATCGGCTTGCTTTAGCAACTGTGGCACAGCAATTCTGCCGCCCGCCGAAGCAACAGTGACCTCGGGCATATCATCGGGCAGCACACCGCGACGGAAGCGCGCCTCAAATTCAGCGAGAGCCGCTTCGGCATCTCGGCTTGAATGGAAGCGCGTAACCATCTCCTGCGCCATCAGCACCTTGATGTCGCGTGGATTGCGCCCACCATTGACCGCTTCGCGCCACACGGCAATTTCATGCATGCTGCGGAAAGACAGCAATTCCAGATAACGCCACATCAACACATCAGAAATGGACATCAGCTTGCCAAACATATCTTGCGGGGTATCGGTGATGCCAACGTAGTTACCCATGGACTTGGACATTTTGTTCACGCCATCCAACCCTTCCAGCAACGGCATGGTCAAAATGCACTGAGTAGGCTGACCATAATGCCTTTGCAGCTCGCGCCCCATCAACAGATTAAATTTCTGGTCTGTTCCGCCCAATTCCAAATCCGCTTTTAATGCAACAGAATCATAACCTTGCACCAGGGGATAAATAAACTCGTGTATGGCAATCGGCTGATTACTCTTGTAACGCTTGGAAAAATCATCGCGTTCCAACATCTGCGCGACGGTATGCGTTGCCGCCAGTTTGATCAAATCAACCGCACTGAATTTATCCATCCAGGTCGAATTGAACACAATCTCGGTTTTTTCGGGATCCAGCACCTTAAAAACCTGCTCGCGATAGGATTGAGCATTCTCGACAACCTGCTCGCGTGTCAACGGCGGGCGAGTCGTATTTTTACCGGTCGGATCGCCAATCATCCCGGTAAAATCACCAATCAGAAACAAGGCATGATGCCCAAGGTCCTGCAACTGGCGCATCTTGTTGAGTAAAACCGTATGACCCAGATGCAAATCCGGTGCAGTCGGGTCAAATCCCGCCTTGATGCGTAACGGGCGACCCAATGCCAACTTCTGCTTTAACTCTACCTCTATCAGCAACTCATCTGCGCCGCGCTTGATTAAATCCAGCGATTCTTTTTGTGTCATTTCATTCATAATTTTTTAAATCCGACTCAGGAAATTTACCACCGTTCATCCTTGCTCCCCTACCGCTTGTCGGGTAGGATGCTCCATTCAATTTTTTACCCCTCCTATTGTCAGTTTGACTTTGATGAGAGGGCTGTTTCTGTTAAAGTCCGCCCCAATTCAAAAGCAGCACGCTTTATTAGATTAGCTACGCCACCACACAGATTCGGAGACGCGAATGTTAACGCAAAATATGATTAACCAAGAGCGCAAAAACAAATTACGCTGGTTTGTCACCATTTCCACCCTCCCGTTACTCGGTGTGGTAACAGCCTTCGGTCTTGTTCCAACCAGCGACCTGGGTCTGAATACCGGCAAAATCTCCATCGAAGAAGTCGCTTTACCAGGCAACCTTGCTGCCCAAACAGCTTCCACAACATTTTGGCGCACTGAACGCACACAAGCCGGCGATACGGTAGCCGACTTGATGCAAAGACTCAACATCAAAGATGCTGCCGCCAGTGACTATCTGCGCAACAACACAGATTCAAAATCTTTCCGCAAGCTGCCATCCGGTCAGGAAGTGCAAGCCGAGATAGATGCAACGGGAGCGTTGGTTTCCCTGCGCTATCTGGGCAATCAAGGCTCGCAAATCATCATCAAAAAACAGCGTGATCAGTTCACCACTGAAACCGTCGCCGCACAACTGGAAAAACGCCTGTTTGTGCGTACCGGTAAAATCAAGACCAACTTGTACGAAGCGACCGATGCCGCAGGAATGCCTGAATCTGCGGCCAATCAATTGACTGAAATTTTTAACGGCGATATAGATTTTCACCATGACCTGACACGCGGCGATAAATTTACCGCCGTATACGAAATGACTTACAGCAACGGCGCGCTGGTCAGCGCAGGCAAAATCCAGGCTGCCGAATTCATCAATCAGGGTCATGTTTACCGTGCCGTGCTTTTCTCAGCCGATGGCAAACACAGCGACTATTACACCCCTGAAGGGAATAGTCTCAAGAAAGCATTTTTGCGTTCTCCTGTCGCTTTCTCGCGTGTCAGCTCAGGCTTTACCACCGCACGCTTTCACCCGGTGCTGAACCAATGGCGCGCGCACAAGGGCACCGATTTTGCCGCCGCGATGGGTACGCCCATCAAAGCAACCGCGAATGGTGTCGTGTCCTTCGCCGGCAGCCAAAATGGCTATGGCAAGCTCATCGTACTGAAGCACTCCAATAGCGTTTCGACCGCATATGGTCACATGTCACGCTTCGCCAAAGACATGCGCAATGGAAAACGCGTTGCGCAGGGCGATGTGATCGGTTATGTGGGGCAGACAGGTTATGCGACCGGACCGCATTGCCACTATGAATACCGGATCAATGGACAGCAACACGACCCTCTACGCGTTGCATTACCCAATACGCAACCGATCACTTCTGCCAGCAAAGCCAAATTCAAATCACTGGCCAACAACTTCACCGCGCGCCTGAACCAGTTGCGCAACACCAACCTCGCCAAGCTCGATTAGTTCTAATTGATAGCGCACCACGAACAACAGGCCGGTTTATATATCGGCCTGATGTCAGGAACCAGCTTGGACGGCATTGATGCCGTCCTTGTTGCTTTTGACCATACCCCTTCCGATTGCCTATCCCCCAGACTCATCAACAAATTTTATCTGCCTTACGCCGACACGCTGAAACAGGCGATAGTGGACTTGCACCACCCCACCCATAACGAATTACATCAAACCCAGCTCGTCGGCATCCAACTGGCAAATCAGTATGCGCAGGCCATCCATGCGCTACTCGCAGCAACGACCTATTCTCCTCAGGAAATTCTGGCAATCGGCTGTCACGGCCAGACCATCCGCCACTGTCCCGAGTACGGCTACACGCTCCAGATCGGCAATGCCGCATTGCTGGCAGAATTGACCGGCATCACCGTGGTCAGTGACTTTCGCAGCCGCGACATTGCCGCAGGCGGGCAAGGCGCGCCGCTGGTTCCCGCCTTCCATGACAAAATAATGCGCGCACCCGATGTCCATCGCGTCATCGTCAACATCGGCGGCATCAGCAACCTGACCAACCTTGCACCGGATATAGCCACTTCCGGCTTCGACTGCGGTCCGGGTAATTTGCTGATGGATGCGTGGTGTATGCGACATTTGGGAAAACCATATGATGCTGGCGGTAGCTGGGCGGCAAGCGGAAAGTGGCTCCCCAATCTGCTGAAAAAAATGCTGGCAGAACCATTTTTCAAACTCCCCCCCCCCAAAAGCAGCGGGCGCGACCTGTTCAACATGGCATGGCTGGAAGAAAAACTTGAAGGCCGCGAATCGGCAGCCGATGTACAAGCGACGTTGCTTGAGCTGACCTGTTTAACCATTGCCGAGGCAATAGGCCAGCAATGCAGTGGTGCGCAGGAAATCTACCTGTGCGGTGGCGGCGCGCGCAACCTGAACTTACTCACACGTCTCACTACCCTGCTGCCTGGCTGCAACGTACAGACCACCAACACCCTCGGCGTAGACAGCGATTATTTGGAAGCAATCGCCTTCGCCTGGTTATCCGAACAAACCTTAAACAAAAAACCCGCCAACCTGCCCCTGGCAACGGGAGCCAGACACCCCTGCATCCTCGGCGCGATTTATTACGCCTAAAATGACGCAATCGCACAGCCCCCGCGTTCTACGCGAGGCGCAACCAATGCCAGCCACCCGTTCGATAATCCACACACATTCCAGTTTGAATATCGGCTTACGAGACACAGCGGATGCTCAACTTGTAGCTGATGGGCGCGCCAAAGGTGCGTTGGTTTATTGTCATTGAGGCATCCTAACGTGGAGCTAACTGGCACGCGCCACTTTTGCGCGCGTCCGAGTTGAGCGCTGGGTTAACGTGAAACTCGCGCAGCGACGTACTGTACCCCTCTCCCTTTGGGAGAGGGGGGGACGGGGGTGAGGGAACGGGCATGGAGAGTTTCATCATCAGGGGTGGTTACTTTTCCATGCCCGTTAGGCCGGAAGCAGATCGTGCAACTTCAACAAGAGAATTTAGCGCGGCATTTACAGCTTCGTTGCTGGGAAATATTTTGCTGAAGTTTCACGCTTTTAGCGTAATCGGTATATAAGCAAATCCTAATAATTCGCCATTTCATTAAATGCTTATATTGATTATTGTCGGCGATTTCGGCGGTGCTTTAAAAATCCATTAATTAGCTAATTATCCTGCAAAATCAACTAGAT
>Ga0210015_1002983_pt1 | contig 15258 bp, 14 predicted proteins | sample CryGeymeta201522_FD_185471 | JGI IMG/M metagenome (GOLD analysis project Ga0210015, IMG submission 185471) | Groundwater microbial communities from Crystal Geyser aquifers in Utah, USA - Crystal Geyser metaG 2015-22 (SPAdes) (version 2) | ecosystem: Environmental > Aquatic > Deep subsurface >... | reverse complement strand
ATGAAACCGGCGTATTTGGCAATGGCTTGCGCGGCAGCGATGGTATCGCGTCCGTCTCCACCTTCGACAAAGGTAATGATCGGATAACCGAGCGGCCGGAAATTGGATTTGAGCGCCAGCCGGCGCGCCTGGGTGGAAAGCGCCAGGTGCGGGCCAAGCCCGGCCGCCTTCAGGTCGAGCACAATATCTTCCAGCCCCTTGCCCTTAGCCTTCTCGGTCAGATCAGCCAGCGCATCCAGACTTTCCGCACTGACTGCCAGCGAGGCGTGGTGCTGTTTGGCAAGCTCGGTCATCGCCTCCCAATTGGTGCTATCCGCCGCGTAGAGCAACGCGCTCTCAGCCTGTCCAGCAATTGCCTGCCCTGACGAAGGAAGGGAACTGCTGGACAACACCCCCAGGCCAGCCCCCAGCGCGGCCGGGTCTTTGCCGACCAGGATCAAGGGTCGCTTTGTTGCAGATCGAACGGCTTTGACTGCCCCAGCGAAATCCCCCCCATCCGCCTCGACCGCGAATCCGTCCACGTTCAAGTCAATGCCAACGTAGTTGACCTTGAAAGCGTCCGCTACGCCTACTCTAGCCTTGATCGCCTCTTCACCTTCGCTGGCTTTCACTTTTACGAAAATGCCTGGCCGGTTGAAGAAGGTTTTTTCGTGCCGGAACAGCACGGTCTCGTTACCGGCCTTGATCTCGTATCCACCTGCCTTGACCGAGATCAGGCGGATGGGCGGCTGGGACGACTCGGCCAGTTGTTTTTTTGATTCCTCGCTCACGTACGGGCAGGCGGAGAGTTCTACCTGTTTGGCCGCCAGTTTCATGGCAAAGGCCAGGCATGTCGGAAAACCGCATTCCTTGCAGTTGGTCTTCGGGAGTAATTTGTAGATTTGTATTCCTGAGAGAGCCATATGATTTCTCCGTTCACACGTTTACAAGTTTGCACGTTTGCATGTCGGAACTTTCCAACCTGCAAACTTTCAAACGGTCATTAGTTCTTCGATAGCAGCCCTCACCCGCTTCACGCTCTCCGGGTGGCGCAAGACGACGATCGCGGCGCCCGATTCCAGGAGCGCAACGGTGGTGAGTGTCTCCCAGTTGATGGCGCGTTCCTTCCAATCGCCCCACGATTCGGGAACCCCCTGCCCCACCTTAGCTTCCTTGGTCTTCCAGGCTTCGAAGCCAGGCGTGACGATCATCGGCGATTGGGTCATGGCGTCGCCCTGCAAGGCAGCCATGCGCAGACGCTCCATGACCGAATAGCCATATTCGATGCCATAACCGAGCGCGCCAGTGGTGGGGTCCATAATAATGCGGTCGCCGGGCATGCCCATGTCGCTGATCAGGATGTTCAACTGCTTCGAGAGGTTTACATCCATCGGTGTGCGCGCGGTGACCAGGTGCCCGTTAGCCATGGCGGTCGCCACGATGGTGCGGTAGTTCTTGTCCTCGCAGATGCCAAGAGCCAAGCGTTCGCCCTTGGTTGCTTCGGAGACAGGCACGAGCAGCTCGTTATCCAGCTCAGCCTGGCCGGGACCGAAGACAATCAACGGCAGACCGGTCGCGCCGAGAACTGCCTTGACCGCGGCCACCGCGGCTTCCGGCGTCGTCGGCTTGCCGTCCAGCCCGTTGACATTGAGCGCCAGCACGATCAGGTCCGCGCCAGCGGCTTCGGCGGACTTGGCCCAGGCGGCCGGATCGTTCATGGCCTCGCCCCAGACCTCCGCCAGCAGCGGCGACCAGTCATCCGGCTTGTGGTCCTTGATCTCGATGGCGATCACGGGACGATTGGGCGTGGGCGTTTCGAAGTGCATGAACGGCAGCGTCGCTTCACCTCCCACCGTGATCGTTTTCGCCCGGGTACCCCCTTCGGCGGCCGTCGCGCCAAGCGTGACCGTGCGAATTTTCCCGGGCCATTTATCTTTGGGGATTTCAATTGGCATAGTGTTCTCTCCTTTCGGGAGTGATGAGTGAGAAGTGATACGTGATGCGTGATACGTGTTATTTGGCTTGCTTCGAGCCTGCCTTGCGTTTCGCCTCATCTCTGCGTTCGACGAATACTTCGACTTTCATTCCTGTAACAATTCCGAAAGACTATCCGCGGATTTGAGTAATGTGGAAACTGCCAGGTGTCTGTGAGTTTTCGTTTCGGTCAAAGAATATTCCATTACATGTCTTTTATCGTTCGCGAAGAATTGTTCTTTGCGTTTTATCATCATCGCAAGAATGTTCTCCGTCTCTTTGCGCCACTCTTCGCCATGACTACTTAGTATTCCAAACTGTCGTCACTTCTTCTTTCAGTTTCTCGAACTCAGGGTCGCCTGTGACTAAATCCGCTTTGCGGAGTTTTGCCAGCGCGGCGGCATAACAATCCGCGTAAGAAATACCGCCTCTGGACTTATAAATTGCGGCCTGCTGTGTAAGTTCCCAATCAGCGTCCACGATTTCAATGGACATACCGCGAATTTCCTGCACGATGGAATCCGCCTGTTGTGGCGACACTTCGCGCGCCACCGAATACCAGACTTCGCCCAGGTTGACCACGCTCATCTCCAGCTTTACATTGCCTGCTTCAGCCTCCAGCAGCAAGCCGCGTACATAGTCTGCGCCCGGTTCATCTCCAAAAAAGGCAATCAACGCGAAGGTGTCGAGAATTTTGGTGGCTGTCATGCTATTCACGCTCCGCATCTTTGCGTCGCTCTTCCATCAGGGCTTTCAATACGCCTTTGCCTTTGAGTATGCCTTGCAGACGTTTAAGCGATTCCTCATTTACGGGCTTGAGAATGATCGCTTCGCCGTTGTCTGTGACAGTGATTTTCGTACCAGGTATAATCCCATATTTTCGCCGCAAGACAGCGGGGATGACAATCTGGCCTTTTACAGTGGCGTAAGTTTCCATATATAACTCCTTTTTATTTTTATCTTACACCACAATCAATAGTAAGTCAAATAGGTCAGAAGTAATACTCGCAACACGCCAATGCTCGTCAAATCGCGGTTGAAGGTTGCACGTTGCAAGCTAACCTGCAACTTGCAACCTTTCAACCTGAAACCGGTTAGAACATCGCCTCCATCGTCATCGCAGGATGGTTGTGCGCCTCCAGCCAGGCCAGCAATTCGTCCACCGTGGTGGCATTGCGCTCGTCGGCGATCTTGGCAAGCAGGTCGGGATCGCCTTCGCGCTCGGCGACGGCTTTGAATTCCTCGGCCATGGTTTCCTTGAGCACGCTGCTCATCCAGACCACGCGCTTGAAGCCGCCTTCGGCCGAGATGAACTTGGGGCTGATGAGATAGAACTTGCCAACGCCCATCACACCCGGCGTCTGCAAGCCGCCGCCGGCAATACCGGCCAGCGTGCTGAAGGTCATGCCGGCTGGGGTCATGCTCGTATCCTCGCGGCTCAACACCATCACGCCGTTGGCCTCCGGGATCAACATCACGATGCACTCGAAGCAGCCGCAAGCCGTCATCGGGTTTTCCATGATGGAGTACATGGCGACCTCGTTGACCACGCCGTGCGAGCCGATCTTTGCGTAGTCGTTGGTGCCTTCCCAGTAACCCTTGACCGGGTCCACTTGCTTGCCCAGCTTGATCGGCTGGTTCGGACCGGTCGGGTTGATGCTGAATGAAGCCTTGCAGTCCAGCCAGTTGTACGCGCCGCACAGTCCCAGCCGCTGCGGGCTGACCACGCAGACGTGGTTGGGCGCAAAGGATTGGCACAAAGTACACGAATAGAACTCTTCTACCTTATCATCGGTCAGGTCAGCCAGGCGCTTGTTACGGTAGTCATACGCGGCGCGCGCCTTCTCCAACCACTCATTCATCAGCTTGGGATCGGTGTAAATCGTCACAGAGATCTTATCCACGATAGCGCCAAAGTCCTCGTGGAAGCGGGCGTGCAGGATCTTGCCGATGTGCTCCAGGTTGAAGCCTTTGTCGGCCGCCGCGTTCGAGATGCGGATCCAGGCAATATCGCGCTGGCCGACGTGCTGAATGCCCGAGGCGCCATTGACGAAATAGTGGAACTGCCGCTCCAAGACCGGCTCGAAGTCCTTCTGCATTTGCCGCCCGGCTACCGTAGCGACAACGCCAACATCTAAAAAACCTTGCGGCGGAACATTGGAAAAGTCAGGGCCAACGACCTCGATCTTGCCGTCCACGACTTCTTCCAACTTAGCCATTTGCAGGTACTCGAAGCAGCGGCTGTGTTTGCCGCCAAACTCGACGCGCAGATCCGCTTTGCGCACCACCTCGCCCTCGAAGGCCGAGCCATACGGCACCGGCACGTCTACCGTGGAGACCTTGACCTTGACGCCGCGCACCTCGATACATTTTTGTACCAGGCGCTCGGCTTTTTCCAGATCATCCTTACCTTCGATCTGCTCGAAAGGCATGGAGACGACGTGTTCGTAGGTCGTCACGCCGGTCGGCAGGATTTCAGGAATGATCGTATCGGCGATGACCGGGAAGCCGTAGTTGATCGCGCCGGCCGCGGCGGCGTACTTCAGGTCATCCACTTCGCCGAGGGCCAGCACGAAGGCGAAAACGCGGTCCTTGTTGTAAAGCAAGATTTCGCGCGCCTGCCCGCCTTTGAGACCGCCGAAAGTCAGCGCCGAACGGGTCGCAAAACCCAGGGCGTAGATGGCGCTGATCGTATCCGTGCCGAAGGGCACCGTGTAAGTATCATAGCCCAGTTCCACGCCCTCTTCCATCAATTGATGGATAATACTTCGACCGTTGACGTTGCCGGAGAGGAAGCACAGAATGTTACGCTTTTGAAGTTCGCGCACGATCTTGACAGCGACTTCGTTGGATTTAGCGCAGCCGACGATAGCCGCGAAGCCGGGCATGCGGCCATCCACCAGTTGGATGCCCCACGAGCGCAGGCGGATGTCGTCTATTGGGCCATTGAGATGACCCGTCAGGGCACTCACTTCCTCGGCTTTTTCGCCGTTTTCGGGACTGGTGAAGGTGGTGCCGCCAGCCAGTTTGAATCCGGCCACTGGTTCAGGCTGGAGTCCGTAAACAAAGCGAACGCCCTCGATGGTCTCGGCGGCGAGCAGCGTCGCCATGCCGCTGTCGAGAGTCTCGCCCAGGTAGGGAGTCCATTTGCTCGTGGACGGGATCGGGTGCAGCAGGCCGCGGGCGTGTTCGAGAATGGGTTTCAACTGGCCGAGCGTTTCCACCTGCACGCCGGTCATCCCCAGGATGGTTGGCATGAAATAGGCGGTATTCGGGAAAGCGACCTTGGTATCCGGCCCCTTTTCCGCCAGGGCCTTGTTGAGCATTAATTCAGCCTCGGTAACCAGGGCGTTTGCGCCACGCATGGCGCGGGTAGCAATATACTTTGACATAGATTCTCCGTATCTTCGAGTAAAACGTAATGCGTAAAACGTAAATCACGCATTACGTTTTACGTTTCACGTTCTAGTCAGCCGCAACTCCATAGATAGCCTCGCGCCGTTCTTCCAGCGGCAAGGCCTCTAATGCAAGCATACGCGCATCCCCACTGCGCCCGAATTTGGCGGGGTCATAAACCGGAAGGCCCAACGCGGCGCGTTTTTTGTCAATGTGCGCCAGCGTGGCCTTGATTACCTCATCCGGGTCGGAGATGAACTCCAATTTGCCGCCGTACAGTTTCTCCCAACCCTGGCTGATGAAATGCAGGACTTTGTCGCTATCCGAGACCCGGTCCGGCATTCCGCTGACCGGCGAGGCGCCGCTCATGATGACGTAGGCGCCCGAGGCCACGCAGTACGTGGCGATGGAAAGGGCTTTCTCGCTCATCCACTCCGGCGCCAGGCCGACTGCTGGCACCTGATCAATATCATCACCCAGGCCGCCCTCTTCTACCACCTGGGTCAGGACGGTCAAAATCCGGCTATTGTCCACGCACGAGCCCATGTGCAGAACAGGTGGGATGCCGATCGTTTCGCAGATCTCGCGCAATCCTGGCCCGACCTCCGTCAGCCCAGCTTCGCCGAGCATCAGTCCCAGCTTGGCGGCCGCGATGGCTCCACAGCCAGTCTCGACAATCAGCACATCCTGCTTGAGCAATTCTTTGGCAACATGGTTGTGCAGGTAGTCGTGGCTGCTGCGTGGGTTGTTACAGCCGACGATGGCCGCCACACCGCGGATGCGCCCGGCCATGATGGCGTCGTTGAGCGGCCGGAAAGAAGCCCGGTAAGAACCGCCCAGCATGTAGTTGATATATTCGTGCGAGAAGCCGGGGATCAGATCCTCGCGTATCTGCGGGATATGAGTCTTGCCGCGGTTCTTGTAGTTATCAATCGCCTCTTTCAAGATTTGCCTGGCAATGGTCAGCGCCTTATGCTCGTCGAATTCGATATGCGTGGCGCCCGTGATGCGCACCTTGGGCGAGGTGGTGATGATTTTAGTGTGGAAGTTCGTAGCCAGGCTAACCAGCGCCTGCATGATGCACTGCACATCCACCACCATGGCTTCCACCGCGCCGGTCAGGATGGCTAATTCCTGTTGCAGGAAGTTGCCCACCGCAGGGATACCCTGGCGCATGAGGATCTCATTCGCCGTGCAGCAGATGCCGGACAATTGGACGCCCTTGGCCCCGGCGGCTTTGGCGTATTCGATGATTTCCGGGTCCTGAGAGGCGGCGACGATCATCTGGCTCAAGGTTGGCTCGTGACCATGCACGATGACATTGACCATGTCATCTTTCAGTACGCCCAAATTCGCCTGCCCCAATACCGGCGCCGGCGTGCCGAAGAGAATATCTGAAATATCCGTAGCGATCATCGAACCGCCCCAGCCGTCCGCCAAAGCGAGGCGGATGGCATGCTGGAGGATATGCTCCGAATCTTGGTCATTGCCGATGTGGGTGCGATGCAAAGCCTCGACCACCTCGCGGTCAATCCCACGCGGCACCACTTTGAGTTGATGCCATAGCTGTTGGCGTTTCTTGGGAGCGCGGATGACCGGCGCGACCTCGCCCTTCTGCTGCCCAAATTGGGCAATATACAGGTCGGCCAGATCGTTCGCGATCTCTTGCGGCGAGCGCTTCTCAATGGGAATGCCGTATTTGGAAGCCACGATGCGCAATTTCGCCACGTCGCGGATGGTATAGCCTTCTGCCTCGCCGTTGGCAACAGCCTTGAGTGTGAAAGCCATATCCCGGCCGTGGTCGGAGTGGGCAGCCGCGCCGGCTGCAATGGCACGGATCAGATTACGCGCCTGGATGGTGTCAATGGTCGCGCCGCAGACGCCCGTCTGACCTTCCTTGGTTAACCGGCAAGGGCCCATGCCGCATTGCTTGCAGCACATGCCCGCCCCACCGATATTACAGGGGGCCATTTCATCGGCACGGCTGAATGCAGTGCCGATGCCTAATTCCTCAGCCCGGATCAGCATCTCCTGTGCAGCCGGATCAGAGCTTTGCTGTTGAGCAGTTCGCTTGGTTGCCATGATTATTTCTCCTCATCCATACTTCTAATTGGACCCATCCCTGGGCAGGGCCAGAGCGGGCGTCCCCGGTAAGCTACCTGTTGGGAAAAACTGACGGTCTTCTTGATCTGCTCGTATACAGCAGTATGGCGCATGAACGGTGACGCGCCATCCTCCGTACCGACCGCCTTCCCGGATTCAGCGTGAAACTGCCACTCGCCCAGGTAGCCAGCATCCTCTAGCCTGGTCTGAAGCTCCAGGTCGTTGACCTTTTTCTCGTCGTAGGTCACCTCGACGACCCGGAACGCGCTGCTGGCGTAGACATCCTCGACGCCTGGGATTTCAAGCAAAATACGGCGAACATCACTCACGTGATGATCGCCGTACATGGCAGGGACGTGAAACGTTTTCGTTTGCATGATAGACACCTCCTGTAAAGTTTATAAGAATGGATTTCCTCATTAGTTTATTTTACATCACAAAACAGTATTATTGTGATTCTAACCACAAGCATAACATTTCTCCAGATATTCTAGCATTGGGATTGGCGTCTGGAGCATATTTGTGAGTATTGTCAGCCAAAAGAGGGATTAATGTCGCCGTCCACCATGTCATTTTACACGACCTTTAAATGCAATTGCACAGGTTTGAATCGCCCGTTATAATGCCCGTATGCACAGATTGACTTCGTTTGTCTCAATGCTATTTCTTTTACTCCTTACAACTTGCCTGACACCCTCGAGCGCGCAGGCAAAAGTCAGCATTCCTCAGCCGCTACAGGTTTCCAGCGCGTACGATTTGATTCAGGCGGTCAACGACCTGCGCGCAAGCTATGGCCTGCCAGCTTATCAACCCAATTCGATCTTGATGGCTGTAGCACAGGCACACTCGGAGTATCAAGCCTCGATTGGCACTTGGACACATATTGGACCAAACGGGGAAAGTCCAAGAGATCGCGCTATTGCCGCTGGATATCCTGCAAGCGGTTATTTCTCTGAAAATGTTTATAAGGACGGTTCGAATTTGTCGGCGCAAGCCGTGGTCAATGCCTGGATGGGCGACGCTCCTCACCAAAACACGATGCTCTCCTCCACCCTCCAAGATGTGGGCGCAGGCGTCGCCACCGCAGGCAACTATGTTTATTACACGCTGGACGCCGGCCTCTCGACGGGAGGACAGCCAGCCGCTTATACCCCCGGTACTACCGCGCCGACTAAAATTCCTGTCGTCAGCACCCGCACGATCATCCCCAATACGCCCAACGCGGACGGCTCGATCATTCACATTGTCCAACCTAACGATTCGTTGATCGTCATCGCCATCGCTTACGATGTTCCGGTTGACGATCTGTTGAAACTGAACAACCTGCAGCTCAATTCCGTCATCCGCACCGGCCAACAGTTGACCATCCGCCCGGCATTTACACCCACCCCCACGCTGCCCACCTCGACCCCGACCCGCCGCCCCACGCCAACCTCCTGGCCAACCTCGACCGCCACTACGACACCGACCAGCACCCCGGTCACCGCTACGCCGATACCCAAAGCCGCCATACCCCTCTCAACGGGGATGATTTCCGTGTCCGCGATCATCCTGCTGGCGCTGCTGGTGGCTGGAGTGGTGGCCTGGCTTGGGTCAAGGGGAGCCAACAAATGACCTAATTGATGCCGTCCGTAAGGTACAGACCCTAAAGGTTTCCTTTGCTATCCGTCGCCATGTCAAGCGGGATGACTTTGCTTGTCGAGATGATAATCGGTCGGAAAAACCTTTAGGGTCTCATTATTACTTCGCCTTGCCTTGCGCGGCGACCGCCTCAGCTGCCTTGCGGACCGTCTCCTCGTCGCCGAGATAGTAGTGCGCAACCGGTCTCAGGTCCGCGCCCAGTTCGTAAACCAGCGGGATGCCGGTCGGGATATTCAGCTCCGGGATTTCCTCATCCGAGACATTATCCAAATACTTGACCATCGCCCGCATACTGTTGCCATGCGCCGCGACCAGGACGCGCTGACCGGATTTTACCGCCGGAGCCAGGGTGCTATGCCAATAAGGCAGCACGCGAGTCAATGTATCTTTCAACGATTCGCACTTCGGTAGTTCATCCGGTTTTAGGGAAGCATAGCGCCGGTCGAAACGCGGGTGGCGGGGATCGTCCATCTCCAGGGGCGGCGGCGGGATATCGTAACTGCGCCGCCAAATCTTGACCTGCGCTTCGCCGTACTTGCTCGCCATTTCCGCCTTGTTCAAACCTTGCAATGCGCCGTAATGGCGTTCGTTGAGCTGCCAGGCATTGACCACCGGCAGCCACTCCACATCCATTTCTTCCATGACGATCCAGAGCGTCTTCACGGCGCGCTTGAGTACGGACGTATAGGCAACATCGAAAACATAGCCGCCCTCGCGCAGCAATTGACCGGCCGAATGCGCCTCGGCGCATCCCTGCTCGGTCAGGCCCACATCCGTCCAGCCGGTAAAACGGTTTTCGAGATTCCAGGTGCTTTGCCCATGACGCAGCAGCACCAATTTATACTTGGTTTCCATAGTTAGTTTACTCCACAGTAAACCGCCAGGAGCTAAAGCGCCTGGCGGTTGGTTTACACTATCCTGATTATCGTATCGCCAGTTCAGTTTCAGGGTCGAACAGGTGGAAGTTGTCCATGTTGAAGGCCACCTGCACCTTCTCGCCGATGTGGAAATTCGTGCGCGGGTCGACGCGGGCGATAAAAGTGTTCGGCCCGCTGACCAGGTACAGGAAGATCTCGTTGCCCATCAACTCGGTCACGTCCACCTTCGCTTCGATGTTCTCGGCGTGGATGCCGGGCGGGGTGAAAGCCGGGTTGAAGATGTCTTCCGGGCGGATGCCAAAGACGACCGGGTGATCCACGTAGTTCTGCAATTTCCTGGCGCGATCCCCCGGAATAGGCACGGCGAAATCGCCCGAATCGACCAGCAGCTTATTGCCATCCTTGCGCAGCTTGGCTTTGAAGAAGTTCATCGCCGGAGAGCCGATGAAGCCAGCGACGAACATATTCTCCGGCTTGTCGTACAGGTTCTGCGGCGTGTCCAACTGTAGCAACAAACCCTTGTTGATGACCGCGATGCGGGTGGCCATGGTCATGGCTTCTGTCTGGTCGTGGGTGACGTAGATGAAAGTGGTTTGCAGGCGATGATGGAGCTTGCTCAACTCGGAGCGCATGGCCACGCGCAGCTTGGCATCCAGGTTGGAGAGCGGCTCGTCGAAGAGGAAGACTTTCGGTTCGCGGACGATGGCGCGCCCGACGGCGACGCGCTGGCGCTGGCCGCCGGAGAGCTGGCGCGGCTTGCGGTTCAGGTATTCGGTAATGCCCAGGATTTCGGCGGCGTCGCCAACCCGGCGCTTGATCTCCTCCTTGGGAGTCTTGCGCAGCTTGAGGCCAAAGGCCAGGTTATCGTACACCGTCAGGTGCGGGTACAGCGCGTAGGATTGGAAGACCATGGCAATATCCCGGTCTTTGGGCGGCACATCGTTGACGACGCGGTCGCCAATTTTTATCGTGCCTTGGGTGATCTCTTCAAGACCGGCAAGCAGCCGCAGGGCGGTCGTCTTGCCGCAGCCTGAAGGGCCGACGAATACCAGGAATTCTTTATCCGCGATCTGTAAGTCCAAATCGTTGACCGCAACAACGTTGCCGAATTCCTTTGTGACGTGATCGTACGTAACACCAGCCATTTGAAACCTCCGTTTCGTGAGAGTATAGTGGCTTGATTATATATCAATTTTGCCAACAACAAGCAACCCCAACAATCTTGGAATCAGAGTAAAATTTGTTTCATGACCGAAGACGTGACCCCCATCCGCCAGCAGTATCTGGAAATCAAACGCCAGTATCCCGACGCCATCCTGTTCTTCCGCCTGGGTGACTTCTACGAAACCTTCGACGAGGACGCCGAGACCGCGGCCCGCGAGCTGGACATCGTGCTGACCTCGCGGCCGATTGGCAAGGGCCTGCGCGCCCCGCTGGCCGGCATCCCCTATCACGCCGTGGAAAATTACCTGTCGCGCCTGATCGAGAAGGGCTATCACGTCGCCATTTGCGAACAGGTTGGCGACCAGCCCACCAAAGGCATCTTCCCGCGCAAGGTGGTACGCGTGGTCACGCCCGGCACGATCGTCGAACCCGGCCTGCTGCCCGGCGATGCCAATAATTACCTCGTCGCGCTGGTACTCGACACCTCGCTGTCCGACAGTTCAACCGTCGGACAACAAAGGGCAGGAATCGCCTACGTGGACATCACCACCGGCGAATTTGCCGCCACCGAAATAGAGGCGGCCGACCTGGCAGCGGAAGGGCAGCCTTCAGGCTCGCCCCTACGTGCTGAAATTGCCCGCCTGCGCCCGGCCGAGATCATCCACCCCGATAATGTCATTCTGCCCAATGGTATCGCCGGGCACGTCACGCCATGGGTCGCCTGGCGCTTCGAGCCGGGCAAATGCCAGGAAACCCTCTTATCCCATTTTGGCGCCTCCACGCTGGAAGGCTTCGGGCTGAAAAATCTACCGCTCGCCATGCGCGCCGCGGGCGCCATCATCCAATATCTCAAAGAGACCGAGGGCGCGGCGCTCAATTTGCTGACCGGCCTGCGCGTTTACAGCCTATCCGAGTTCATGACCCTGGACGCCGCCACCCGTCGCAACCTGGAACTGACCGAGACCCTACGCGGCGAGAGCAAAGGCTCGCTGCTCGGCGTGCTCGACCAGACGGTCACACCGATGGGCAAACGCTTGTTGCGCCAATGGGTCAACCAGCCGCTGCTGGATGTCCATCGCATCTGCCTGCGACAGGATGGGGTGGCGTTCTTCTTCGAGAACTCGCTGAAGCGCGCCGAGCTGCGCGCCGCGCTGAAGCCGCTGGCCGACCTGGAACGCCTGACCAACCGCATCCTCTCCGGCCACGCGCAGCCGCGCGATCTGGTAGCGATGAGGGAGACGTTGGTGAGGTTACCGATAATTCGAGGGATATTTGATAAGGTAGGCGATAGGGGGATAGGAGATAAGAAGATAGGAGATAGGGGGATAGGAGATAGGGAGATAGGAGATAGGGGGATAGGAGATACCCCTACCACCCTACCTCCTAACTCCTATCCCCTATCTCCTAACTTCCATATATGCGAGGAAGAACTCTCACTCCTCCAATCCGCCATCGCCGACGACCCGCCCGCCACGCTGCAAAATACCGGCATCCTCCGCCCCGGTTACTCCGCTGAACTGGATGGCGTCATCGAGGCCTCCCGTCACGCCCGCGAATGGATCAACAACCTGGAAAACGTCGAGCGCCAGCGCACCGGCATCAAATCCCTGAAGGTGGGCTACAACAAAGTATTTGGGTATTACCTCGAGATCTCTCACGGACAGGTTGCCAAAGCACCCCCGGATTACATCCGCAAGCAGACGCTGGTCAACGCCGAACGCTACATCACGCCGGAGATGAAAGAATACGAAACTCTGGTGCTGAACGCCGAGGAACGCATCCGCGAGATAGAGCTGCGCTTGTTCCGCGAGGTCTGCGCGACGCTGGCAAAGTCCGCGGCGCGCTTGCTGGACACGGCGCGTGCGCTGGCCGACCTGGACGTGCGCGCCGCCTTAGCCGAGTCCGCTGCCCTGGGAGGTTACAGCCGGCCCGAGGTCCGGGAGGAGGACGTGCTGGACATCCGCGAAGGCCGCCATCCGGTCGTCGAGCAAACATTGCAAGGCGAACGCTTCGTCCCCAACGATGTCACCATCGAGAAGGGCGAAATCGTGCGCGTCATCACCGGGCCGAACATGTCGGGCAAGTCCACGTACCTGCGGCAGGCGGCGCTGATCGTGCTGATGGCGCAGATCGGCTCCTTCGTCCCGGCGGCTTCTGCAAAGATCGGCCTGGTGGACCGCATCTTCACCCGCATCGGCGCGCAGGACGAGATCCAGGCCGGGCAGTCCACGTTCATGGTCGAGATGATCGAGGCGGCTAACATCCTGCATCACGCCACGCAAAGGTCGCTGCTCATCCTGGACGAGATCGGGCGCGGCACCAGCACTTACGACGGCGTCTCGATTGCCTGGGCGGTGGTCGAGTACATCCACAACCACCCGCAACTGCGCGCCAAGACGCTCTTCGCCACCCACTACCACGAGCTGACCCAACTGGCGGACCTACTGCCAGGCGTGCGCAATTACAGCGTGGCCGTGACCGAAGCGGACGCCAAAGTCGTCTTCCTGCACAAGATCGTGCCAGGCGGCGCGGACCGCTCTTACGGCATCCACGTAGCGCAACTGGCCGGGCTGCCGAGGCCGGTCATCCAGCGCGCCAGCGAGATCATGCGCGAACTGGAGAAATCCTCCGGCCAGGCGGTGCACATTAACCCGCATGCCGCGCAGCAGGCCGCGCTCTTCCCGGAGACCAGTCCGTTGCTGGATGAGCTTAAATTGCTTGATGTGAATTCGTTATCGCCAATCGAGGCGTTGAACAAGCTGTTCGAATGGCAAAGAAAATACCTGGAAAAGCAATGATATACTTGATGTAAGCACCCGAAAAGACGAGAGGCTACCATGTTAGTCGAAACCCGCTATGAACATGTCATGCTCAGCGACGCCAGAATTCCGATGATCTCTGGTACGGATATGAAAGTGACCGAACTCGTCCTGGCGCATATCGCTTACGGCTGGAGTCCGGAGGAGCTTCATTTTCAGTTTCCGCATTTGACGCTGGGGCAAATTTATTCTGCACTCGCCTACTATTGGGATCATCGGGAAGAACTCGACAAAAAAATTGAAGCACGCCTAGAAGCCACAGAGAAACTCCGCCGCGGAATTGGGGAAACGCCACTGATGGCACGCCTCAGGGCTAAGGGGTTGATTGCATGACGTTTGCGCTATACATGGATCATCACGTGCCCAAAGCCATCACAAATGGCCTGCGGCTGCGCGATATAGATGTATTGACTGCACATGATGATGGCGCGGACGAACTCGATGACACACGGTTGCTTGATAGAGCCAATGAATTGAAACGCATTCTCTTCACACAGGATGATGACCTGCTGGCAGAGGCAGCCGAACGCATGAGGAAAGGTACTCCTTTTTACGGCTTGATTTATGCTCATCAATTGAGATGCTCGATTGGAACGATCATTCGCGATCTGGAAATAATCGCAAAAGCGGGGGAAGTAGAGGAAATCACGAATCACATCCAATTCCTCCCGCTCTAATTACCGATCGAGGCGTTGAACAAGTTGTTCGAGTGGCAGAGAAAATATTTGGGTGAGTAGAGTCCCCGCGGAGGAATGATGATCCATTTACTGAAAGAAAAAGCGACACTCGCACAAATGCAAGAAATGCTCCAGGAATACAAGAGCATGGTCAAGATTGTTGTAGATATCCGCTTGCACACACTGGCCGGAGGCGGCGAGATGCACGCCGACTGCGAAACAGTGCTTCTTGAGGCGGGTAGCGAGCAGGATGATCTATGGGGAGCGAACTGGTATCCGGCTGAAGGACGGGTCGAGTTTGAGTCGCTCATCAATATCCGGCCCAGATTGGGAAATCGGAATATCCTGATCCAGGATGAAAAGGTACGCCAACAAGTAGATGCGATCGCTCACAGAATTCTCGGAGGTGTACAATGATAGACAGAGAAAAACTTCGCCAGCGCTTCCTGCGAGACGCGTTGCCGGTGCGCCTGGGAAATCTCTCTGCCACATTAGGGAGAATCTCGTCCAACGCCAGAGAGTCAAAGGATCAATCCATCGTTGGAAACCTTTTGGATGAGGCCAAACACTTGATCGAATGGACAGCCGCTGATGCAGATATAACGACTGCCGCAGAACTCGTGGAAA
>Ga0210015_1002974_pt1 | contig 15288 bp, 12 predicted proteins | sample CryGeymeta201522_FD_185471 | JGI IMG/M metagenome (GOLD analysis project Ga0210015, IMG submission 185471) | Groundwater microbial communities from Crystal Geyser aquifers in Utah, USA - Crystal Geyser metaG 2015-22 (SPAdes) (version 2) | ecosystem: Environmental > Aquatic > Deep subsurface >... | reverse complement strand
ATTGGGAAGCGGCGGCTCAAGAGGACTGGCGCATATCGGCGTGATTAAAGCTTTGGAAGAAAATAATATCCCGATTGATTTCATTGCCGGCTCAAGCATCGGCGCTATGGCTGGTGGATTTTATGCGGCCGGATTAAGTATTAAAAAAATGGAGGAGATATCGCTGGAAACTAACTGGCGTAGAATGTTTTCTCTGGTTGATCCACATTTAAAACAAGGATTGATCAGTGGAGAAAAAGTAAAAACATTCATTGAAGGGTATGTTGATGGGAAAAAAATCGAGGATTGCAAAATTCCGTTTGTTGCAGTGGCCACAGATTTAAAAACAGGAGAAATTGTAATTTTAAATAAGGGGGAAATGGCACAAGCCATAAGAGCCAGCATCTCTATTCCATTAGTTTTCAAACCGGTAGAAATAGACGGCAAAACATTGGCTGATGGCGGTTTATCTGCACCTGTCCCGGTAGAAATTGTTCAGGGCATGGGAGCCGATATAATCATTGCTATTAATTTGGACAAACATTATCACGATGAGGAATGGAAGCCCGGGTGGTATGATATTGCCAACGGTTCATTAAATATTCTGCGCCACCACCTGGCTCTTTCAAATGTGGCAAGTGCTGACATGGTTATCAATATAGATGTCGGCAAAAATAATTATTGGTATCAGTTTATCAATGGTCAAGATAAAATTCTGACTGGTGAAAAAGCGACTAAAGAAATACTGCCGAGACTACAAGAAATAATAAATCAGAAAAGCAAAAGCAGCCTTAAAAAATATTTGGAGTTTTTTAAGGGATAAGAATATATCTATGAAATTTTATGATAAAAGATTTAAAAGTCGCATTCTTTTTAGGATACAAATCAATAGTTAACGGACATAAAAGTACAATTGTTTTGATGATTTTTATCCTTTCACTAGCTTTTGCAAATTTGGTTTTTGTCGCTTCAATTTTAAATGGCATTACCACAACTATTAATAATCAACTTATTAACAATTCTGTGGCTAATATTGTTATTAACCCCCAGGAAGAGCCAAGAAGAAAAAACTATATCGAGCATACAAAAGAATTAAGGCAACAAATTGAAAATCTCCCCGGCGTAACTGCGACAGTGGCGCATTATAAACTGATGGCCACTTTTGCCTATGACAAAAATAAGGATGGGCAGTTTAAATATGGCTCATGGGAGGTTGTTGGTGTTGATCCAGAAGAAGAACAATTGGTAACTGGAATCTCAAATAACATTATCGCGGGCAATTATTTAGAAGGATTGGGGAGCAGCGACATTGTCTTGGGTTCTGATATTGCTGGCGGTTACGGAGCAGTTGAAGAATTTAGAAGTCTTGGCGGAGTAAAGGTTGATGAAAAAGTAAGGCTCAATTTTGGCAATGGAGCAATAAGAGAATTTACAGTTCGGGGCATTTCAAAAGTTCGATTCATTCTTATTGACCAGACAGCATACATTACTGCCAAAGAGGCAAAATCCATTTTGCAACTTTCCGATGACAGGGCCTCGCAAATTTTAGTTAAAATTGACAAAACTGGCAACGAGGATTGGTATATTGAAAAAATTAAAGAAATCGCTCCTAATTTAAAAGTTAGAAAATGGGCAGAATACACAAGTATAGTCGGCGATTTAACAAAAAGTTTTGATTTAATAGCGGCAATAATCAGTGTTATTGGCTTGGCCGTTGCCGCCACTACGATTTTTATTTTGATTTATGTCAATGTGATAAATAAAAGACGCCAGATAGGCATTCTTAAAGCCATTGGCATTAAAGAAAATATTATTATTATTTCTTATATCTTACAGGCGCTTTTTTATGCAATTTCTGGCATTGTGCTTGGTTTAATTATAATGTTTTATTTTATTGAACCGTATTTTATAGATCATCCGTTAACGTTCCCCATTGGCGACATCTCTTTAGCCATAAAAGAGAATCAAGTGATTCAAGGCATTTTTAGTCTCTTGTTGGCCGCCCTTATTGCCGGCCTTGTCCCGGCCTGGCGAGCGGCCAAAGAAAATATTTTAGAAGCGATTTGGGGTGCTTAAATAAAAGATAAAAATACCTATAAATTAAATCAAGTGTTCAGATATTAGCAATCTTTTGTCGGTTCATTGATAAATATCATATCGGCGCACCAGTCAAACAACGGTAGGACACTATAGTCTCCTGTCGTAAAACGATTTTCAATCAGTTACCTATGCGCGGTCAATAAATGTAGCCGCAAATAGTGCTAATACGATAAGGATCTCTGAATTATGAGCACGGCCTCAAAGGCCATATTTTTAAGCAGAGTATCCTATCGTTGCTTGACTGGTGCAAATTCCCGAAACGGCTGCTTATCCGTCAGCATGGCGAAGATGATGTGGCACAATTTTCTGGCTGTCGCCACCCTGGCTTTGCCCGTTCCTTTGCTCTTTTTCAATTTGCGGTAGACATATGCCAATCGGCCTTCGTGCCGACAACCGGAAGTAATGGAATCAACCAACGCTTTCCTCAGCCATTTTGATCCTCTTTTGGTAATTCGGCCATGTCTGACTTTGTCGGCCGAGGCGTAAGTAGACGGAATTAATCCGGCGTACGAGCAAAGCTTGTTCGCATTGGCAAACCTGGCGATATCGCCAATTTCTGATTTAATCAAAAGGGCGTTGAAATAGCCGATTCCCGGAATAGTTGCGAGCAACCGGCAGTCAAAATCAGCTTTAGCCGTTTTCTCGATCACTTCCGACATTTCTTTTATCTGAACGGATATGTTGCCAAGAGCCGTCAGGTGCCAGTCCAATTGCCGGCGGTAAACTTCTCTTAATTCCAGCTTTTTCAAAAACTCCATTCCCGCCTTGCCATAGAGATTGGAAAAACTGTGGCTGATTCCGGATTTAAACAGCACCGAATGAATTTGATTTTTAATCTGCGTCCGCATATCCACATAATTCATTCTTTGTCTGACCAATTCTTTTAAATCGCGGACCTCTCTTGGCTGAAGATAGGCCGTAGGCAGAAAATTAGTCCGCAGCAGGTCTGCCAATACCCGCGAATCCACCTTGTCATTCTTAATCCGAGCCGCCGCGATTGCTTTGGTTTGCAGGGGATTGGACAGAACCACATTAAAACCCATATTCTCCAGATTTTCATAAAATGGCATCCAATTCATGGTTGATTCCACCGCCACCGACGCGTCATTATACCGTTTAAAAAATTCACATATCGTTTCTTTTTCATTTTTGATTTCTGTTTGTCTTTTGATTTTTCCCATTTCATTCATCACCGTGATGAAACAGGTCTTTTTGTGGAGATCGACTCCAATATAGCTGTTAGCGTTAGACATACGTTTGAAATTATTAATTAGATGTTTTCCGTCCGGCTCGCGCCGGCCGGCGACCTTTGTCTAATTCTAACACTTATATTTAATTTATAGCATTATGAACATTTACCTAAAAAAATTTATAGACGCTCAATTTAAAAATCAAGGCAAAGCGTTAGACTTAGGGGCCGGAAATTTTTCCGATATCACGGACTTAAAAAAATTAGGCTGGCAAGGCGAAGGCGTGGATATAAAAACCGGCGTGGATTTAGAGAAACCATATCAATCAAAAAATAAGCCGTTTGATTTAGTATATTCAAATTATGTTCTACAAAAATTAAAAAATAAAGAACAGCTTATAAAAACCGCTCATGATAATTTAAAAAAACACGGCTGGTTTTTTATTCATACCTTTGATAAATCAGATCCTAACGGCAAATCCGACCTAACGGCTGATTTTTTGAAAAAATTACTGGAAAGGCAAGGATTTAAAAACATCACCGCCAAAATATTTGATTTTTACGACGACGAAGCGGGGCATAAGCATTGGCACAAAATTTTAGAAGGCGGCGCGCAAAAATAAAATCCACTCTCTTACATATTTAAAGTGGATTTTTATTTTATTACCTTCTAAATCATTTATTGCACACCAAAATATTTCCCTATATTTCTTGAGCTCACAATCTCCCCTTTCTCCCCGTCCCTTTTCTTAACTTCCACTCCCCCCGCCTTTCAGCGATTTTTCACTTACCACAATGCGCCAGGGCAGACCGATTAAATCCGCGCCCGCGACGGCCGCGCCCTTGAAACAGCCCTGCACTTTGTTTATGATGGCGCTTACCGCTTCGTGCCTGGAAGCTTGCCTGTCTTGCCTAGTTTTTTCCGGCGTATCCAGCCAAATCCTAATCTTCAGGCGATTCTCGCCTTTCCACTGGATCTTGGACACCGCGACTCCGGCATCCTTAAGCCCGGAATAAATTAAGGGTATGGTTGGCTTCTCGTCCGCATGGAACACCATCTGTAGTACCGTGAAGCGTCGTATCTTTTTCATATGTTGCTCCTTTTCTGTCAAGACTTAGCCGATTATTATGTTTACTCTTTACGCTCCCTGCCAATCGTTCTTGCGCGTCACCTCCTTTCATTGTCAAAGAACTAAAAAACGGCCTTCTTGAGGCCGTTTGATAATTTATAAAATATAAATATTTAAACACTAATAAACAGCCTCAAAAAAATAGTTTGAGCTGCGCGGCGTCTGTTTATAATTGTGTATATTTGAGTTTTTGCCATATGATATTAAAACCTCGTCTTTAAATAGAAAAAATTCTATTCAAGGACGAGGTTTTAAATCTCGTGGTACCACCCTGATTCTCCGATTTGATGTCGGAGCGCTCATTAAGCTATTCGCCCGCGGTAGCTACCCGCTCCGGCCTACTTAGGTTCAGCCGGTAATCTCCGGAAGCGCGTTCAGAAACGCTTGGCCTGCCGGGCTCGCAACTACCCCAGCTCGCTCTAAAGCCAGTCCGTTTCCTACTATTTTCCTTCAATGATTGGATTAATTTTTAAGGTTGATTACATAGTAAGATATAAATAATTTTTTGTCAACGGCAAGCCTAATTTTCAATAAAAAAACCACCGTTAACGCGGTGGCTGGCTATAGATTAATTTCCGTGCTCATCGGATTATGCTTTTCCGATTGAGCTCAAATAATATTCAATCTATACCCGTTAACCTCTTCCAATAACTTTAACGTGGCAACCACGGACGGATTGTCGGACTGCTTTAAGATAAATCTGGCGCCGAACTTTTTTACCAGCGGAGTTAAAAACTCATCGCCCCAAGACGGGGAAAAAGTATTAACCCCGTCAAAATCAACTTCGATTATTTCCCTTTCACCGATGCCGGGTAAAGAAGACGTAAAAGCGGACAAAGCTTCTTTGCCTAATTGCCTTGAAGTTAAAGTCACGCCGAATTTTTTTAGTTGGATTATCATATTATTTATTAGTACACGATTAAAACTTAATTAACGCTAAACAGCCATTAATCGGAATTTTCGCTTTAACTATGCTAAGGCCATTGCTTTTTTTATTTATCCTTAATTCGGCTTGGCCGCTTTTAAATAAAAGGTCGTATTTATTATCGATAACTATTCTCCTGACGAATTTTAATCCGTTACCACGACTTTCCGGCGCCCGCCCGGATATTATTTCAGTAAAAGCCATTTTTAAAGCGTCTTGATCATTTATTAAATCTGGCCTGACTTTTTTTAAGGTAGTTAAAACCCCCTGGCCGCGATCGGCGATGGCCACCTGCCGGTTATTTATATTATAAATAAAAAATACTCCGGGAATATCCGGCCAATTTCCAAGATTATGGTCATAGGCGTTATTGCCGATTTCTCCGGTAACGGAAGTTAAAAGAGAAAATTTATCTTGCAATACACCGGATTTAATAAGCTCGGTTTCAAATCTTGACAGCCGCGCCTGAAAAATCGAGCTGTTGGGACAATAAAAATCAGTCAGCGGCTCAACGGCAGTTTTGCCGCTTGCCCATTTTAAAACCAGTTTATAAATATCCAGCCTTGGCATCAATTCTGCCAATAAATTTCTATCATAATATCTGTGTCCGGAGATTTTTAGACGAATGGCCGGTAATTTTCCGCTTTTATCCCAACGGCGAAGCGTGTCTATAGAAACTCCTAATATTTGCGAGGTTTGATTAATTGTTATTAACTCTTTATTTTGCATAATAATATTATACCTTATTTTTTAAAACTACGCAAATATTAATTTTAATAAATCAATAGAAATCATTAAATTTAGCTAATTTTAAATAAAAATAACTAATAATATAAATATTATAATATTACAATCTATGCAAAATAAAAAAACCCGAGGGCAAGAAAGTCTTTTAAACTTCTCGCACCTTCTTATTTCCAAGAAGGGTGGAGGTTTGATTATATTAAAATAAAAACTCAACTCTTCTTAAAAGCATTAGAAGAGTTATGATGAGAGTTTTGCCTGTCTAAAATCAGCCGGTAGCCGCCGGCGCCGTTATTCAGCCATAAAGCCACACGAGCCACTGTCGTCGTGCTAACATCAAGTTTTCCCGCGATTTCGCGATAAGACACTTCGCAAATCCCCCTTGATAAAGGGGGTTGGGGGGATTATTATTAGCTTATGCCTAAATTTATTTTAAAAAGCGATTTTCGCCCTACCGGCGACCAGCCCGAGGCCATCGCCAAACTGGCGGACGGCATAAAAAAGGGTTATCGCGGCCAGACGCTTTTAGGCGTGACCGGCTCGGGCAAAACTTTCACCATGGCCGCGGTCATAGCCAAAATCCAGAAGCCCACGCTAATAATCTCCCACAACAAAACTCTGGCCGCCCAGCTCTATGGCGAGTTCAAACAATTTTTTCCGGAAAACGCGGTGCATTATTTCGTCTCCTATTACGACTATTACCAGCCCGAAGCTTATATCCCGCAAACCGATACTTACATAGAAAAAGAAGCCACCATTAACGAGGAAATCGACCGCCTGCGCCATGCCGCCACCCAATCCTTGCTTAACCGCCGGGATGTTTTAATCGTGGCCAGTGTCTCCTGTATTTACGGCTTGGGCGAAAAAGAAGATTACCAGGCCATGAGCCAGCATTTTCGGGTCAGCCAGACCATCAAGCGCAATCAGTTGTTGCGCCAGCTGGTTGGCATCCAATACGTTCGCGATGAAATTGAATTTAAACGCGGCAGTTTTCAGGCCAAAGGCGATACCGTGAGCATTCATCTGGCCACGGGCGAAGCCGTGGTTAAAATCATAATGTTCGGCGACGTCATTGAAAAAATTTCTCTCGCCCCTCCCCCCTTGACAAAGGGGCTTCGTCGTGAGCGCTCAGCCGAACGGGGTAGGGGGGATTTTTCTGCCACTCCTCTCCCTTGCCTCACCATCCTGCCGGCCAAACATTTCATCACTCCGGAAAAAAAAATGGCACGGGCTTTAAAAAATATCCGTGCCGAGCTGGCCAAAAGATTAGAAGAGCTAAAAAAACAGGATAAGATTGTGGAAGCATATCGGCTGGAGAAAAAAACCAACTACGACCTGGAAATGATGGAAGAGGTGGGATATTGTAACGGCATAGAAAACTATTCGCGGCACTTAACCGGCCGCGCGCCGGGCGAGCCGCCGGAAACCTTAATAGATTTTTATCCGGAAGATTTTTTAATGTTTATTGACGAATCGCATGTCAGCCTGCCGCAAATCCGCGGCATGCATGCCGGCGACCAATCACGCAAGCAGACCTTAATTGATTTCGGCTTCAGATTGCCCAGCGCGCGCGACAACCGGCCGCTTAATTTTGAAGAGTTCAATGAAAAATTAAAGCAAGTCGTTTACGTAAGCGCCACGCCGTCGGACTATGAAATTAAAAATTCAGCGCAAGTGGTGGAACAGCTGGTCAGGCCGACCGGCCTCTTGGATCCGAAAATAGAAGTTAGGCCGAGCTCGGGGCAAATTCAAGACTTAATTAAAGAAATAAAAATCAGAACCGATAAAAGCCAAAGGGTCTTAGTCACTACTCTAACCAAACGCATGGCCGAAGAGCTGGCCGGCTATCTGGCCGAAAAAAAAATTAAAGTGCAATACCTGCACAGCGAGATAGAAACCCTGGAGCGAGTGGATATTTTACGCGACCTGCGCTTGGGCAAATATGACGTTTTGGTAGGCATCAACCTTTTGCGCGAAGGCCTGGATTTGCCCGAAGTCTCGCTGGTCGCTATTTTAGACGCGGATATGGCCGGCTTTTTAAGAAACGAAACCTCACTAATTCAGACCATGGGCCGCGCCGCCAGACATCTTGAAGGCCAGGTCATTATGTACGCGGATAAAATCACACCGGCCATGCGCTATGCCATCAATGAAACCAAGCGCCGCCGCCGCGTTCAGGAAGATTATAACAAAAAACACGGCATCACGCCGCGCCAGATTGAAGCTAAAATGCACGAAAGCATACTCTAATTAAATGCCACCCTCCCTCTTAATTTCCGATGATACCCAATAGCAAACCGGTGCGCTTCGTCGCGCACGCGCTTGATTAGGTGCAAAGCCGGCGAGGCCAAAGGCAGTTCCAATGGTTTGGTCTCTCCGGGAAAAAATAATTTATCCGGCGCGATAGAGGAGCGTAAACCTAAACCCTTGCTTATGGCGACCAGCGGAATTTCCAGCTTCCGCTTTTTTAAAACCCTTATGGCCGCGTTTAATTGCGCCTTGCCGCCGTCAATTACAATTAAGTCGGGCATGGGCCATTCGCCCCCTTTAAAAAGGGGGGCGACACTATGCTTAAATCTTCTTTCTAAAACTTCCGCCAGCATGCGCGTGTCGTTGGCTTGGCCTTGCCCCAGGCGAATTTTAAACTTCCGGTATTCATTTTTATCCGGCTCGCCACCGGAAAAAACCACCATAGAGCCCACTGCCTCTCTACCGAAAATATTGGCAATATCATAACCTTCAATTCGCTCCGGCGCTTTGGGCAAAGCGAGCAATTTAGCCAGCTCTACCACGTCGTTGGCGTATTTTTCTCCCACGCTTAAAACTCGGGAGTTCTCCAAAACCTGCTTCATATTTTTAAGCTCATATTTTAACCTGGCCAATTCGTTACTGTCAGGCTCAATTTTCCCCAGCTTCTTGATTCTTGCTTCTAACTTCTTAATTATTACCTTCTTCTTTCCCTCCAAAAACATTACGAGCGGCTTAATTACCCGCTTAAGATAATCCTGGCGGCTGACAATATCGGCGCAAATCCCCAGGCAAAGGCCAATTTGATAATAAAAACAGGGTTTATTCTTTCTTTTTCTTTCGGCGCAGTAGGGAAAAATTTTTCTTAAAGCCCGCGAAGTTTCCCTGACCGCCAAAGCGCTAGTGAACGGGCCGTAATATTTGCCGGACTTATCAATAGTCCTGGTCATAAATACGCCGGGAATTTCATCGTCTAAAGAAATTTTAATGTAAGCAAAACGTTTGTCGTCGCGCAGGAGCACGTTATAATACGGCTGATATTTTTTCACTAAATTAGCTTCTAACAGCAACGCTTCAATTTCGCTGTCCGTACTAATCCACTTAATTTTTCTTATTTCCGCCACCATTTTACTCTTGGCCGGCGTGTGGGCCGCGCTGGTTTGCCAATACGACAGCACGCGCGACTTTAAATTAGCCGCTTTGCCGATATAAATTATTTCGCCCTGGCTGTTATAAAACTGGTAATTGCCGGGGGTAGTTGGAATATCTAATTTTTTTATTCCCGCTAAATTCATATAAAAAATTTAGCATTTCAACCGATAAAAAACAACCCCTCTCGTCTCTTTGATTAGGGTCTTAAAGGACGCGCCTCTCATAAATCTAACTCTACTCAAAAACCTCTCTCTTACGAGTTAATGAATAATAAATTAAAACAAACGACGCTATCGCTAAAACGCCGATTAAATTGCAAAACAAATCATTGGCCGTGTCTGCGCCAGGGCCCAGACGGTTAGTCTGAAACAAAACATCCTCGGCGTATTCTTCAATCTCGTAAAGAGCTGATAGGGACAAAGTGGTCGTAGCCGCTAAAAAAAGAGACAGTTTAAGACGACCAGTACTAAAAAGCAGGCTGAATTTAAATTTGTCTATCCAAAAAGCATTAATAACAATAAATAAAGTAAAACCAACGACCGCGCTCACGAAAGTATGAACAAATTGGTCCCACCACATAAATTCACTATAGAGATGAAAAAAATCTCCGGCCGCATCTAACGACAGCCCAGCCACCACAATCAGCCACATTGACCAATGCAACTGATGTCCTTTTATCTTTTGGTATTTATAAGCGGTAATTTCAAGAACAAAAAAAGACGCCAATGAAGTAACAACTAGTCCGAGCCAAGTGTAATCCAAATTGAACTGCAAAATCTTTAATACATTTAAAAGTTCAAATATAAGCAAACAGACAAAAAGAAAACGGGCGAACCAGGTTAATGATAATACAATATTTTCTTCGTTTTTTTTCCATTTCAACATATTCTTACTTGATTTTAATCGCCTGCGTCGGGCAGCTTTCAGCGGCCGTTTTAGCGCAACCAGCATCGGCTTGGCTAACGACCTCGGCCTTAGCTTCGGCATTTAATTTAAAAACAGCCGGGCATAAAGCCTCGCAGGTGCCGCAACCGATGCACAAATCTTTATTGACATTTATCATGTTTTAAAAAATTTTTAAAATTTTAATATTCTCTCGACCACGCCTACCAATTTGGCTGGCGTGATGGAAGATTTTAACAGACAGGCGGCCGCGCCCAGCTTCTTCGCCCTTTCAATGTCTTTGTCTTGAGCGCTATTAGAAAGAATTATCACCGGCACATCTTTGGTGCTGGCGTCGGCTTTTAAAATTTTAAGCGCGTCATAGCCGTTCATGGCCGGCATCACCATGTCCAAAATGATCACGTCGTATTTTTTCTCTCTGGCTAATTTCAACCCCCAAGCGCCGTTTCTGGCCGCTTCAATCACGAAACCGCTTTTTCGGAAACGCAGCTTATACATGTTGACGATGGCTTCCTCGTCTTCAATCAATAAAATTTTCGCTGAATTTTCCGGCAGAGGCGTTTCCGCTGCTACCCGGTCCGACGCCCTACCCTGGCTCGGTTTTTTCCCGGCCGCGGCCGGATTATTAAAAATCGCGTTAACTTTCTCCGTCAGCTGGGTCGGAGTTAAGTTGGCCTTGACGAAATAGCCATCCGCGCCGCCGGCCAGGCCCTTATCAACTTCATCAGTTTGTCCCAAATTGGATAAAATAAAAACTTTTATTTTATTAATGTCCGGTTCTTTTCTTATTTTTGCCAAAACTTTAAAACCATCCAATCGCGGCAGAACTAAATCCAGGAGCACTAAATCCGGTTTCTCCTTTTTGGCCAGTTCAAAACCGGCCAACCCGTCGCGAGCGACTAAAATTTCATAACCCTCCTGTTCGAACCTTATTTTATACATGTCGGACAAAAACTCCTCGTCCTCCACAATTAAAATTTTTAGCATATTATTTAATAATTTTTAATTTTTAAAAATTAGATAATAAAAATTATTTATAAAATTACAAAATTAAAAATTCAAAAATTCTTTCCTACACCCAGGTCACGCAGGCCACTCTATCCGCCTCTTCCTTAAATCTCATGAGGCGAACGCCCTGCGTATCGCGGCCCAATTGGGAAACGCTTTTAAACGGCAAGCGAATAACTTGCCCCTTTTCCGAAATGATAATCAAATCTTTTTCCGCCATGCTTTCGGAGTTAACCACGAAAGCGTTAATTAATTTACCGGTTTTAGAAGTCACTTTGGCGGTTTTAATGCCCGAGCCGCCGCGTCCCTGAACTTTATACAAACCAATGGGCGTGCGTTTGCCAAAGCCGTTTTCGGTAATGGCCAAAACCTGATATTTTTTGATTTTCTCTTTGTCGTTCTTAATAATACCCATGCCTACGACCGCGTCGCCTTGTTTTTTTAACTTGATGCCGCGCACGCCGGCCGCGTTTCGTCCCATGCCGCGCACGTTGGTTTCCTTAAACCTGATGGCTTGGCCCATGGCCGTTACCAATTCAATATGGTCATCGCCCGCGGTGGGCTTGGCCCAGATTAATTTATCGTCGTCTTTAATTTTAATGGCAATCAGGCCGGAGCGCCGGACGTTGGCGAAAGCGCCGATTTCCACTTTTTTCACCAAACCTTTTTCCGTGGCAAAAAACAAATACTGGCTTTTACTCAATTTGTCCAGCGGCAAAGTTGAAGTGATTTTTTCTCCGCCGGCCAATTGTAAAAAGTTCACTATGGGCGTGCCTTTCGCCGTTCTGGCGGCCTGCGGAATTTCGTAGGCCTTGAGCTGGAATACCCGGCCCTTGGTGGTAAAAAATAAAATGTCATTATGAGTTAAAATGGTGAACATAAAATCCACCATATCCTCTTCTTTGGTGGTCAGGCCGATGACGCCCTTGCCGCCGCGGCCCTGCACTTTAAAAGTACCCGGCGCCAGGCGCTTAATGTAGCCGTCGCGCGTCATCATCACCACCGCCTCTTCGTTGGGCACTAAATCCTCGGTGGAAAATTCTTTAACCCCGTGCGCCATCACTTTGGTCTGGCGCTCGTCGCCGAATTTAGCCACTAAGTCGGCAACTTCTTTTTTAATAATGCCTTTGACTTTAACGGCGGATTTTAAAATCGCTTCCAATTTTTTAATTAATTCGCGTTTTTCTTTCAGTTCGTTCTCAATTTTCAATCTTTCCAAATTGGCCAAAGTCGCCAGTTTCATCTCCAAAATCGCTATCGCCTGCCGCTCGGTCAACTTGAACTTTTTCATTAAATTAACTTTGGCCACTTCCTTGTCTTTAGAGGCTTTAATCACTTTAATCACCGCGTCGATATGGTTTAGGGCGATCATCAAGCCTTCTAAAATATGCGCCCGCTCCCGCGCTTTGTCCAAATCGTATTGGGTCCGGCGCTTCACCACGTGAGTCCGGTGTTTAATATATTCTTCCAAAACCATTTTTAAAGTGAGCACCTTGGGTTGAATGCCGCCCACTAAAGCCAGCATGTTGACGTGAAAAGTTTCCTGTAGTTGCGTCATCTTAAATAAGCTGTTTAAAATCTTTTTCGGGTAAGCGTCTTTTTTTAAATCAATCACTACCCGCACGCCGTCCTTATCCGACTCGTCGCGCAAATCTTTAATGCCTTCTAATTTTTTATCCTTGACCAGCTCGGCGATTTTTTCCACCAAAACGGCTTTATTAACCTGATAAGGTATCTCGGAAATCACAATCTGGAAGTTGCCGCTTTTATTTTCCACCACTTCGGCGATACCGCGCATGACAATACCGCCCTTGCCCGTGGCGTAGGCCTGGAGGATATCGTTTCTGTTAAAAATCATGCCGCCGGTCGGAAAGTCCGGCCCTTTAACAAACTGCATCAAGTCCTCCACCGTGGCTTCGGGGTTATCCAGCAAATGCTCTATCGCTGCCACCAGTTCGGTTAAATTATGCGGTGGAATATTAGTGGCCATGCCCACGGCAATGCCCATGGTCCCGTTTAAAAGCAAATTGGGTAGTTTGGCCGGCATCACCAAAGGCTCAAACTGCGAGCCGTCAAAGTTGGGCGCGAAATTAACCGTATTTTTTTCTATGTCAAATAACAGCTCTTCCGCGATGGCGGATAATTTAGCTTCGGTATAGCGCATGGCCGCGGCATTATCGCCGTCCATGGAGCCGAAATTTCCCTGGCCGCGCACCAACATGTAGCGCATGGAAAAATCCTGCGCCATCCTGACCATGGAATCATAAACCGCGGTGTCGCCGTGCGGATGGTATTTGCCCAAAACTTCGCCGACGACCGTGGCTGATTTTCTGAATTTGGCTCCGGCCCTTAAGCCGATGCTCCACATGGCGTATAAAATCCGGCGATGCACCGGCTTAAGCCCGTCGCGCACGTCCGGCAAAGCGCGCGCCACGATTACGCTCATGGCGTAATCCAAATAGGACTGGCGCATCTCGGCGTTGATCGGTTGCGGCTCAATCATGCCGTAAGCCGTCATTTCTTTTTTGGCCACAATTTGATTGGGAATCGTACCCACGCCGTTTTTACCCTCCGGCTCAATTACTTCAGGCTCAACTTTCTTTTCAATTTCAGCTTTCTTCGCCTTTTCTTCTTTTTTATTTTTTTTCACTATTTTTTTCGCCATAAATATTTAGTATCGCCCCCTTTAACAAAGGGGGCTAGGGGGATTTTACATTCTTATTTAATCGTGCTACTCGCCGTTCCCGTCCCCACCTCACTCATCAATTTACCTTTTAGCGCGCTAATCTGCTCATCCGTCAACTCTGGCTCGCTATTTCGCGTCTGCTTAATTTCGGAGATGCCTTGCTTAATTTGCGCCATGGCCTTATCCAACTCCGCCTTGGTTTGTTCCCAGCTAAAGCCATTCTTATCACTTTTATCCGCATTAGTGGCAAACTGGTATTTTAAATTAAAAAGCCAAATGATGAAAATAACCGCCATGACGCAGCTAACGCCCACCCACATAAATAATTTCTTTTCCCGCTCCACTTTTTCGCCGTCAAGCTCCGCCGTAACCGGTTCAGCCCTTTTTACGGCTGTCGTTTTATTCACCCTGACTTTTAACTTTTTTCCGCCTCCTCTTGGCATAAAATTACACTTAAAAATCGCTCTTGAAAAGCGCTCAAATCTACCTAAATTGTAGCAAAATTAAGCCAATAAGTAAAGGCATTTTTAGTTGCTAAAAAATCGCTAATTTTACTAAAAAACTCCGCCTTGGTGGAGCTTTTATTATCAGGCTTTTCTTTTTTATAACCCCAGCACCACCAATTCCATATCTTCCTGCGGCAGGTCTTTCTTTAAAATTTTCAGTTTCTCTTCCTGGCGCGGCTTTATGCCCAATTCTTTAATGAATTTTTCCACGCCGTCCAGGTCAATTTTTAACCCCGGCACTTTGTAATGCATGGGAATAACGATCCGCGGCTCAATCTGGGAAATCACTTCCACGGCCTTGGCCGCGTTGATGGTGTATTTGCCGCCCACCGGAATAAGCAAAATGTCCGTGCCTTCAAGTTTTTCCAATTGCTTGGCGTCTAGAATATGCCCCAAGTCGCCCAAATGAGTGATGGAAATATCTTCCATTTCAATGCGGTAAATGATATTTTTGCCCCGCTCTTTACCGTCAGACGAGTCATGCCAAGATTCCACGCCCTCGACAAACACGCCCTTGGTTTCATATTCGCCGGCCGTGTCAATAAGAAAAGGATTGCCGCGCAGAGCGCCGGTATTATTATGGTCATGATGGTCATGAGAAATGGTCACGATGTCAGCTTCAAAATGCGGCATTTTCATGCCGATATCATTATTATACGGATCGGTCACCAAAGTCACGCCGCCAGGCGCGATTTTATCCTGCAATTTAAAACATGATT